>JRYE01010290.1_pt1 | contig 31568 bp, 23 predicted proteins | sample 235321 | NCBI WGS metagenome assembly JRYE01 (sample SAMN03074214, study PRJNA261473) | activated sludge metagenome | biome: Common Effluent Treatment Plant; feature: Wastewater; material: Activated sludge; isolation source: activated biomass in a lab-scale reactor treating industrial wastewater at... | reverse complement strand
ATACACAATATAAATGTGAATCGTAAAAGAAAAAAAGAAGCAAAAAAAGAAAAGTAGTAATAATAATAGTATTTATATAAATTTGGAAACAAAGCTAAAGGACATTATAAAATATCAGCACAGCAGCAAGCTCTGGCCGTTGTAAGCAACCCTGTGGACAGACTCTGCAAAGAATTACCAGTTTGTGGTATTGTCAGGGTGACACAGGCTAAATAACTTACAGCGAAATATGAGAAAAATATTATTTATCAATCTTAAAGGGAAAGACCCTCTAATTGACCAAACCTCAATCAAAAAACTATTTAAAAAATATACATCAACTTTTATGAAAAAAAACATATTAACTCTTTTAAGCTGTCTGACGATAGCTATTTTTATAAGCAGTTGTCAAAAAGAAATATCACTTAAGCATAGTGAAACAGAAAAAGCAATCACTAAAGCACCGATTGAACAACAGTATGCTTATGTTAGGGAAAATTTCAAAATAATTCTTAACGACCTTGCTCCACTTTTTAAAGACCCTCTTTTTATAGACTACCCGCGTGCAGAAGCGACAAAGAAGTTTGATGGCGATTACAATGTCTTAATAAAAGCAATCATTGAAAACCCTGTTTACAGGCAACGCATTAATTATAATAAAATTCAAGGTGATTTAAATGCGTTTAAAGGAATTGGTGGCACAGATTATGACCCACAAATTTATTTTCCATTCTTTGAACAACATCAACTTAAAAGAAAAAGTAACGCACAGAGGACAGCACTACTGGAGGATGAGGAAATAGTAATATATGATGGTGATGAATCAACATCTCCTGTACCCATATATGAATACGACGATATTTCCGATTCACTAATGGCTACTGGCGCATACGCTGATGCTGATTATGCAAACGAAAACGAATTACTTGTAATTTCTCTTAACGAAGCAGGACGACTTGCTAACCCGGAAGAGCCAGGTGGCACGGGTGGAACTGGGGGTACTGGTGGAACAGGAGGTACGCAATCAGTTGTTAACTTTAGAATTCAACAATTAACAATAAAAGATGGAAAAGAATCATGGCTAGGAGGAGCATCTGAAGTACATATTAAATCAAATGGCACAACATGGAGCCATATACTTGCTGGCAATACTTCCGGGCCTCTAGTCAGCATCCCGAATCTTCATTACAATGGACAAACAGAGTTAAAAGGACATTTAATTAAAAAAGTTCCCAGAAGTGATATTAACTGCGGATTCTGTGCTACATATACAGTTAATTTCCCTATGCATACTAACTGGGCAGTTGATAACTATTTTGTTGACCCCATCGTTTATACTTATGTAATATTTGAATATGATGCATGGCCTGCTGGGTCAAAAACATTGGCATCCAAAATCCCAAGTGCCCCCAATCCCAACAATCAGCTAGATGCAATGAATTTCAGGTCATCAAATACACCTTATGGTGGTATTCCTGGAAACGCCTACATTAATTATGCAATATATGGCAATGTATCTGGCCTTCCCTCCAACTATCAATATTTGTATTATGACGGCCATCATATTAATACAGAAAACATAGAATTCAATACAGTTAAATACTAGAAAACATGGTAGCCGCCAAGCAGCTACCATGTTACCTTTTCTATGAAACTACTAAACACATTGTTATTAATTTTTCTCTTTATCGAAAGCCACGGGCAACAACAAGAGAATAATAAAAATATTATTTTAATTTTCCTTGGAGCAAAAACAAGAATAACTCCCATTTATTTAAAACATGTTCCTGACGTTATTCATTTAGGGAATATTAATGCCCTTGAACAACCAGATAAACATTTATCTGGCCCCGGATTATTACTAAGTGAAAAAAGAAGATTGGGTCTAAAACATATCTTTTCATTGCATCAGGTGATTCGGTACGACTATATTTATCAGCGAATACCACTCGTGACTTTCCCGCCGGATAATTTTAAATATGAAATAAAGAAAAAAATTATTTTTGACATTTCCGGCGATATCACCAGAACCATTCCACTCAAGAATTCTTTTTTAAGTATTTCTGTAGGCGCAAGCATTTGTGGAATTAATTCAGGATATATTGAGACCGAAAGAGTTTATCAAACTCAAACGACCTACACTGATTATGAGAGGAAAAAGAATTTCATATTCCCCGCAATTACAGCAGGTGCTGGCTGGCAAAAAAGCAAATTTCTTGCTGAACTCAAATTTGGTTATTGCTGGAATAATCCGACATTATATGATACACCGTTCATTTTTCCAGAAATTAGTTTACAATACCAGTTATTTCAGTTGAAAAAAAAATAATATTATTCTTTGACAACACAAAGGGTATGCTTACAACAACGAGGCTTGCTGTCATGCCGGGGCGACCTGCATANNCCGGCACGAACAGCAAGCCCTGGCCGTTGTACGCTACTGATTAAACGCATTTTAAAAATTAGCTAATGAAAAGACCAATTCTATTATTACTGTTGCTGTTCATACAAGCAAAAATATTCGCCCAATCAGACAGTCTTGTTTTGAGAGATGTAACACCCGACAACACTGCACCTGCTGGCATGGCAGAATTGATTATTCCATCAGGGAACTCATTACTAGCCGGATTCATGTACCGAGCTAACGGTTCCCAAAAACATCCTACAATGCTGCTTTTGCATGGTCTGCCGGGAAACGAACGCAACCTTGACATTGCGCAGTTTGTTAGGAGTAAGGGCTGGAATGTTCTTTACTTTGACTATCGGGGATCATGGGGCAGCCAGGGAACATTTAGCTTCAAGAACTGTGTTGATGATGTAATTAATGTAGTGGAATTTTGCAAAAAGTATCAAGACTCTCTAAAAATTGACACTTCAAGGATTGTGTTGTTTGGACATAGTATGGGCGCTTGGGTCTGCATCAAAGCTCTTGAACAATTGCCAACAGTTAAGAAAGGGTTTGCGTTGTCAACATGGAATATCGGAACATATTATAATTCAATTTCGCCTAAAACAGGCCGTAATCTCTTCATGTTAAATACCACTCTTGAAGACTTGTATAATTCCGTTGACCAAAATAAAGTTTATTTCAACCTACTCAACGACAATTTTGAATCATTTAGAGGGAAGCATATTTTTATGATTGATGAGCACAAGTTCAACAGCCAATTAGCAGAAACTATTAAAAAGCCAAATCCGTCAACCTTTGAGTATTTAGTATGGCAAACAGACCATTCATTTACCAATAAAAGAGTTGCACTAATGAAAAGACTTGTGGAGTTTTTGAACCGGTAATCAGCGTACAACATGAACGCTACACAAACCTAACCAAATCTTACGGTTTTTGTGAACAGTAATTTGGTTGATATATAGTTCCGTTTTTTGTCAATGCAAAAATTTGTTTAAGCTGCAAATTCATTTCAGCTCAAATCTTTATTTATGGTTCCACATAACATGACTAATAAAATTAAGAAATGCCGCCAAGCTTATGCTCCCCTCCTCTATTTTTCCAAAAACTATTGATCAGCAACGAAAATAAAATAACCCCCAATGCCCCAATAGGATTGAGCCACAAAAAACCTAACTTCAAATAACCGGCTTTGGTAAGAAAGAAAATGAATAAGACCAACAACTCCGTAACAATGGCTGCTATAAAAACCACTGTACCATTCGTTATCCTTTTTAAAAGAAAGGACACCAGAAAAACACCCAGTATCACGCCATAAAATAATGAGCCCAAAACGTTCACGGCTTCTATCAAACTATTTCCCAAATCATAAGCAAACATGGCTACCACAATGCAAAACACACCCCAGCCAAATGTGTACCATTTTGAAAGTCGGTATTCATACTCACTATCAGCGGGCTTTTTTGAAAATCGCTTATGAAAATCTATCATAGTACTGGATGCCAAAGAATTTAATGCAGCCGCAATGCTGCCCCAGGATGCCAGAAAAATTATGGCGATTAACAAACCCACTAATCCCGCCGGTAAATAATCTACTACAAAGCGAAGAAATATATAATTTGTATCTTTTGTATCCTCTCCGGGTATTGCCTTTTTGATTACATCTTTATACTGCTTGCGGGTTGCACCGGCGGCACTGTTTGCATCCTTTATTTTTTGCTCCAATGCCTTTACGGCTGCTGCATCTCCCGATTTTTTTTGCACCGTAAGCTCCTGCTGATAACCGGGTATTACAGAAAACTCATCTGCATATTTTTTTTCCAATTGAGTAAGTTCATCATGATAGGCTGTTTGATGCGCCCGGTCAGCCAGCGACTGATTGAAAAATATAGGTGCCCCTTTGAACTGATAAAATGCAAAAACCAAAACACCTATCAATAAAATTAGGAACTGCATCGGCACTTTTACAAAACCATTCATGATGAGGCCCAGCCTGCTTTCTTTTAAATTTTTTGCAGTGAGATAACGGCCTACCTGACTCTGATCAGTACCAAAATAAGACAGTGCCAAAAAGAAACCGCCAATGATACCGCTAAAAATATTGTATTGATCGCCCCAGTTAAATTTTCCATTGGTAAATCCGGTAGTGATGACATTTATTTTTCCTGCATTGCCGCCCGATTGCAGTGCATCTACAAATGCCACACCGGTGGGCAACAGCTTCACCAGCATATATGCTGCTATAAACATGCCACTGAAAATAATAATGAGTTGCAACTGCTGAGTATAAGCAACGGCCCTGGCGCCTCCGCTGATGGTGTATATGATTAACAACCCGCCCATAAAAAGATTGGTCCAGTAAATATTCCAATCCAGTAAAGAAGATAATATAATTGAAGGCGCAAATACGCTGATGCCGGTTGACAATCCTCTTTGTAATAAAAACAGAAAGGAAGTTAATGATCTGGTTTTATTGTCAAACCTGTTTTCAAGATATTCATAAGCTGTATATACTTTCAGCTTGTTGAATATGGGAACAAAAAAAATACAGATAACGATCATGGCAATAGGCAGCCCAAAATAATATTGCACAAACCGCATCCCATCATCATAAGCCTGTCCGGGTGCAGTAAGAAATGTAATGGCACTGGCCTGTGTACCCATGATGCTTAATAATATCAAACCCCAGTGCATACTGCGGTTTGATAGAAAATAACCATCCAGATTGTGTGTAGTGCGGCTGCGATATAGTCCATAACCAATAATGCCCAGCAGGGTAACGATTAGCACTATCCAATCTATCTGACTCATTTAAAATGGCAATATGGGTTATTGAAATTTTTTTGTGAAAAAATAAAATAAAACAATCAGCCACAGCAATACCAGCAGCACCAATACGTACCAGCCTGTCCAGGATTTGAATAAAGGAGCCTTATCGTTTTCTTCTGTCTTCAATTCAAAAAAATAATACAACGAAAATTTTATTTCCTTGCTGATCGTAACCATCCGGTAAACACTATTACAATGCCCAATACCAGACCAATTAAAATACCAATTCTGATTTTTTTAATAGCCAGCCCCAATGCCAATCCCAACACAATCGCAAATATAAAAGACATCTCTCCTCTCCTGATATCAGGTTTTTTATTTGTCGCCATCAGAACGATTTCTTTTTGTTTAACGCAATGATATTGGCCAATAGCCGATAAGCACCCGGCACACCGGCAGGCAATTCTCTAAAGAATACAAGGCCTGTATAGGTAAACCATCCCCTGCCATACTTTGCTACCAGCAAACTGCCATCATCCGATTTTTCTCCTGCATCGGCCATGCCAATCAATTTCTCAAATTTCCCTTCCGTATCCTTTGCATGATAAATACTTCTTTCCTGTATCCATCCATTAAAATCAGCTTCCGTTATTCTATTTGGAAAGTTAAACACCGGATGTTCGGGTTTTAAAAAATTGACAGTTGCATTTTCATCTGTTACTCTGGTGCGGGTAATATCAAATGGATAGGGACCCATTTTCGCCTTTACCGGACCAATCTGATTGCTGGTATTGTATTGCACTATCAGGTTGCCGCCATCCTTTACATATTGCATAAGCTTATCATAGTACTGGTTCATCCATTCGTGTGTGTTGTATGCCCTTACACCGGTGAGAATGGCATCATACTGCGACAAATTATTTTTACTCAACTCCTTTTCACTCAGCAGCGTTACATCATACCCCATTTGCATCAATGCCTCGGGCACCTTATCGCCTGCGCCGGTTATATATCCAATTTTCTGCCCATAGGTTTTTAAGTCTAATTTTTTGTTGGTAACAGCCGCTCTATTAAAATAAGTAATGTCGGGTATATGATCATACTTAATTTCTTTCATACCCACATGATAAACATCTTTTCTGCCATTGTTGGCATCTGCAGCAAAAAAGTATTGGTTATCCTCATTAGCATTTATGGAATAATTTATTGATACTATTTTATTTTTTTCTTCAAATAAAATTTCTTCTGTATCAAATTTTATTTTGAACTCGGCAGGATGCTCCACTCCGGCACCCAATAGTTTGGTTGTAAAATTTTTCTTCTTACCCGTTAGCGTGAGTACACCCTGCACATGATTATTATTCTTAGTCATCTTAATATTTTCATCAGGTGCTATCAGTACCGGAGGTATTACTACCAATGGCTGATACAATTCGCCATGCACCGGATCGGTGTACTTATATTTTACAGCTTTCTTGAAATGCAAAGGCAGGTCGTAAATTTTTATTTCAAAATCGGCAACATAAGCCGGATCTACATCAGGCTGACCTATTTTATTAGCGTCGGTTACATTGAAATATCCTTCCGCTTTTTGTTTGTCTAACCAATATGGCTGCGTGATGGGTTTTTTTGAAGGAACAAATAATGTTTTTGAAAAACTAAAGTTTTTATTTTTTGTGAGTTGTTGATTAAAAGTAGAATCAAACTCATCTACCGAAAGATTATTGAAAACCGCATCAGCACCCAATCGATTATTTAATGTAAAATTCATTTTTACCGAATCGGTTTGTACGGCAAAATGTTCTTGCGTTGTTGCATCTATAAATAATCCACTGCATTGAACAATCAATTCTTTTACTTCGTCCAGCTTTTTATTTCGCCAATAACTTTCGGGCATTGCACTGATTTGTTGATACAGTTGTGTCAGCGCTTTTACAGATTTTTCGGGATGCAAGAAATCAAATCCGGCGGAAAGGTTATCTATCATTGCAGCTATGCCATCACTTCCGGGCACCCGGTTCCAGCTAAGATCAACACCTTCCATCAAATCTTTTTCCGGAGTACTGCCTTGTGTGGCTTTAAAATATTCAAGCGACTCGCCACGTGAAGCGGGCACACCAAAACCCTGACTCTTGTGTTGGCTTCTGCTTGCTGCCGAAATTTCACCATAGCTTTTTCCTAGCAGCGGGCTGTATCCGCCTACATCTATCTTAAATTGATCAGGTCGGGTTGTATTAGTAGTACCGAAACTAAATGTATTCCAAAGCACTCTTTTTACCTGCCATATACTTACGCCGTTACTCAGTTGCTCGGGAAACCGGCCGGGGTCTGCTGCTGCACTAAATGCTTCATTGGCCAAAATTGCAGAAGCGGTATGATGACCATGTCCACCCTCACCTGTTGTAGGAAAGCGGGTGATGATAACATCCGGTTGAAATTTTCTAATGACCCACACCACATCACTCAGTATTTTTTCTTTATCCCATTTAGTAAAAGTTTCTTCGGGGCTTTTTGAATAACCAAAATCATAAGCCCTTGAAAAAAACTGCTCCCCTCCATCAATTCTTCTTGCTGCCAATAATTCTTGTGTTCGTATCAACCCCAAATCAACACCCTGCTCATCGCCAATCAGATTTTGCCCACCATCACCTCGGGTGAGCGATAAATATCCGGTGCGATACAACTTGTCTTTTGACAAATAAGCAATCAATCGGGTATTTTCATCATCAGGATGTGCGGCAATGTATAGAATTGAACCTATAACATTCAGCTTTTTTATTGCCTGATACATTTCTGCAGAAGTCCAGCTTTGTGGCGCTTGCGCAATACTTATTTTACTTAAAACTGTAATACAAAATAACGACAGGAATAAACGTGACATAAGCAAATTTATTCAGCGAATATAAGTGTAATTGATAGCTGTTAAAAACCATTCCTATAAAATAACAGTTCATTTTTCAAGTCCATCAATTACCTGTCATAAACAAGGCATTACAAAACAACAATTTTCCATTTTCCCAAAAATTACGGAATAAAATATTATCAGCCAGATAAATTATCTGACCACTTACCAATGGTTGTGCGCCAAAAATCATTCCGTCTTTCAATTTGCTTTTTAAACTACTGCCCACAAAACCGGCTACCTGATTCTCTTTTTTAATCACGCCTACATTCCAGCCGCTTTTCAAAAACTCATACATTCTGCTATCCTGCTTCATAGTATAATAGTAATCGGGATATCCAAAAGCCAGCGGATGTGTGTTATCTAATTCCACTTTAAAAATAGTACCGGGCACAAAACTTTTTAACCCTTCTCTTTCCCTGTCTTCATACCGGTGCAATGAGCTATAAGAATTTTTATCTTCCGGCTTAGCGGCACTGTCTGCTCCCTTTTTTTCATGCAACCCCCAGTTCAATTTTGACAAACTGCCCACAGCCCCTTCAATTGCAATTAACCTGCCGCCATTGCTTATCCAGTCACGCAACTTATCAGCACCCGATTTTTCATCCAGAAAGGGATACCTGCCCGATGTCATCACCAAAACATTGTAATCATCCCACTTTACATTTTCATAATCTGCAACATTAATAAGCGAAACAGGATATTTTATTTCATGATCAAAGAAATACCAGATTTCACCAAGGTTATTCGGGTTGACGCCTTCGCCGGCGAGCACAGCCACTTTAGGCGCTTTAATTACTTTTACTTTTTCGCTGCCAAAATCAAATCCCTTGTCAACCATTCCGGTGCTTACTGTGTTTGCTTCCAGTTTATTTTCATTTACCACTTTCGTCAATACTTCATTCAGCTTATTGCCAAATTTTTCATTGCCGTTCTTCAATAGAATTAATGAACCACTTTCAAATTTCTTACCACCCGACTCAAAAGCTGTTTCGGAAAAACGAACTCTTACACCTTGCTGCAGCAAACTGCTTAAAGCCGTTGCACTGCGTACTCCCTGCCAGGGCAATACATATCCGTAAGCATCGGGCAAACTACTAAATACAAATTTGCGGTCATCAGCCTGCCCATATTCAAGCCGGTTTTCAGATGCATAAGCATCCAATCCAAACACATACGGCAACGACCAGGCCGTTATATCGTAAGTGGCTGAATCTACCAATTGAGTTTTGGGTTCAAACAATACTTTGACCATTGCACTGTGTGGCTGCTGTGCGGGTATAATGATATCATTGTTGTTGCCGCCAAATAATTCCTCTTTACCTGAAAAATAATGATAGCCCGTCATCAAACCACGGGTTGAACCGGAAACAACTTCATATCGAATGGCGTTATTATTCAATAAACCCTTCAATGCATCTATTCTTTGCTTTGCAGTCTCGCTATATTTTATCAAATAAGATTTATACTCCCCCACTCCTGTACTTACTGCATCATTAAAATATTTTCTAAACTCTTTGACAAGCCTGCTTGCATTTTGCGAAGCAGTTTCTATGGTACTTAATGAGGTAGTAAAATGATGCGTTGCCCTGTCAAGCAGCGTAAGGGTATCGCCTTCATTATTGATAACCGCAGTGCCGCTGGTGCTGTGCCCGGCCTGTTCATACGTCATACCGATTGCGCCATTGTAAGTAGGGTAAGTATCGCCATAAGATGGATAGAGCAGGTCAAAATATTCTTTGGTAAAATATAACCAACCATTGGCATCAAAATATTTTGCATTATTCTTCCCCACAGTTTCTTGAAATTCTCTTTGCCATTTGGTAATAACGGTATGAAAAGGCTCTGCAGCCGGCGCAAAATAATAAGGGGCATTATAACCCTGCTCATGAAAATCAACATGTACCTGTGGTAACCATTGCTGATAAACTTTTATACGCTGCCGGCTTTCTATCTGCGTTTGCCAGGCCCAGTCGCGGTTCAGGTCAAAATAATAGTGATTAATTCTGCCACCCGGCCAGGGTTCATTATGTTCTCTTGTTTCAGGCAACGCATTGGGCTTTGTGCCCACCATCCCATTATTCCAGTTTACGTATCGGTCTCGTCCATCCGGATTTATACAAGGATCAATAATTACAACCGTATTCTTCAACCATTCTTTTGTTTTTGTATTTGCAGGATCAGCCAATGCCCGCAAAGTCATCATCGCAGCATCAGATGAGGAAGCTTCATTGCCATGAACATTATAACTTAGCCACACAATAGCCGGAGCATTTTGCTCATCGGGCATTCTTTTATCTTTTGCCGTGTTTGCCAGCCGCATATTATTCATTCTGATTTCGTCCAATACAGCGGTATTTTCTTTTGAAGAAATAAACGCCAACAGCAACGGACGTCCTTCATTTGTTACTCCATAGTTTTCCAGTTTTACATTTGTAGAAGACTGCGCTGCTACGTGCTCAAAATAGCTGACAATTTTCCAATGTGGCGTGTATCGAGTACCTATTTTGTAGCCCAGAAAAGCCTCAGGCGATTTCAACTGTGCATTTATAAAAAATACATTGAACAAGCTGATAACAAACAAGATTCCTTTCTTTCTCATAAAATAAATTGAATCGGCAAATTACGTAATCCTGAGAGTCAATAATGCACAATTATATTAATGGCGGTTAATGATTCACAAGAAATTATTTACCTTTCATAAGAAAATCAAATTCATGAGAAAGTATTATCCATTTTATTGCCTGGCGGTGCTACTTTTTTTCTCCTGCAATGCTACTAAGCAAGCTACGCAGCAATCCATAAATATCAATCCTTACCAATATTCCGGTAATAAAAAAATTGTTGCGAGTAATGGTGCAGTAGTTTCGGCTCATCCACTGGCAAGCAAAGTAGGTGTAGAAATAATGAAACAAGGTGGCAATGCTGTTGATGCTGCTATTGCCACGCAACTGGCACTTGCCGTAGTTTATCCAAATGCGGGTAACCTGGGTGGTGGAGGTTTTTTTGTTGCCCGCTTGAGCAATGGTCAGCTCAAAGCGATTGATTATCGTGAAATGGCTCCCGGCAGTGCACACCGCGATATGTATTTGAATAAAAACGGAGATCCGCTTTTTGAAAAAAGCCAGGAAGGACATTTATCATGCGGTGTACCCGGTACCGTGGCAGGATTGTTTGCGTCTTACCAATACGCCAAACTTCCATTTGAAAAACTCATACAACCGGCAATTGATCTTGCTGAAAAAGGATTTTGTATAACTGAAAGAGAAGCCAGATCGTTTAACAGCTTACAGACGGCACTTATTAAATACAATACCGTAATGCCTGCTTTTGTAAAAACAGAATGGAAAAAAGGCGATACATTGATTCAAATTGATTTAGCAAATACTTTAAAACGCATTCGTGAACATGGACAAGCCGGATTTTATGAAGGAGAAACAGCCAGACTGATTGTAGCAGAAATGAAAAGAGGAAACGGGATCATCACGCTAGAAGATTTAAAAAATTATAAAGCAAAAGAAAGAGTGCCTCATAGTTTTAACTACAAAGAATATAAAATTATTGGCATGCCCATGCCCAGCAGTGGCGGACTTTTATTAAACCAAATGATGAAGATGATTGAAGACCGCAATATTGGTAGCATGGGTTTTCTTTCTCCGCAATCCATACAATTAATGACAGAAGTTGAACGCCGGGCTTTTGCCGACCGTGCCCGCTATATGGGTGATGCTGATTTTTATAAAGTGCCCGTTGCAGAACTGATTAGCGATGCCTATCTGAAATCAAGAATGCAAAGTTACAACCCCAACAAAGCTACACCCAGCAGCGAAATACTTCCGGGAAAAATAGCCGGATACGAAAGCGAAGAAACAACACATCTGAGCGTTTTGGATAAAGATGGAAATGCAGTGGCAGTTACTACCACATTAAACGACTTGTATGGCAGCAAAACCGTAGTAGGTGGTGCAGGATTTTTTTTAAATGATGAAATGGATGACTTCAGCATCAAACCAGGCACGCCAAACATGTATGGCGCAGTAGGTGGCGAGGCCAATGCCATTTACCCGGGAAAAAGAATGTTGAGTTCCATGACACCCACCATTGTTATAAAAGACAACTATCCTTATCTCGTTGTAGGTACACCGGGTGGCACTACCATTCCTACATCGGTGTTTCAAACTTTAGTTGACATACTCGAGTTTAATATGAGCACAGAAGACGCAGTATGGAAAGCAAAATTTCATCATCAATGGCTGCCCGATGAAATAAGTATAGAAAGAGCCATACCCGAAACAACCAGAGAAGCACTTCGAAAAATGGGTTATACTTTAAAAGAAAGAGGCCCCATTGGAAGAACCGAAGTAATAAAAATGCTGCCCGGTAAAAAAATGGAGGCGGTGGCAGATGTAAGAGGCGATGATTCGGCGGAAGGCTATTAAAGTTTATCAGACATTAAAAAAAACACAAATGAATGTAGGTACCGAATATTTACAAACCGTCATCAGAAGATTCAAATATTATAAAGATCAGGGAGATAAAGTATTTGAGCAACTAGCAGATAAAGATTTTCATTTTGAGGCTAATGCTTCATCAAACAGTATTGCGGTTATCATTCAACATCTTTCCGGAAATATGCAAAGCCGTTTCACCAATTTTCTAACTGAAGATGGTGAAAAAGAATGGCGACAAAGAGATGCTGAGTTTGAAAATCAACATTACAACCGTGCACAATTAATGGAATTATGGGAAAAGGGATGGACTTGTCTGCTGCAAACATTACAAGCCTTACAACCCGATGAATTATTAAAAGCCGTTTACATACGCAAGGAGCCACTGAGTGCAATAGATGCCATCAACCGGCAACTGGCCCATTATCCATTGCACATCGGTCAGCTATTATTCATTGGAAAGCTAATTAAAAATGAAAACTGGAAATCGCTTTCTATTGCAAAAGGAAAATCTAAAGCGTATAATGATGGAGGAGAAATAAAAGACCCTGCCAAAAAATTCTGAAATAATATAATCCTTGCACAGCTCAATTACATTATTTACTTTTATCGCTTATTCAAGCCACAAATGAAAAAAGCTATTTACATCATTTTATTCTTCCTTTTAGCAGGCAAACTAAACGCACAAGTTGAATGGGGAATTTTTGCAGGGCCACAGATAACAGCTGCCCGATACACCATTTTAAATGAGAAACAAAAACAAGATCCCAAATATGGATTTCATGCCGGCGTAAGTTTAAAAGTACCTTTTGAAAATAAACTCTTTTTTTCACCGGAAGTTTTTTATAGTTTGAAAGGCTACAAGGTTTCCTTTACGCAGTTTGTTTATCCACCCGGTCCACAAGCTAAAAACAACAATACTACGATACATACTTTTGAGCTTGCTGCTTTACTGCAATATGATTTTGGAAAAACACCGGGTCACCTTTATCTCAAAGCAGGTCCTTCTATTGATATTCAGTTATTCGGAAAAGAAAAATTTGATACTACGGGCGGTACCGTTGATCGTAAAATGAAGTTTGCTACTGATGGCGACTATGGATATTTTGGCGGTAATTTATTATTACAACTTGGCTATGAAACCAAATCAGGCGTTTTCATATCGGCACAATACACACACGGCGCTGCCAGCATTAATAATGAAGACGGTGGACCCAAAATCAGACACCGGGTCTATGGCCTTACAATCGGAAAATTTCTGAATCGCAAGAAAATAGTAATCGATACCAAAAATTTAGAATAATAAGACCATTCCAAATTTGAATTTCATAAATAATTTAACAAAAACGTTTCCGCTAATTTTACCGGCATCATCTTCAAAAGCATGATTGCCACTTATAGCACATTCCCGCCTCTTACCCATTCAATTTTATAATTTGTTTAAACGGTTTTGGTATTGAATTTGTCCATAGGGTGCGATTAATTACTTTTACACGCAAATAACTGAGGCTGAAGAGATTTAAAAAAATATTACTCTGGTTTATTGGCTCATTGCTTTTTCTGCTTTTGGCTGCCTGGATTTTTATACAAACTCCTTTTGGTCAAAATTGGATTGCCCGTCAGGTTACAAACAAACTATCTAAAAACCTACATACCAAAGTATCTGTAAAACATGTTGATTTTTCGCTGTTCAACCGCATGCACCTGGAAGGTTTGATGATTGAAGACCGGCAGGGCGATACAATATTATATGCCGGCGATGCAAAAGTCAGAATTACGGACTGGTTCTTTTTCAAAAAAAATGTTACGCTAAAATATATTGGGCTGGAAAATGCATTAATTAAATTTCAACGAACGGATTCCGTTTGGCGACAACAATTTTTATTTGATTTTTTGGGAGGTTCTAATACATCAAACAAAAACAGTGCAAAAGGAGGCATGCAATTGAACCTGAAAAAGGTGGAGTTAAAGAATATTACATTTCTGAAAAAAGATGCCTGGCTGGGAAATGATATGACCATCCGCATGGGCAGCCTGAGCTTAGATGCAAATGAAATTAACCTTGCAAACAAAAAGGCTGACATCAGCGAATTGTTGGTTGACCAGCCATTTGTAATGATTTATAATTACAAAAAATCAAAGCCGCCTTCTACAGAAACAATAACCCTATCACCAAAAATAATTGACACATTATTACAATGGAATCGTGGTGGCTGGTGGGTACATCTCGATAAACTGAAACTTACCAATGGTGTTTTCAAAAACGAAAAACAATCAAGCCAGCCTCCACTTGCTCATTTTGATGGCAGGCATATTGAATTCAATAATATAAATACCGAGCTTACCAATGTCATCTGGAACAAAGACACGATAACCGCTTCACTTTCGCTAAACACAAAAGAACGTAGCGGACTGGAAGTAAAGCAGATGAAGGCCGATGCAAAGTTTACACCACAAGAAATGGCATTCGATAATCTTGACATAGAAACCAATCGAAGCACCATCCGGAATTTTTTTAGAATGAGCTATAAAGAGATGGATGATCTTGACGATTTTTTACACGCAGTAAAATTGCAGGGAAACTTTGAATCCTCACAAATCAACAGCGACGATATTGCTTTTTTTGCTCCCGCATTAAAACAATGGAAAAAAGTTTTTCAACTATCCGGCAATGTGCAAGGCACCATTGATGCCCTCAAAGGAAGTAATATGAATGTAAAAACCGGAATAAGCACTATATTATCGGGCGACATAAGCCTAACCGGTTTGCCCGACATAAATGAAACTTTTATTTACCTTAAAGCAAATGAACTGCACACAACATATGGCGATGCACTTTCAGTCATTCCGGCATTGCGACGTATATCAAACCCCGATTTCAGAAAACTTCAATACTTAAATTTTAAAGGAAACTTTACCGGCTTTATAAGAGACTTTGTAACGTTTGGTACGATTCAAACTAATCTGGGCACCTTACACACCGATTTAAATATGAAATTTCCGGGAGGTAAAGAACCTGTTTATTCAGGCACCATTGCATCAAAAAATTTCAACCTGGGTGCATTGCTCGAAAACAAACAACTGGGAGCCACATCATTCAACTTAAAAGTATTGGGCAGTGGTTTTAGTACCCAAAAAAGAAACACAAACATAGATGGTAACATCGGATTTGTAGATTTTAACGGCTACCGTTATCACAACTTAAAAGCAAAAGGAAATTTAGATAAAAACGTTTTTGCAGGTATTGCTTCCATTGACGATCCCAATGTTGCACTTCAGGATATCAATGGTGAAATAGATTTTAACGAAGATATTCCCGTTTACAAATTGAAAGGAAATGTGCACACACTGAAATTAGAAAACCTGGGACTTACAAAAGATGAAATAAATTTTGAAGGCAAATTAGATCTCAATTTCAGCGGCAATAACATCGACAATTTTTCGGGCACTGCAAAAATCAGTGCGGCCACATTAACCCGCGATGGACGACCATTACCATTTGACACACTTGTAATTTCTACAACCGGTTCCGGCATCAATAAGAAAATGTCAATAGCTTCTAACGAGTTTAAAGCAGACATCAATGGTTCTTACAAGTTAAACGAGCTTGCTGATGGGTTTAGTTGGATGTTGCACAAATATTATCCGTCTTATTTTAAAGCCCCTGCAAGGGTTCCTCAAAACCAGGAAATTAATTTTGATATTTCCACATATTATTTTGAAGATTACGCACAGTTGATTCATCCCAAATTAGGCGGATTTAATAACAGTCGGTTTCAAGGCTATTTAAATCCGGGTCAAAACAAGTTTTATATGCTTGACAGCATTCCTCAATTCAGCTGGGGAAAATATAGTTTTGACGAAGTAAAACTGGATGCTAAAGGCGAAAACAATCGACTTGCTTTAAATGGTGAAGCCAGAAATTTCAGACTCAACGATAGCCTGAATTTCCCTTTAGTCACTTTCAGTATTAATTCCGGCAACGATTCTTCACACATCTCTTTACAAACAGGAGCTACACAGGCATTAGAAAAAGCAAATATAAATGCATGGGTGCTTACGGGTAAAGATTCGGTTAGTATCGACTTTGAACCATCTGCATTTACTGTAAATGGAAAGCAATGGACCATAGACCAGGAAGGCAGAATGACATTTAGCGATGGTAATCCCGCCAGTGGCCGGCTCATCCTTAGCGAAGGCGATGAAAAATCGGGAATACAAAAAGTTGTCATCAATACCATTCCTGCTGCTGAAGCCGGTAAAAACAATCTGCAGATTGCATTGAGTAATATTAACCTGGGCGATATCGGCCCATACATCATGCCCAAAAACAGGCTGGTGGGTTCTATATCAGGAACCGTAATTGCAGAAAACTTTACGGATGATCTTCATATCTATTCAAATGATTTGCTCACCAAAGATTTACAATTGGATAATGACTCATTAGGTGCTGTAAAAACAACGGTTGACTTTAATAAAAAAACAAGTGAACTCGTATTTAAGGGGAATACACTCAATCAGGAAAATTATTTAGGGTTTGATGGCAAAGTAATTATTGGTGATGCTGAAAAAGCAAAAGACAATAACTTGATTTCATTACAAGCAAAAAAATTCCAGATTAAAGTTTTAGAGCGGTTTCTGGGCAATTTATTTTCTGACATACAAGGCTATCTTACAGGCGATATTAGTTTGAAAGGCGAGTTTGATGATTTAGCTGTTAATGGAAAAGGGAAGTTGAAGGATGCAGGGCTTCGTGTAAACTTTACACAATGTTATTATCGTATAAAAGACACGACCATAAAAATAACGCCGGAAGAAATTAACTTTGACGGCATTGTACTTACTGATACGGTAACCAAAAATCCTGTTTATTTAAGAGGTGGTATAGAACATCAGTCATTTAAAAACATGTTTTATAATCTGGATGTTACGACTCAAAAACCCAACAGCCCGGGAAGAGAGAACAATAAACCCGTATTATTATTAAATACCACAATTAAAGACAACAAACAATTTTATGGCCGTGTGTTTGGCACTGGTTCATTTTCATTGCTGGGTCCGCAGTCAGAAATGTTTATGGATATAGATGCAGTAGGCCAGGCCTTTGGGAAAGACAGTAGTCATATCGTCATTCCGCCATCGAGTACTCGAGAGTCGGGCTCGGCAGATTTTCTTGTAGAAAGAAAATTTGGAAAAGAAATGACTTATATTGATGCACCACAAAACGCAACTAATATTATTTACAATGTAAAAGTAACTGCTACACCGGCAGTCAATCTGGAAGTACAGATAGACGAATTAACCGGTGATATCATAAAAGGAAGAGGAAAGGGTACATTAAATATTATTTCGGGTACTGCAGAGCCATTGCAAATGCGGGGCCGTTTTGATATTGATGAAGGCAATTACCTTTTCACTTTTCAATCCTATTTCAAAAAGCCATTTGAACTTNNATGGAATGGCGACCCCTATGATGCCAACATCAATCTTACTGCCGTATATACTGCCAGCAGGGTAAGCTATGCCCCTTTAAAATCGACACTGGTATCATTAGATAATAAAGTTGCCAATGCTTACAGTGATGTTTATGTAGTAGCTAAACTTACCGATCATTTATTTAGCCCAAAAATTGAATTTGGTCTTGACTTCCCTTCTACCAGTGCCGCTGTAAATGATCCGGGTCTTGCATTTGGCTTACAACAAATGCAAAAAAATGCAAACGAACTTCAAAAACAGGCAACATATCTTGTGGTTTTTGGTTCCTTTGCGCCTATAGAACTTACTGCTAAAAGTTCCATACAGGAAATTACAAACAGCTTATCTGGTATTTTCTTTGGCGTTATAAATGACAGGATTAAAAAAGCGATTAGTGATATATTTAATTCCCAGAAACTGATTGTTAATTTTAATAGTTCCATTTACAACAGAAATGTATTGGATCAAGATGTGGGCTTGAGTATTGGAAGTGATTTAAACCTTTCAATTGGAAAGTCTTTCTTAAACGACAGGATAATTATCTCACTTGGAGGTTCGGTAGAGGGTATTAGCCTGGGGCAATCAACATCAATACAACAAGAAGCACTGGGCCTGCTAAATGCCAACTTAGAAATCTTATTAAATCCTTCGGGCACTTTTAGAGCAAATTTATTTTTTAGACAAAACTCAGACTTTCTTTCAACAACCAGTTCGGGGCCGGGCCGGGCAAATAAAATGGGAGCCGGAATAGCTTACCGAAAGGATGCAGATAAATTTTGGCGGCTATTCTTTAAAAAAAGAACAAAAAATACTACAAAAATGACTGAGAATCCACTAATTGAGCATCAAGAAATAAAAAAATAGTTGAATTTCTGAGAGCTAAAAGGGTAAATAGATGCAGCTTAAAATCGCTATTTCAATTGTAGATACATATTATTCCCAAGTTATATTCTTTAGTCAAAAAAAATGGGGCAGCAAAAATGAATATTTAAATGTCATTATAAAGCCTTATTTTTCAGGCACAAATTGTTAATATTTGCCTATTTTTAATCGGGAATTATTCCTTTTCTTTGCAACCGAAAACCAAAAATTATGCTTAAGAGAATACTCTTCTTCTTTGCTTTGACCTTGATGGTCAGTCCGTTGTTATTTGCGCAAGTAACAACCTCGTCTCTGAACGGAACGGTAAAAGGTGGAGCCAATGGCACTGAAACACTTACAGGTGCTACCATTGTTGCTACACATATTCCTACCGGAACTAAGTACTCTACTACCAGTAAGGGTGGTGGCAGTTTTAGTATTCAGAATATGCGACCAGGTGGTCCGTACACCATTGAGATAACTTACGTTGACCACAAACCAGTAACTTTTACTGATGTCTATCTTCAATTGGCTGAGTCGTTTATTTTAAACTCTACCATGGAAAGAAAAGACGCATTGACAGAAGTAACTGTCTNNGAATCAGTGTATTGAACCCCAACAGAACCGGTAACATTACCAACATCGGTTCTCGCCAAATAGGCATTGCGCCTACCATCAACCGTAGTTTAAATGATTTGACTCGAATGACTCCCGAATCAAACGGTCAGGCAATCGGCGGTGGTAATTATCGTCAAAATAATTTTACTATTGATGGTTCTGATTTCAATAACAGCTTTGGTATAGGTGGTAATCTGCCTGCCAACGGTGCTCCTATTTCATTAGATGCCATCGGTGAAATTTCTGTAAGCATCAATCCATACGATGTACGTCAGTCCGGTTTTATCGGCAGTTCTATAAATGCGGTTACAAAATCCGGTACTAATAAATTAACCGGATCCATTTATAAATATTTCAGAAATGAGCGTTTTCGTGGTCGCAAAGTAGAAAAGACTTATTTCAACCGTCCTCCTGAAGAATTCAGTCAATGGGGTGTAAGTTTTGGTGGACCACTTGTAAAAAACAAACTTTTCTTCTTTGTAAACTTCGAATCTGAAACTCAGCCAAAATCTATTCAAACACGATTTGCGGCAACCGCTGCTAATCCTTATGGAGGTACCAATACCAGTATTGTAAGACCAACAGCAGATTCACTTAATTATATCAGCAATTACCTGTTAACAAACTATGGTTATGTTACCGGCCCATTTGATAATTACACACCCGATATTTCTCGCAAAAAAATTATGGCTCGTATAGACTGGAATATCAGTCGTAACCATAAGTTCAATATCCGATATAGTCAGGTAGAAGGTGGCGAGCCAAACCCTCCTAGCACTTCAGTAGGTGGTGCCGGAACAGTTTCTGGAACCTCAGCAAACAGACAAGCTATTACAGCGCTTTGGTTCAAAAACTCTAACTACTTCCAGGGTGCTAACTTTTATTCATTCGCAGGTGAGTTGAACTCAACATTCAAAGGCTTATCAAATATGTTGCGTGCAACATATACTTATCAAAATGATTCACGATCAACAGAAAGTCAAATATTTCCATTTGTTGATATTATGAGTAGTGGAGGTGGTGTAGCTACACAGCCTTTAACAGGTATTGGAGCACCCTATACATCTTTTGGATTTGAGCCTTTTAGCTTTGGCAACCTGCGTAAAGTAAAGATGTACTCTATAATGGATAATGTTACTTTCAAAGTAAACAAGCATCACTGGACTATTGGTGGTCAGATAGACTTTAATAAAACGATTAACGGATTCCAGCGTTTCGGTACCAGCTATTACCGTTTTGCAACATGGAATGATTTTGCAAGCGCCTTGGATCCCAATCCACTTAATCGCAAATTGCCAACCGATTTCGTAATTACTTATTCTCTCTCTAAAAATTTTGCGCCTGCATTCTCTGCATTTGATTTCCGTCAGTATTCAGTATATGCTCAGGACGAAATTTATATGAATAAAAATTTCCGATTGACTATCGGTATGCGTTTGGATCTGCCAACATACCCTGGTGTACCACAAATACAAACACATCCTTTAGTATATGGTCAAAACTTTGCCTTTGGCGAAAAAGTAAATACAGGAACTCTTCCAAAGAAAGTGATCATGATGTCTCCCAGAATTGGATTTAACTGGGATGTGTATGGCGACCGTTCATTACAAATACGTGGTGGTACAGGCTTATTTACAGGCAAGATTCCTTTCGTATGGATTGTAAGCCAGTCGGGCGACAATGGAATGATACAGGTAACGCAGGCTTTCAATATGTATAACACAAACGGAACACCAACCGGAGTTTTAACACCCGGCCCTTTCAATCCAAATCCAGTTGCATACAGACCTGCTACTGTACCTGTTGCAGGTACCATTGTACCTTCTTCAGTTACAGCAATGGATCCAGGATTTAAAAACCCCCAAACATGGAAATCTAGTCTGGCAATGGATACAAAACTACCTTGGGGTATAGTTGCTTCTTTAGAAGCAAGTTTCAATAAAGATGTAAACACAGCTTTCTTTAGAAGTCCCAATTATCAGGCAGCTCAAAATATTAATGTAGCCGGCTATCCTGACAATAGACCAATCTATGGAGCTACTGTTCCTACAAGATTTATCAATACTTTGAATCCTGCCGGTCAGTTTGTAGTAGGTGGAAATTCTGCATTCACTCCTGTTATCATTGATAATGGCACCAGAGGTTACAGTGCTTATTTCACCGCTAAGTTTGAAAAACCATTTAGTAAAGGTTTTATGGCTTCTGTATCTTATACAAAAGCGCTGGCGGCTAACCTGTTTGACGGAAACGGCGATCAGGCTTTAGGTACGTACCAAACAACTCAACAAGTAAAAGGATTAAATACTCCCAATCTGGCAACTGCACAATATGTAATGCCTGACCGTGTAGTTGCAATGGTTTCATATCGTAAGGAATATTTAAAACATCTGGCTACTACCCTTTCATTATTCTATAGTGGTTCTGCCGATGGTCGTTTCTCTTATGTATATAGCGGCGACTACAATAGAGACGGCGTAAATGGTAACGACTTATTGTATATTCCTACCGCTGTAGAAGTTACGCAAATGCAATTTGCTTCTCAAACAGTGAATGGCGTAGTATATGATCAAAATGCACAACGTAGATTATTTGAAGATTATATCGGCCAGGACAAATATTTACGTTCTCACCGCGGTCAGTATGCTGAGCGTAATGGCGGTCTTTTCCCTTGGAGAAATCAACTGGATGCAAAATTTGTACAAGACATTTTTGCAAAAGCCGGAAAAACAAAAAATACGCTTCAGTTTACAATTGATGTTATGAATCTTGGTAATTTATTGAATCCAAGTTGGGGTAAAGTAAAATCTTTGAACGCAGGTTCAATACTGGTTCCTCAAAATATGAACAGTGTTGTACCGGGTGGTGCTGTAGTTCCACAATTCAGATTGGCAACATCTCAGAATCAAATTATAACAAGAACATTTAGCGATGTTATCAGTACTGCATCTACTTACTCTGTACAGTTTGGTTTAAGATATATCTTTAATTAATAAAGTAAATAGACCTATAAAAAAAATCCCGCTTCTGGCGGGATTTTTTTTATACTTGAAATTTTCAAATAAGTTCGTCTCAAATATTCAACCTATCATTTATTGCTTTCCACCTTCCTCCTTCCCCATCCCCAATTCAAAAATACCGGCATTGCTTTTCCCCAGGTAGGTACATCATGCCTGCCATCTGAAAGTTCCAGATACTCAATATCTCTGCCGGGTTCATAGCCCTTCTCTTTTAATTCGTACATCAAATCAAGCGTATCGTCAATTGAATCTATGATCCCGTTATTATTTCTATCCTTTGTTTCATCCATATTACCACATTGAAAAAAGAATTTGAGACCGGGTTTCGCTACATCCTCTCTGATAACTTTATGTATGATTCGATGCTCCTGATCGTCATACTCAGGCAATTCCTGATCAATGCTTCGCCACCAAAGTGAGCCTGAGAAAACACCTGCTTTATTAAAAATATCAGGGTGATGCCAAACAATATCTAAAGCAGATAATGCCCCCAGCGAAAATCCTGCGAAAGCTTTTGGTTTGCTTTCAGTTTCAGGAAATCTGCTCTTAACAACAGGCAAAAGCTCCTCCAAAATAAAACGGGTGTACAACTGGGCCTTATCCCCCCTACCCTTGTAATCGGGAATACCTGCAACACCATATTCTCTTTTACGCTCCATACCGCAATGAATACAAATACAGATAAGCGGACTAATCATATCTACACCATACATTTTCTCAAGAATTTCGGCAAACTCCATTCGCACCATATCCTGCCCGTCATTTATCAATAATACACTTGCCGAATTTGCAGTGTTAACGTTTGCGGGAAAATAAAAATCAACAACAACAGTCCTTTTTAAAAAAGTAGATTTTATCAGATTCTGTTCTACCAGTACGGAAACCTCTTTCAATGAATACATGGCGCAAATCTAAGGGTTTATCGTTTGCTAAATTTCAATCAGAATTTTGAAAATACATGACGGGTTCGTTTGTTTATTTCATTCCGAAAAGATACATTTGAAAAAGGCTGTTGCAACAGCTACCTTAATAACATTAAAACAAAAAGGATATGAAGAAAATTGGCATCTTACACGGCAAGGAAAGATCTTTCCCCGAAGCTTTTTTAGCAAGAGTAAACAGTAAAAATGTGCCGGGCATTATTGCTGAACCGGTAAGAATAGATAAAGCTATGCAAGGCGAGTTTAGCGGCTATGCAGTTATTTTTGATCGCATATCACAAGACGTTCCATTTTATCGTACCTGGCTCAAAAATGCAGCAGTAACCGGTACTGCCGTTATCAACAATCCATTTTGGTGGAGTGCTGATGATAAATATTTTAATAACTGCCTGATGACAAAAGTGGATGTACCCGTTCCTAAAACCGCTATCATTCCTTCCCGTGATTTGCCCGACGATACTTCCAATGAATCGTTCAGCAATCTCGCCTTCCCGCTTGATTGGGAAAGCATTTTTAATTATGTTGGATTTCCCGCATATATGAAACCATTTGCCGGTGGCGGATGGAAGCATGTATATAAAATAAAAGATTCAGAAGACTTCTTTACCAAACACAGCGAAACCGGTCAACTGGTAATGTTGCTTCAGGAAGAAATCGTGTTTACTGAATATTATCGCTGCTATTGTATTGGTGGTAAATACGTACGCATTATGTCTTATGAACCACGCAACCCACACCACCTTCGTTATGTGGCGGATTTTAAACCCTCTGCCGAAAGACTTCAACAGATGACAGATATCGTTTTAAGAATCAATAAATATCTTGGTTACGATTTTAATACTGTAGAATTAGCGGTGCGTGATGGTGTCCCTTATGCCATTGATTTTTGCAACCCGGCACCCGATGCAGACAGAAACAGTGTGGGCGATGAAAACTTCGAATGGGTAGTAGAAACAGCCGCAAACTATGCAATTGAAAAAGCATTGGAACAAAAAGACGGACAGGATAACCTGACCTGGGGCGAATATGTGAAAAGAAGCAGCAATAAATCACCATTGATTTAACCATAATAAAAAAGATGAGTTTGAATTATAAAAGTTTTACGCTGGGTGTTGAGGAAGAGTACATGGTACTCGATCCACAATCATTTGAGCTGAAAAGTCATCAGCAAAAAATTGTACAGGAAGGTCAGAAGGTGATCAAAGACAAAGTAAAAGCCGAAATGCATCAGGCAGTGGTAGAAGTAGGAACAGATATATGTGCTGATGCTGATGAAGCCTTTAAAGACGTTGCTACATTGCGACGTACCATTGCCACCATTGCCGGCGATTTAGGATTTGCAATGGGTGCGGCAGGTACACACCCCTTCAGCCACTGGGAAAGTCAATTGATTACTGATCATATTCGCTACAATGAAATTGTAAACGAATTACAAGAAGCAGCCAGAAGCAATCTGATTTTTGGATTGCATGTACATGTAGGTATGGAAAGCCGCGAAATGGCAAACCATATTGCTAACAGTACCCGCTATTTTCTTCCACACGTTTTTGCATTGAGCACCAATTCTCCTTTTTGGGAAGGGAGAGTAACGGGTTATAAATCTTTTCGAACAAAAGTATTTGACAAATTTCCAAGAACCGGGATCCCGGATGCATTTGAAAGCATTGAAGCCTATGACAATTATGTAAAACTGTTGATTAAAACCAACTGTATTGATAATGCCAAAAAAATATGGTGGGACTTAAGAGTGCATCCATTTTTTAATACGGTTGAATTCAGAGTATGTGATATTCCTTTGACCGTAGATGAAACCATTGCATTGGCCTCGCTATTTCAGGCTATATGTGCCAGAATTTATATGCTGCGATCAAAAAATATGAATTATATCCAGTACTCCAGAGCGTTGCTCAACGAAAATAAATGGAGAGCCAGCCGCTATGGGGTTGATGGTTATTTAATTGATTTTGGAAAAGAAGAAGAAGTAAATACAAGAGCACTCATTATGGAGCTGCTTGATTTTCTTGATCCCGTTTTAGATCATTTGGGAAGCAGGCATCGTATTGCTTATGTATTGAAAATGCTTGAAAACGGAACAGGTGCCGATAGACAGCTTGCCGTTTATGAAAAAACAAAAAACCTGAAAGACGTTGCACAGTTTATCAATAGCCAATATCTGTTGGGCATCTAAAAATACAAATTAACAAATCGTATTCGTTTAAGAACTATTCAATTATTATTAAAATTGTCGGAGTTGACCCGGCAATTTTAATATGCAACCTTTCCTGAACCTTGCCCGTTTACAATAATCAATAAAGAAATTTATTTTTCTGTTAATCATCCATTCTGAAATGTTAATCAAAATGAACAAATTTATATTTATCGCTCTATTGCTTATTCATACTTGTGATGTAAATAGTCAGACTTTAAATGCATTTGCATTAAAAGGAAGTAAATGGAAGACGAAAAAAATATCAGTAAGCTGGGAGAACCCAAATGATAAAAATAAGATGGAACGTGAATGGGTGAAAACAGCAATTAAAAACAGTTGGGAGAAATATGCAGATATTGAATTTACAGGCTGGGGAACGAGTACCGCAAATTCTCGCGGAATCAGANNGCTATGGGCCACATGTCAAATTTCTTGGTAATCAACTTGACGGTTTAGAAAATGGCATGGTACTCAACTTCACTTTTAACAACTGGTCGCCAACCATGAAAAATCGCAGAAAAGACTATATCATCGCAATTGCAGTTCATGAATTTGGCCATGCACTTGGTTTCTCTCATGAACATAACCGAAAAGATTGTCACTTCTGTGATGATGATCCTCAGGGTTCTGATGGCGACTATTATATCACTACCTGCGATTTATATTCAGTAATGAACTACTGCAATCCCAGCTATAGCAACTGGGGCAAGTTAAGTGCAGGAGACATTATCGGCGTGACAACACTCTATGGAAAAAAGCAGTCAACCATTACACCCTCAGTAGATAAGGCTGTTACCATTGCTCATACATTCAGAGATTTAACCGAAGAAGAACAAACTCAAAAACCCAACCTCAAAAAATTTATTAAGATTTATGTTTCAGGAAGTGCTACCGCTTTAAACAGTATCCAAAATGTAACATACGAATTACATCCATCCTTTACTAACCGATATATAAGTGCCAATGAAGCCGGCTCAAATTTTGGCGTGGGAATATACGTGTGGGGCATGTTTGAAATTAAAGCAACCATCAAATTCAAAGACGGTACGCAAAAAATTGTAAGCCATTACTTAAGCTTCGACGAATTGCCTAACATACCGGAAGTTGAAAATTTTAATATGAACTATACTGTTAGAAATTTATCAGCACCAGAACGCAATCAAAGTAGTGGCAACCAAAAAGAAATATCTGTTTTTATTGAAAGCTCGCAAGCCGCATTAAACAAAATCAGCTACGTTGAATACAAATTACATCCAACCTTTAACCCACAACTCAGAAAATCGAAAGAAAGAAAAAACAATTTTAAAATAAAATTTACCTGCTGGGGACAATTTACAATTTCTGCCAGCATAATCATGAAAGATGGCAGTAGATATGAAATAGAGAAATTCTTAGCATTCTAAATCCCCCTTATACAATAAACAGAAAACTATTGATTATAGAATTGAGGTAATGAAATTTTAAACCGAAATGCCAGAACTCGAATAAAGAAAATGACTAAAATTGAAATAACTGTTGCGGTGTCCTTTTCCACATGAAGTTCTCTTATAAAAAAATAAAATAAACCGCCCGCTATGCAGGCCAGTGCATAAATTTCTTTTCGAAAAAGTAGCGGAATATTATTTAACAAAACATCACGCACAACACCGCCAAAACAAGCCGTAATGGTGCCCAGTGCAATACACACGCCTATGCTGAAGTCCTTTTGCATACCCAACTTTATGCCTACCATTGTAAACAGTCCCAAGCCTAAAGCATCAAATAAAAACAGTGTGGTAGTCAGTTGTTTGATATAACGACCAAAAAACATAGTAACAATTGNNGGCTGTTGAATTGGTAAGCCAGCTTACAGGCAGGTTGCCAATCAATGTATCCCTTAATGTACCTCCACCAATTGCCGTTACAAATGAAAGAACCAGAACACCAAATGGATCTAACTTTTTTTCCATTGCAAGAAAAGCCCCGGAAATGGCAAATGCAATGGTGCCAAGAATATCAATGATAAAAAGAAATTGTGTAGGCATTTTAATATGGTTGTGATAAAATTAATTCAACAATAAATAGCCTACCCGGGTTTTGAGTACATGAAAGATTAAATATTATCCTTGTCTTAATCTACTCTGAAAGACACTTTGCAGATAACACCGTAAGATGCAATTTTCCCATCCTTAACATGAACTTTCATGTCTTTTACCCAAACGGAATCAATGTTTCTAACTGTTTTTGATGCTTCTTTAACAGCTTCATTTACTGCATCATCAAAGCTTTTTTCGGAAGATGCAATTAATTCAATTACTTTAACTACTGCCATAGTACTTGTTTTTAATTTTGAATATTTATTATCGCATCAAATTACGAAATAAAAGACACTATTCCTATTCTGCCATCATTTCCTTTATTACAGATTCAATTTCTTCTGCATTTGGTTTACTAAAATAATCACCATCGCTTCCGTAGGCCGGCCGATGGCTTTTACCGGTTATAGTACGAGGTGCTACATCCAAATATTTATAACCTCCTTGTTCTTCCATTACTTTATTAAACATATAAGCAGCTGCACCACCGGGTACATCTTCATCTATAAAAATTATCCGGTTTGTTTTTTTAAGTGAATCAAGTATCTTATGATTGACGTCGAATGGCAATAAGGTTTGTACATCAATTATTTCACAACTGATGTTTTGATTCTCTAATGTTTGAACAGCATCCTGTATAATGCGTAGCGTCGAACCATAAGAAACAATGGTTACATCACTCCCCTCCTTAATAATCTCTGGTATGCCCAATGGAACCGTAAATGTGATAAGATTGGTTGGCATTTTTTCTTTTAACCTGTAACCGTTCAAACACTCTACCACCAAACCGGGATCGTTGCTTTGTAATAAAGTATTATACATACCAGCCGCCTGCGTCATATTGCGAGGTACACATATATACATACCTCGCAGCGCATTAATAACAACACCCATTGGTGAGCCGCTATGCCAAATACCTTCCAGCCTATGGCCCCGGGTACGTACAATCAAGGGGCAACTTTGATTTCCAGCTGTACGATAATGCAAAGTAGCTACATCATCGCTCAGGGGTTGAAGCCCATAAAGCAGATAATCCAGGTATTGTATTTCGGCAATAGGCCTCAGTCCACGAAGGGCAAGCCCTATACCCTGACCCATGATGGTAAGCTCTCTAATTCCGGTATCAAAAATTCTTTGATCTCCGTATTTTTCTTGTAATCCACTGAAACCCTGATTCACATCACCGATATAACCCAAATCTTCACCAAAAGCAATTACCCGTGGATTGGAAGCAAATGTTTCATCAAAGTATTTATTCAGCACTTCAAAACCATTTACCAAAGGTGCATTATCCTCAAAAATAGCTTTTACTTCTGCCACTTTCAATGCACTTTTACAGCCTTCATTATAAAGCTTTGAATTAAATAATTGTTTCCCTTCTTCTGTCAGTTCATTGTAATAATCTTTTAGCCAGTAAGATAAATCATTGCTCCCCACCAGCGATAAAGCTTGATGCAAAGATTTCAAAACATCCCTGCGCAATGGATCTCTTCCGGCTGCAAGCGAAGTAGCAATCTGTTGCAGTTGAGATTGATGAGCGGGAATTTTTGCGGCCAAATCCATAATCAATTCATGCGCCTTGGCTACCTGATTTTTTATGGGAGATATGTATTGTTCCCAGGCTTTTGTTTTACCTTCTTTGGCAAATTCTTTTGCTTCTTCCATTATGCCATTCAGCTCTGCTTCTGCTGCAAGCGCATTTTCAATTATCCATTCTTTCATTTTCTTAATGCCATCCCATTCTTTTTCCCACTCTAATCTTTCAGGCGATTTATAACGCTCATGACTACCCGAAGTAGAATGACCCTGTGGCTGCGTAATTTCTTCTACATGAAAAAGTACCGGCGTATGTGTTTCTCTGGCAAGACGTATGCCTTCTTCAAAAATCTCGCACATGCCGGCGTAGTCCCAGCCCTTTACTTTGTAAATATTGAATCCATTTGTTCCCTCTTTTTTTTGAATCCCTTTTAAAGCCTCAGAAACTGATGACTTTGTAGTCTGGTATTTTTTGGGCACCGAAATGCCGTAACCATCATCCCACACAAAAACTGCCAATGGCACCTGTAGCACACCCGCCGCATTAATGGTTTCCCAAAAATGACCTTCACTTGTAGAAGCATCTCCTATAGTTGTAAAACATACTTCATTTCCATTTTCTGAAAGGCTCTTAAATTCCTTTAATTGTTCAATATTTCTAAAAGCTTTTGAGGCAAATGCCAGTCCCAATCCACGGGGCATTTGCCCTGCAGTGGGCGCAATATCACTTGAAATATTTTTTGAATCAACAAGTCTAAGCCATTGACCATCAGCATCTACAAATTTTGTAGCAAAGTGACAATTCATCTGTCTGCCAGCACTAAAAGGCTCTCTTTCCGCATCAGGATCGGCATATAACTGAGCAAAAATTTCTTCAACTTTTGCAAGGCCGGAAGCCAGCATAAAAGTTTGATCGCGGTAGTAACCACTTCTGAAGTCGCCATTTTTAAAAAACTTTGCCATAGCAACTTGTGCGACTTCTTTACCATCGCCAAAAATTCCAAACTTGGCCTTGCCATTCAAGACTTCTTTTCTACCGATGAGGCTGACTTCACGGCTGATACATGCCCATTTAAAATCATTGAGCACTTCGTCTCTAAACCGGTCAAATGACAATTTATCTGATTCCATTTCAAAAGCGGGATTTTGCATACTCATATTACAAAAATAGGTATAAAGAATGCCAAGATAAAATGGCAAAAAACTTGCCCGGGGCTGCAACCTCTATCTGACTATTTGCATCTTTTTGCTACTTTTGAAGGCTTCAAACCAATTTATGATTAAAACTTCTTTGCTCTCCCTCTTTTTCTTTGTTGCCGTGGCAGCGCAGGCTCAGCACGAAGATCATAACCACAAGCCTACTCAATCAAATGTAATCACAGAAGAAATTTTAAAGTTTAATGAATCGGTACACGATTTTGGGCAAATACCTCAGGGCAAGCCCGTGTATTTCAACTTTGAAATTGTAAATACGGGAAAGACGCCTTTAAAGCTTGATAATGTACAGGCCAGTTGTGGTTGCACCACTCCTGAGTGGACTAAAGATCCAATAGCACCGGGAGCCAGTTCAACAATAAGAGTTGGATACAATGCGGCAGCAATCAATTTTTTTGAAAAATATATTACGGTAACCTATAATACCAATCAGACGAAACAACTAACCATAAAAGGCTCTGTATGGAAAGCGCCGGATGGCTCGGCACCTGCAAATGCCTCGATTGATCTTTTAAAAAAACAAACTTTCTAAAAATTAAAAATTGTAAACCATGAAAAAGTTCGCCCTTTTGGCCACTGCCTTTGTTTTTGCTTATGCTGCTAATGCACAATCTAAAGTAGATAGTATGCTTAAGATGAATGTAGAAACACACGATTTTGGTAAAATCAAACAAGGCATTCCCGTTTCTTACGAATTTGAAATTAAAAATATTTACAACGCTCCCATCGTAGTTGAAAACGCTTGGGCATCTTGCGGTTGCACAGTTCCCGAAAAACCAACCGGGCCGATAGCACCTGGCAAGTCTGCTAAAATAAAAGTAACATATAATGCAGCAGCGGTAGCTCCCATTAATAAAGACGTATATATACAACTGGCAGGGGCTCCACAGCCTAAGACGGTACACATCACTGGCGAAGTACTGGCAGCTGAAGCTTATGATAAGTATGTAAAAGACGGTGGTAAAATTCTAACTAAGCAAGTTACTGAAACCAATGCAGCAAGTACGACACCTGCAAAGAGCAGCAAAGCAGCCACTTTGACGCCTGCAACAAAATCAAGTCATTAAGATTTTTATCAATAATATTTAGCAAAATAAAAGAGGCCGTATCAAAAGC
>JRYE01003609.1_pt1 | contig 32709 bp, 29 predicted proteins | sample 235321 | NCBI WGS metagenome assembly JRYE01 (sample SAMN03074214, study PRJNA261473) | activated sludge metagenome | biome: Common Effluent Treatment Plant; feature: Wastewater; material: Activated sludge; isolation source: activated biomass in a lab-scale reactor treating industrial wastewater at... | reverse complement strand
GACGTCGCCCACTATGGCTTCGCGTACAACGACATCGACGCGACCACCGGCCGGGTCAAGGGCGTGGACTCGGTCGAGGAGTTGCGTGATTTCTTCGGCTCGCCCACGGTCCGCGTGCTGGACCAGAGTTGGTCCGAGGGGCTGGTCTGGTTCCTGTCGTTCCTGCCCGTGCGGATCGTGCTGATCCTTGTCTTCCTCGTCGCGCTCTTCGTGGAGATGACGCACCCCGGGGCGACGATCCCCGCGATCATCGCGGTGGTGGCGCTCGTGGGCCTGCTCGGCCCGTCACTCCTCGTGGGCATGGCCAACTGGTGGGCGATCGGCGCCNNACGCCACGAGATGGCGATGGGCTCGCTCACGGTGATGATCTCGATGGTCCTCGCCGGGGCGGCGATCTACTTCCTCGCGAAGCACTTCGGGTCGATTCCCGTGCTCAACAAGTTCGTCCTCACGCCGCACCCCGCCGACGATGACGAGAACGCCGACGTCCTCCGAGCGATGGACGCCGACGAGGGTCCCGTGGTGCGCCTCGGGGCGATTGGCAAGGCCCTCACGCCGATGCGTCCGGCGGGGCGGGTGCAGATCGGAACGGAGGGAGGGGGAGAGATCATCGACGCCTTCAGCGAACTCGGTTTCATCGACGCCGGCCAGAGGGTGCGCGTCACGAGCGTGACGGCCTTCCGAATCGGCGTCGAGGCCGACCCGGGTCCCGGGGGCGCGTGATCGCCTGTCACGGGTCAATAATCCGTCGATGGACTCACTCCTGACCTGGGGCCTTCTTCTCGTCGCCGCGAGCGTGCTGCTCGTCGTCGCTGAGGTCTTCATTCCCAGCATGGGCGCGCTCTCGATTGGCGCCGCCGCCGCCGCGATCGGCGGGATCGTCTGCCTCTTCCGCTACGACGCCGAGGCCGGCACGCAGTGGGGGTTCGTCGGCGTCGGGCTGATCCTTCTCCTGATCCCCTCGGCGATCTTCTTCGCGATGAAGTTCTGGCCGCACACCAAACTCGGTCGACGGATCATCGGCACGCCCAGCGACGAGGAGCGCGAGCGGCAACTCGAGGCCGAACTTGCCGAGCGTCGCCGGCGTGACGCCCTCATCGGGCAGGAGGCGCGCGTCGTCGTCGATCTTCGCCCCGTCGGCACGGTCGAACTCAACGGCGAGCGTTACGAGGCCGTCAGCGACTCGGGGTTCATCGATCGCGGCAAGGCCGTCCGTGTCGTCAAGATCGACGGCGGCTCGCTCCGCGTCCGCGGCTTGGCCTGAAACCCTCGACCATATCGCCTGGACGACTCTGGCCGGTCGCCATCCGTGTGCCACACCGCCATCGACGCGCCCCCCCGGACCGCACGCTGGAGTTTCTCTATACTCTCATTCGAGGATCGACACGACCCCATAGTCACCCACGCCCGTGGCCTTCGGCCGAAAGGCTTGGGCTCTTCGCGGAGGATTCGCATGCACACCCAGTCTACTTCAACGCGCCATTCCCGTTCTCTCCTGACCGCGGCCCTCGCGGGCGCTCTCCCCGCGGCGAGTGCGCTGGCCCAAGGTGGCGGCGGCGGGGGGAGCGGCATCTCCGACGTCGTGATCTACGTCCTCATCGGCGCCGTCGTCCTCGTTTTCCTCATCATCTTCCTCTTCCTCCTCCAGTTCTTCGGCCTGTGGATCCAGGCGAAGACCTCTGGCGCCGACGTGGGCATCGCCGACATGGTGGGGATGAAGTTCCGCCGCGTCGATCCGCGGACCGTCGTCATCAACCGCATCCGCGCCGTCAAGGCCGGCATGAACATCCCCACGAACCTCATCGAGACGCACTACCTCGCCGGCGGGCGCGTCAACAACGTCATCAGCGCCATGATCGCCGCACACAGCGCCAAGATCGAGCTCCCCTGGCAGATCGCGACGGCGATCGACCTCGCCGGGCGCGACATCCTCGACGCCGTGCAGACCAGCGTGAACCCCAAGGTCATCGACTGCCCAGCCCACGGCGGCCCACGCCCCACGATCGACGCCGTCGCCAAAGACGGCATCCAGTTGCGAGCCAAGGCCCGCGTCACCGTGCGGACCAACATCGCCCGCCTCGTCGGCGGTGCGACGGAAGAAACCATCATCGCCCGCGTCGGACAGGGGATCGTCTCGACGATCGGTTCGGCCGCGGAGCACAAGCACGTCCTCGAGAACCCCGACCAGATCAGCCACAAGGTCATGGCCTCGGGGCTCGACGCGGGCACGGCCTTCGAGATCCTCTCGATCGACATCGCCGACATCGACGTCGGCGAGAACATCGGCGCCAAACTCCAGATCGACCAGGCCAACGCCAACAAACAGATGGCCCAGGCCGAGGCCGAGAAGCGTCGCGCCCTCGCCGTCGCCCAGGAGCAGGAGCACCGCGCCGAGGAGCAGCGCAACCGCGCCATGGTCGTCCTCGCCGAGGCCGACGTCCCCAAGGCCATGGCCGACGCCTTCCGCAGCGGGCGCCTCGGCGTCATGGACTATTACAAAATGAAGAACATCCAGGCCGACACGACGATGCGAGAGTCCATCGGCGGCGACGGCGGGAAGTCATAAGCGAGAGCAACAGGCATCTGGCAACAGGCATGAGACACTCGGCATTCGTGATTCGGCATTCGTCGAGCACCCCGTAATGGCCGTGTGTTTGATGGCTCGCCTCTCCGACGCGGGTCTGCGTCCATGTGCCCCTACCCAATCTCGTGGGGCAGGGTGGGGGGCGGCCCGCCGGCCTCGACCCTCTTCTATTTTCGCTCCTATTCCCCACAATTGCCAAATCACGAACGCCGATTCATAACCCAGCACACACCCCAAGGCACGAAGAATGGGAGCCCCACCGTCCTTTGCCCGAGGGTCGTATACCAATGCCATCTCAGAGGTGCTCAAATGGCTCTCAGGCGAAGGGTTTACGGTGCTCTCTGTGTTGCGGCAGGTCTCGGACGAATCATGGCCGTACCGAGAGTGCGGGAGTGTTGCCGGCGCACCAGATTGATCCGCGAACACACCGCGGACTGCACGAGATCAATCGGCGGCAGACGCACGCGTAAGAATGCACCAACTCGCGGGGATTGGTTCGAGAGCCTGTTCGGGAGATTCTGAACGTGCGATGTCAGAGTTGAATACGATCATCTCGACGCAAGTAATCCAATGTATCGGATCGAATGCTACCGATAGCGTTCTAGAATCTACAGATCTCAGCACAATCTGCCCGCCGTACGAGAATCCCTGGATGCGGCGTCATCGATCGAGTGCCAGCGTGCCAGCGTCGTCGATTCACAGGAATGTGCCGGCCTCGAACCCGCCTTGTTGCTGTGGGCGCAACGTCTTCGCAATACGCGATGATATGTATCGCGTAATGGGTCGGAAACTATCGTCCACACCCAGGCCACCGGGCCATGCTGTTGTAGCAACCCCAGGGTGTGAATCGATATGCTGTCTGTGGTGTGAGATCTGCAAAGACAAGATGGAGATGCTGGTTCGGAGAACCAGTCGACCTCACACCTCCCGCACCGTGAAGTTCGGGAGCGTGCCGAACGTTCCGGCCTGAGACTCGGGCGTGACGACAGGATCGTGACCGGGCTCACCCTTTCGCACGAGCAGCGTGGATACGCGGAAGAGTTCCGGGCGATCGGACTGCGGCGAAGTCGAGGAGAACGGCGGGCATGGTCCATCGCCCGAATCCTGGTAGAGGGTGCATCGCGCATCGCCACGATCATCGAAGGCCGCGGCGAGGGTGACGGTGTCGGGGACGGGGATCGTGACGAACTGCGTCACGGACCCGAGCGGGATGGCCCGACCCTTCCTCAACATGAGCCTCGGTAGCCGTGGCAGAAGGTTGGCATCTTCGGGCGCGAGCGAGGCGACATCCAGGGGCTCGAAGGGAATCCAATGGCCGGGAATGCCAGAGTGCGGCGACGGGCCGGGATGGGCGGGCGAAGCACGATTGAAGACCACGGGCGAAGGCACGCCGGGGATTGATTGAGGCGCCGGACCCAGGGGAATCTGCATCGTTTGGGGTGTTCGTGGCGTTGTCCCCGCGCGGCGTGAGGTTGCCCACGACGAGGATGTCGGGCCCCAGGAGAAACGCCGAGTCGAGGGCGCGAAGGCGCAGGTTCTTTGGGTCGTCGAAGAAGACCGGCCGAACGATCGGCGTCCCCTTCGTCGCGGCCACCTGGAAGAGGGAATAGAGATAAGGAATAAGCCGCATCCGCCGCTCGAGCGCAAGCCGACAGAGCCGCTCGCACGTCTCGCCGAACGACCACGGTTCGTGCGGCACCGACTCCTTGATCGAGTGCCCGCGTGCGAAGGGCAAGAGCGCCCCCACGCCCATCCACGTCGCGAAGCGGTCCGCGTCGGCGTTTCCCACGAACCCGCCGATGTCGGGACCGCAGAACGGTTGCCCGCTCAGGGACAGGTTGAGCGACATCGGGATCGACCATCGCAGGTGGCGCCAGTCGCTGCGGTTGTCGCCCGTCCAGCAGGCGGCGTACCGCTGCCCGCCGAGGAAGTTGGCGCGGGTGAGCACGAACGGTCTTTTCCCGGGGCGGAAGCGCTCGATCCCGGTGCGCGTGGCGCGGACCATCTGCATGCCATAGATGTTGTGGTAGCGGGCGTGCTCGTCAGGTCCTCCGAGGTCGGCGTCGGCGTGATGGCGGTTGGTCGCGGGCATGGTCTTCTCACCGGCGTCGAAGACGGCGGGCTCGTTCATGTCGTTCCACACGCCGTCCACTCCCTTGGCGAGGAAGTCGGAGTACTGCGTCGCCCACCACTCGCGCACGTCGGCGCGAGTGAAATCGGGGAAGGCGCAGTCCCCGGGCCAGACCTTGCCGTGGTACTCACCGCCATTCTCGCTCGTGATGAGCAGCCCGCGCTTCGAGGCCTCGGCATATTGCGAATACTCCGGATCGACCTTCAGCCCCGGATCGATCATCCACACGCTCTTGAAGCCCTGCTCGTGGAGCGAGTCGTTGAAGGCCTTGGGGTTGGGGAAGGCCTTGTCGTCGAAGGTGAAGCAGCGGAAGCCACGCATGTAGTCGATGTCGAGCCAGAGCCCGTCACAGGGGATCTTGCGATCACGGAACCCCCGGGCGATCGCGGCGGCACGCTCGGCCGATTCGTACGACCATCGGCACTGGTGGTACCCCAGCGCCCACGCCGGTGGCATCGGCATCAGGCCCGTCAGCCGCGCGAGTTCCTCGACGACCTCCTGCGGGTGGCCGCGCTCGATGACCAGGCACGCGGGCGCCGGGCCCATCGTGGCAAAGAACGCGGCTTGCGGACGGCGGAGATCGATCACGCCGCGGTGCGTCGTCTCGACGATGATGCCGACCGACGTGCCATCAGGACGGACGGCCAGCACGAACGGGTGCGACTGGTAGAGCGACGGGGACTTGTCGTTGTAATCGAAGGCGTCGGTGTTCCAGAGGATCACGCGCGTGCCGTTGCGAAGAAGGGGTCCCGCCTGCTCTCCCGTGCCATAGAACGACGTCCCCCGCGGGAGGCGGAACTCCACGCCGCTGACCTTCCCCACGCGTGCGGCCATGGGGCGCACGGCCCAGCCGATCGGGAGAGGTCCCGTGGGCTTGGGCGTCTCGAGATACGCCGGGAACGGTGCCGGCTCACGACCGTCGGCGGGGAAGAACCGCGCGACGCGATCGCCCACGAGCACGCCGCGAGGTTTGCGGCGGGTGCTCGTGGAGCGCGGGATCGCGAGATCATCCGCCGGCGGTTTCAGCGCGNNTCGCGTGTCCGAGATTGGCCTACTTCGCCTCGCTCAGCCCCAGGTGCTCGAGGAACGCCCGCATGTCCGGCTCGCGCCCGAGGAAGTCGCGGACGAGATCCAGCCCGTCCTTGGTGCCGCCCTGCGAGATGACCTTGCGGCGATAGTCGAGGCCCACCTCGGGGTTCAGCAGGCCCTCCTTCTTGAACCGCGTGAACATGTCCGAGGCGTACACCAGCGACCACATGTACCCGTAGTACCCGGCCTGATACCCCACGAGGTGCCCGAAGGACGCCTGGAAGAACGTCTCGGGGACGGACTTGAACATCGTGGTCTCCTCGAATGTCTTCGCCTGGACGGCGATGGTGTCCACGACGCCGTCGCCGGTCGAGTGGTAGCGCTGGTCGGTGAGCCCATAGAAGATCTGGTTCTGGGCGTCCATGCCGCTGGCGAGCTTCTGTGCGGCGATCATGCCATCGAGTGTCGATTTGGGAAGCGGCTCGCCGGTCTTGTAGTGCTTCGCGAAGAGGTTGAGGACGTCGGCGTTCCACACCCAGTTCTCGAACATCTGGCTCGGCGCCTCGACGAAGTCACGCTCGACGCTTGTTCCCGAGAACCGACCCAGATTCGCCTCCGAGACGATCGTGTGCAGGCAGTGCCCGAACTCGTGGAAGAACGTCTCGACCTCGTCGTGGGTCATGAGCGACGGAGCCTCGTCGGTCGGCTTCGTGAAGTTGCAGACCAGGGCCGCGAGGGGCTTCTGCTCCGTCCCGTCCATGAAGATCTTGTGCTCCAGGAGGCCCCACTGGGCGGCATGGTTGTACTTGTTCGGGCGCGGGTACAGGTCGATGTAGAACTCGCCGAGCACCTTGCCGCTGGCGGTGTCGGTGACCTCGTACAACTTCACGTCCTCGTGCCAGATGTGGCGACCACGCTGGCTGGCCTCGGCCGTCACGTCGCGATACGTCAGGCCATAGATGCGCTGCGTGACCTCGAAGAGGCCATCCACGACCGACTGCATCGGGAAGTACTGGCGGACGACCTCGGGATCGACGCTGTACTTCTCCTTGAGAAGGCGAGTCTTGTAGTACGAGTAGTCCCACGGCTCGAGGGCCGCATCGGCGCTGGCGAGGTGCGTGCGCTTCAGGTTCTGCAACTCGGCGAAGTCGATCTCGGCCTTCTTGCGGACCAGCGGCGTGAGTTGCGCGTAGAACGACGCCACGTTCGACGCGGACTTCGACATAAGAACCTCGGTCTCAAAGTCCGCGGCGTTCGCGAACCCCAGCAGCGTCGCCTGCTCGGCACGCAACTTCAGGATCTGCTCGAGCACGCCGACGTTCTTCTCGCCGCCGCGCCGCTTGTACGCCAGCCACATCTTCTGACGCGTCGCTTCAACCTCGCACATCTCCTGCACGGGGATGTACTGCGGGTACGACATGTTGACCTCGTACATCCCGCGGGATTGCGGGAGGTTCTTCAGGAACTCCTCGGGCATCCCGCCGAGTTCGCGGGCCGAGAAGAACAACGTCGTCGCGTCCTCGCGGATGTTCCTCTCGAACTCGATGCCCAGACGCGTGATCTCCTTCTGGACGTCGGTGAGTCGGGCGCGGTCGGCGTCGCTCAGCATCATCCCGTCACGCTTGAAGTCGCGGAGCACGAACTGGAGCAGGCGCGCCCGCTCGCCGCTGAGCGACGGGTTCGTGTCGGCGTACGCCTTGACGGCATTGAAAATGTCCTTGCGCTTGCTGAAGTTGATGAGCCAGTTCGCGACGTCCTCGGCCGCCTTCTCTCCCATCTCGCGCTCGGTCGCGTCGGTCGAGACATACGCCATGAACTGCGCCATGCTCGTCTCGCCGTTGAGCCGGGAGAGCAGGTCGTCGATCGCGCCGAGCGTGTTCTCGAACGTTCGCTTCTCGTTGGGGACGGCCACGATCGCGGCGGCGGCCGCATCGGCGCGGGCGAGCGCCGATGCCACGGGTGACACCGGCGCCTTGGTCACGTCCGCCGCCGGTGCGTCATCGCTCGCCAGAACGCTCAATGGCAGTGCCACAAGCCCGAACAACACGAGAACACGCAAAGACTTCATCATGGTGTATCTTCTTTCTCGATCTTCCCAGAGCGATTTCACGCGGGTCGCCACCACCGGCGTCCCGCCTCCATCCCGGGCCAAAACAATAGCAGGGACGATCCGACGCGATCCCGGAACGCGGCTGGATCGGCAACCGCGTCATCTCTGACCCGGTTCGGCGGTTGGGGGAATGTACGATGCGGCATGCCCCGCGCCACACCACCCAAGCGTTCGACTCGTGCCGCGAAACCCAAGCCGAAGAAGTCCACTTCGCCCAAACCATCACCGAAGAATCGTGTCGCCACGAAATCACGGACGAAGGCGACCACTGCATCGGCGACACCGAAACCGCGCCCGACGCTCGCGACCACCCGAGCCGCCAACGTCGCCGGTCCCTTCTTCGGCTCGCATCTCTCGATCGCCGGCTCCATGGTCAACGCCCTCCAAGACGCCGAGCGCCTCGGTCTCGACTGTGTCCAGGTCTTCACCAAGAACCAGCAGCAGTGGAAGGCCAAGCCCCTCGACCCGGCCATGGTGGAGGAGTGGAAAGCCGAGCAAGCACGCCTGGGCTGGAACGCCCGCACGGTCTCCCATGCGTCGTACCTCATCAATCTCGCGAGCGTGTCCGACGAGCTCTTCGGAAAGAGCGTGGACCTCATGACCGACGAGATCGAACGGTGCGAAACCCTGGGGATTCCCTTCCTCGTCCACCATCCCGGCTCGAGCGTCGGCTGGACGCGCGAGGAAGGCATCTCGCGTATCGCGCGCGCGTACACGGAACTCTTCAAGAGAACCAGGGGCTATCGCACCGTCTCGTGTCTCGAGGGCACGGTGGGCGCCGGCTCAACGCTGGGCGGACCCTTCGAGGATCTCCAGGAGTTGCGCGCGCGGATCATCGAAGCGACCGGAGAGGGATCTCGTGTCGGGTTCTGTCTGGACACATGCCACATGCACGCCGCCGGGCATGATCTCTCCACGCGCGCGCAGGCCGACGCCGTGCTCGATCGGTTCGACGAGCTCTGCGGCTTGTCGAACGTCCACGTGCTCCACCTCAACGACAGCAAGGGTCCCGCGGCGAGCAAACTCGATCGCCACGAGCACATCGGCGCGGGAACGATCGGGCAAGGCGGCGGGAAGGGCGGTTTGGTCAAGACCGGTTTCGCGGCCGTTGTGAATCGGCCAGAGTTGCGCGGTCGTCCGATGATCATGGAAACGCCCAAGGGGCACGACACTGACGGGCAGGACCATGATCTGCTCAACGTGGCCCGGCTGCGGGATCTGGTTGGGTGACGCACGCGGTCCGGATAATCGCATGAATGTCGACGCTTCGCGCGAACCATGGCGGCGATGTGCCGATAGTGAGGAGTCGGCGCGTCGTGCGGTCCCATCGATCGTCCCGAACGCCTACCGTTTCTGTCCGACCATCTTCATCGCCACCCTTGAGGTCCGATCATGTTCACCGGCCCAGGCCGACACGCTTCCTCTCTCTGTAGGATCACCCCCACGAGTCTCGCGATGGCGGGTGTGCTGGTGGCTGGGGGCTGCCAGGCGTTCGACAAGCCCGACGCCAAGGCTCCCAAGCCGACGATGACCGAACGCGCGGTCTTCGATCCGCGTCCGACCACGGTGAACACCCCGGAGGAGATCAGCACGGCGCTGATCTCGTTGAACAACGGCGAGACGCTGCGCTCCCAGGGGCTCACGAACCAGGCCCTCATCGCCTTCGAGCGCGCCATCGCGGAGAATCCGAAACTCGTCCCGGCGTACATGCAGGCGGGCGACATCTACCGCGAGCGTGGGGACCACAGTTCGGCGCAGCAGCGATACGCCCAGGCCGCCGAGATCGATCCGACCAACTTCAGCGCCCATTACAACAACGGGCTGATGCTGCAACTTCTTGACCGGATCTCCGAGTCGGTGGTGGCGTACATCCGCGCCCTCCGCCTCAGCCCGGACGATTTCAAGGCGAACATGAATCTGGCGACGGCGTACTTGCAACTCAAGGAGCCGGACAAGGCCGTGCCCTACGCCGAGCACGCCGTGGAGATCGACGGGCGAAATGCGCCGGCGCGCGTGAACCTGGGCGTAATCTACTCGCAGTTGGCGCGATACGACCAGGCGATTCTGGAGTACCAGCAGGCCGCCGAGTTGACCCCGCTCACGCCGACGCTCCTCATGAACATGGCCCAGGCGCTCTCGGGCGCGAAGCGATACGAGGAGATGGCGAACACGCTCGAGCAACTGATCCGCGAGGAGCCGTCCGCCGGGGCGTACGAGCGACTGGGCTACGCCCGGTTCAAGCTCGGCGAGATGGACGCGGCCGAGGCCGCGTTCGGGCAGGCGCTCAAGATCGACGAGAACTACACCCCCGCGCTCAACGGGCAGGGCGTGGTCGCCCTCAACCGCTGGATCAAGGGGCAATACGCCGACGACGCGATGTGGCATAAGGGCACGGAACTGCTCCGGCGATCGCTGGAGATCGACAAGAACCAGCCCCTCATCGTCGAGATCCTGACGAGGTACCAGCAGCAGTAGACGATCCTTGCTTCGGACCCGCGAACTCGGTCGCGAGCGGGTGTCGAGGGATGTGGTATCGGGCGCGGAGGCCGCATGAACGAGGGAAGAATTGACGCGTCGCTCCTCGAGGCGTTCCCCACGCCGAGTGAGACGCCGTTCGTCGTGGAGCACATCGCCGACGAGTTCACGTCGGTCTGTCCCAAGACCGGGCACCCCGACTACGGCACGGTGACGGTCCGCTTTGAGCCACGCCCCGCGTCGAAGGGCGGCGTGTGCGTGGAACTCAAGAGCCTGAAACTCTACTTCCAGTCGTTCCGCAACGCGGGGATCTTCTATGAAGCGGTGACGAACCGCATCCGCGACGACCTCCAGTCGCTCATGGGCGCGACGTGGCTGGTGGTGCGCACAGACTGGCGCGGACGCGGCGGGATCCGGTCGGTGATCCGCGCGACCACGGGGGATGTGCCGCGGGAGTGGATGTCGTAAGGACTCGGGCCGCGGCTCAGGCGGCCTTCGTGACGCGCACCCGGTCGATCATCTCGTCCACGATGCGATCGAGCGAGTACTCCTGCTTCCATGCGGGGAAATGCTTGCGGAACTTCGCCATGTTGGTGTAATAGCAGATGTGATCGCCCACGCGGTTGGTGGGGTTGTACATGGTCTCGGGGCGCTTGCCGGTCTTGCGGGCGATGAACTCGATGCACTCGATGAGGCTCGCGGCGTTGGCCTTCCCGCCGCCGAGGTTGTAGACCTCGCCCGCGCGCGGCTTCTGCGCGAAAGCCCAGAACGCGGAGACGACGTCGTGGCAATGGATCTGGTCGCGGACCTGCTTGCCCTTGTAGCCGAAGATCGTATAGGGGCGTTCGTCGAGCGCGGTGGCCACGAGGTAGTTCAGAAAGCCATGGAGTTCAACGCCGGCGTGCTGCGGCCCGGTGAGGCACCCGCCGCGGAAGACGCCGGTTTTTAGCCCGAAATACCGACCGTACTCCTGCGCGAGCAGGTCGCCCGAGGCCTTGGAGACGCCAAAGAGCGAGTGCGTGGACTGGTCGATGGTCAGCGACTCGTCTATGCCCTGCTCGAGCGCGGCGTCGGCGAACACGATCACCGGGGACTTGCCGCCGAGTTCGAGCGACACCTTCTTGAGGTTGCCGACGGCAGCCTTGACGATCAGGCGACCGACTTCCGTCGAGCCGGTGAACGCGATCNNGCGAGTGCTTGAAGCGTTTGCACGACGCGACAAGGCGCGCGAGGTTGGGCGTGGTGTCCCCCTTGGGCCCGAAGAAGTCGCGGCGCATGTTGTTGTCCACGCCCAGAACATCAAAGCCCATCGAATCAAAGTACGTGACGGCCTCGGAGCCGATCAAACCAGAAGAACCGGTGACGAGAACTCTCATGCTGGCTCACTTTCAACGGCGGTGGAGGGTTGTGGATCAGGCCGCGGACGACCACGCGCTCGGCCAGGGGAAGTTGCCTCGTTTGGTCAGGCGATCGATGTACCGCGTGTGCACAAAGAACGCGTCGATGCTCGCGAGTTCCTGGTTTGGTTTGCGCCAGAAATCGCCGAGTTGCACGAGCACGTGACCCAGCGGGCGGAGCGTGTCGATGAGTTCGGTGAGCAGCGGCGTCGATGGGCCATACCCGCGCGTCAGCCACGTCTCGAGGTGCAGCACGTCCGCGGCCTCGATCGTCCTGGCTCCGCCCTCGATCACCTCGCGCTCGCCTCCCTGCACGTCGATCTTGATCAACTGGGGCTGTGAGAGACGCTTGTCCGCGAGATAATCGTCCAGCCGCCGGACTGGAACCGTGATCTTCTGATCCTTCGGCACGTTGGAGACCAGCAGCGACGAGCCCACTCCCGCGGGCTCGTTCCAGAACTCGGACTCGCCATCGGTTGAACCGAGTGCGATGGCGTGGAGACGAAAGTTCGGGTGCGTGCGGAGCGCCCACTCGAGGATCCGGTCGTAGTCCTCACGTCGTCCCGCGAGCGGCTCGAAGATCTCGTACCTCGCTTCGGGAAACACACTGTGGATCGTCGTGGACCACGCGGCGTTGGAGCCGCCGATGTCCAGGATGCACGCGGGCTCGAACCCCATCCCGGCAAACCGGTTGAAGAACTCCTGCTCACAGGCGGCAAAGGTGGTGGTCATGGATTGTTTCTTCCGATCATGCGGCCTGAGAGACCTGATGGATGAGCGACGCCTCGTACAAAGGAAGAACCTCAACGCCGGCCTCACGCAACGGACGGCTCGACTCCCACAACGCCTTCTCATGGGCGTCGGAGGAAAGAATCACGGCATCGAAGCCCGACGCCAGGGCGTTCTCGATCGTGACGACCGGCTTGCCCTCGATCTGCGTCCCCGCGAGGGCCGGGTTGTCGTCGATGACCGCCACGATCTCGAGGGGCGCACCCGCGAGTTTGGGAAGAACGTCGCGCGTGTGCCGTCCGGCTCCATAGAGCGCCACACGCGTCCGGCCGCGGCTCGCGCACGCCGACAGCACGCGCGTGATGCGCGCGCGGGGCGAGAGATCGGGCAGGTCGGGCCGTCGCCGTAGCGCTTCGAGCACGTCCGTCCGCAGCCACAGCCCATCGCCGTATGACGTCTGCTCCTCGTTGCCCTTGTGGCACAACTCGTGCATCTGGTAGAGCGTGAAGTTGAGCGAACGCAGGTACGCGTCGATGTCGGTGAAGGTCGCGCAGCCCTCGTATTCCGGTGCAAACTGGAACTCGCAGTGCAAGCCCTTGAGCCCACCACCCGACCGAGTCGTCAGCAGCACCTCGGCGCCCTTGAGGACCTCAAGGTCATACCCCTGGGCGTCGCACTTGAGAAAGTCGATGTGGTCGATCCCCCGGTCGCGCGTCCAGTCGTCGAGCCGGACGGCCTGGACGTCGATGGTCTTCCTGGTGTCGTACCAGTCGCCGTAGAAACGCTTCCCAAGATCCGACGGACGGAGCACGCTGGAGCACCACGAGTTCCCCGTGACATGGAACGGAATCGTGCCCGTGCGGCTACCGCAGGCCAGGCGATGGCAGGTGATCCCGGAGATCCCGCCGGTGTTCCGCTCCAGCTCCGCGAACGTCTCTGGCGAGGGCTCGAAGGCGTGGATGTCGGCATTGGGGAAGAGCCGATGCAGGTGCTGGCTCACCACGCCGACGTGGGCGCCCACGTCGATGATCGTCAGGCGTTCGTCCGGGCACAGCACGCGGGTCATGGAGACGAACGGGTCATACTCGAAGAGTCGCATGGGATGGTTATCGGTGCCCGCGAGGGGGGGTCTTGAGGACAGGATCGTGCGTGCGGGCGTGCCTTCGTGCGGAGTCACGGATTCCCTCAAGTTGGGCCCGTGAGATCCACTCTGGGCTCAAGAGGGGGTCCGGACAGGGCCGATAGTCTCGGGGCCACGCCGCCACCAACGAGGGACGCGGAACGGCACGAACCCACGAGTCCCACCATGCCCAGTAGTTCGCCCGAAGTCTGGTTCGCGATTCCTTCCGCCAACCCGGAGAAGTGCCGGAAGGTGCTCCCGAAGTGGCGTGAGATGGGGTACAAGATCGCCGTCCTCCAGAACCATCAGCGAGGTGAGATCCCGGCGGACCTGACCGTGTGGTTCGACTCCTACCCGGGATGGGCGGCAAGCGTCAACATCCTTTGCCAGCAGATCGTGCCGGCGGCATGCCCGATCGTCGTCTCGGGGGGCGACGACATGCTCCCCGACCCCAATCACACCGCCCAGGAACTCGGACGCCAGTTCCTCGATCGCTTCCCCGACACCTTCGGCGTCATGCAGCCCCATGGCGACGAGTACATGGTCGCCCGCCGATACTGCGNNTCGGCGTCATGCAGCCCACCGGCGACGGTTTCCTCGGCGCCCGCTTCTTCTGCGGCTCGCCCTGGCTCGGCCGCGCCTGGTTCGACGCCAATGTACTCCGGCTCGGGCGCGATGTTCTGCGGCTACCGCCACAACTGGGCCGACAACGAGTTGTACTGGTTGGCCAAGGGGATGGGCGTTCTCTGGGAGCGTCCGGATCTCTCGCACTTCCACGACCACTTCACCCGCAGCGGCGAGGAGAAGCCCGGGTATTGGCAGGAGCAGGTCGAGGCCCGCGATCTCGCCGATTGCCAGATGTACATCAATCGATCCTGGAGCCGCTTCCCCGGGCATCAGCCGGCGCGCCCGATGCACGATGCCAACGGCCGCCCGCGGGTCTTCGATCCGTCGGTCCTCGCCCAGGGCGCGATGCATCTCGCCGAAATCCGCATGGCCCAGATGACCTACATCGAGGGGGGGCGCGCCGCCTGGATGCTCGCGATGCGCGGCGCGCTCGACGAGTTTGCGAGGCGAACCATCGGACCCATCGCGATCTATGGGTCGGGGACGCACACCCGCGGCGTGTCGGACGTCCTCGCCGCCTCGCAGGTTTCCATCGATTGCATCATCGACGACAACGAATCACGACAGGGCCTACGCCTGTGGAACTGGCCGATCGTCTCCATCGACGAGGCGATCGAGCGTGGCGTGAGGGGCGTCGTCCTCTCGGCGAACATGCACGAGTCTTCGATGTGGGACAACTGCACGCCGTTCTTTGAGCACGCCATCCCGGTCCAACGCCTCTACCCGGCCTCGCACCAGGAGCGATCGACGCGCGTGGAGACGGCACTCGCCTCGCTCCTGCACGGGGGCGCGACACGCCTCGGGATCGCCGGCGTCGAGACGGCCCACCTCGAGCAGACCTCGTGGTTCGAGTCCTTCGCCGATCGATTCGAGTGCGTTATCTCGACCACTCGTGACTCGGGCGTGTCGAGTGTGTTTGGCACTCGCGCGGTCTCGGTCGAACAGGCCTTGAAGATGGGCCTGCACGCCGTGATTGATGCCGACGCTCGGCGTCCCCTGGGCACGCCGGCCGAGTATGTCGCGCGATTCGAGCGATCCGGTGTTCCGGTGCTCTGGATGCACATGCCAAAGCCCATGGTGCGGTGGCCGCGTCACGCCCTCGGAGCCGTGGCGTGACTCGTCATGCGCCACGGTCCGGGCGATCGACTCGCCACGTTGAGCGTGGTGTGCGCGTGATCGGAGACAGCCATGTTTCCTTCCTCGCGGGCCTCCCCGGCCTTGTGCCCGAGATGCCCGCGAAGGCCGCGTGCGCGATTCCGGGTGTGTGTGTGCACCGCACCGGTCAGTTTCTCGCGCACAGCCTTGCCACACCGAGGCATCGCGTGCGCACGATGATCCGCCGGGCGCTCCAACTCGCCAAGACCAACGATCGTGTGCTCATGGTCTTTGGCGAGATCGACTGTCGCAGTCATGTCTCATTCCAGGCGAAGCAGCAAGGCAGGTCCATCGAAGCAGTCGCCCGAGATCTCGCGGCACGCTATGCGAGGGCGGCCCGATCGCTCGTCGGCTCGCGCGACCTGGCCTTTCTCGCGATCTACCCGACGCGGACCGAGTTCGTTCCCGACACCTGGGGCGCCCGGGGGACACCAAAGGAACATCGACGAGCCGCGCGCGCATTCAATGAAGCGCTTACCAACGTGGCGACCGGACTCGACGCGACCGTGATCGACCTAGGCCGCCACGTCGCCGATCGCCGAGGCCTCGCCCGGGACGAGTTCTTCATGGACGCGATCCATGCCGATTATCGGGCCGCTCCATTCGCGGTGCGTGAGCTCGCCCGCCTCGGGTGGGTGGACGACCGCTCGCTTGCGGCCGCCGAGGCGCTTGCCGAGGTTCCGGTTCCGCCGGCGCCCGTGATTCTCCCACCACCCATGCCGACGGGAATCTCCACACCCGACGACGCACGGGCCGCGCTCCTGGATCGTGCCGCGCTCCAGTGCCGCGTCCTCGGCGCCAGGCGAATCGCTCTCTATGGCGCCGGGCAACACACGCGCGATCTCGGCTTCGAGGCCTTCGAGCGCCACGGCCTCACCATCGCCGGCGTGATCGACGATGCGCCAAAGTCCACACGCCTCAAGGGCGTGCGTGTCTACTCGCCGAACGATCCCGCGTGTGCCGTCGATGCCGTCGTCGTCTCGTCGGACTCGATGGAAGAGGCGCTCGCACGCCGTGCCGCCGCCATCTTCGGCCCGCGGGGCGTGCCCGTGATTCGCATCTACGAGTGGCGACGATCGGCCTGATCTGTGGGATCGACTCGCGATCGTCAATCTAGAGCGACGCGTTGGCTTGAAGTGTCCGGCCCACAAGTTCCACGAGGTCTCGCGCGAATGCATCGAACGAGAACGCGCTCCGCGTGCATCGCCCTTGCCACCGGCTCCACCCCGCGCGATGCCCCTCGCACTCGACGGCCATCGTCACGTTCTCGCGGAACGACTCGCGCGACCAGAATCCCGTCTCGCTCGGATCGCCCGCATACCACGCGGCGTCATACGACAGCGGCCGTCCGAACCGCGACACCCAGTGCGTCCCGGGCTCGATGTGCGTGATATACAGGCACTGCGGCTCGATCGGGCTATGCGGCACGCCCACCCGGTCCCGCACGCGCTGGTTGAGCATCGCGGGCACGTGGTCCGCGATCGCCGCCCACGCGTGCTTTCCCGGATACGGACACGTGAAGTGCTCGATCCGCACGTCCGGCGTCGCGCGGATCGTCTCCTGCGCCCACCACTCGAGCTCGTTGAGATCCTCGCGCTTCAGGCGCACGAGCGACAGGCCGCCTGAGAGAGCGCACTCCATCACGCGCTGGTGCTGCAGGCCACCCAACCCCGCGTGGAGGTTGACGCGTGCCGATTGATACGCGGCCCGGAGGTCCTCGTCGTGAGAAATCGCCCCCTTCGCGAACCGGCTGAGCGTCCGGTGATGCTCCCAGTTGTGTCCATAGAGATGCAATCTCCACGAACGCTCCTCGCACAACTCGCGCGCCCACTCGAGCATCTGGTGCCGGAGCGCCCGCTCCGCGATCGGGGCGGCATAGTTGTTGAAGATCGCGCTCCGCGTCGCCTCATCCGCCCTCTCATCCATGTGCCGATCGCAGATCTCGAGCGACGCCCGACGCAGCGACGTGGTCATCTCCTCGTGGATCGGCGCGCCGATCACACGCTCGATCTCGGGCATCAACTCCGACACCATCGCGGAGAGTCGCGGTCTGAACTCCTCGGGCGACATCGCCCACGAGACGCTCGGCCAGCGCCGCGGGCGTCTCCGCATGATGGCTGACATACGCCACCTCGCATTCATATCGCGGTCGTCGCGACACGTCGATCGGTGCGTCGTGGAACTTCACCTCACTCGCCAGCACCGGCGAGTACAGGCACCGATCGCGCGGGAAGCCGAATGTGTCGAAGAGTTCTGGGTGCAAATGCCCCGCGAGAAAGTCACGCGTGCCCATCGCCCGTCCGGTCGAGGGCTGGAACATCGCGGCCACCTTGTCCTGGATCCACGTCACCATCGGCACACCGGCGGGCATGACGCCGCCGAGCATCGAACGCGTGTTGTTGATCGAGAGCACCAGGTCGGGCCGCCACTCCGCGTGCAGCCGCCAGTGCGCGTTGGAGGTGAGCAGCGACGCGTCGTCGGGCTCGATGAGCACACGCGCCTCATGACCCAGCCGACGGAAGCACTCGCCCAGATCGCGCGACGAATGCTGGGTGAAGGTCGTCAGCCGTGAGGTCAGAATCAGAATCCGCAATGGATCGTCCGCGCTCGCCGTCGAGTACCGTTCCGCCCACCACGCGTCGTCTCGTCGGATGTCGATCGCTCGCGCCGCGTCGTGGCAGGTGTTGAGTTCGGCCTGTTGAGCGGCTCGTGCCGCACCAAGGATCGCCGCAACGCCTTGCGAAGACCCATGCGTCGCGCGCACGGCCGCGCCGGGCACCGTGAGCACGCGCTCACCCAACGCGGTGTCGAGTCGTTCGCGGAGCCACGCCCCGAACGCGTCGCCCGCGCGATCGCCCATGAACACCACCACACGATTGTCGGCGAGGACCTCGGCCAGATCCACAACCGAAAGCCCCCGCATCGCACCTGCCACGTCGGGCTCCACGATCACCACCCGCGTGCGAAGACCATCGGCCCGTGTCGGCGTGCACTCATACACCCATCGGACGAGCCAGGGCGAGTCCAGCCCCTCGATGTACACGGGTTGCGCGCTCGACGCCAGGGCATCCATCGGTGGCGGCACGAACAACCGGCGAGCCAACGAGATCTCATCAACAAGCCGCGACACCGCCCGACCCTTCGATCGTCGGATCACATTGCCGTTCTGCGCGATAAAGCACTCCTCGGCCTCGGCCAACTCACGCCACGAAGCCACCATCGCACGCAGATCGACCGCACCCCGCGCGCGCGTCGAGAGTGCGTCGAGATTGTGGTTGAGGATCTCCTGCCGTCGCTCGAGCGTGAGGCGATCATCCGGAAGACCCGAGATCCGCTCACGCACCTCGGCGAGCGCGGCATCCTTGCCCGCGTCCCCACCCCGAGCCAAACTCGCCGCGTGAAGGGTCTCACTCGCGAGCGTGCGCAGCCCGAGATCGGCATACTTCGACGCGACCAGAAGCGAGAGTTCGATGTCTGCCGGGCTTTGCCGAAGCACCGAGAAGGCTTGGGGGAGGATCGACCACGCGTCGCCCGTCTTGCCGCGCGCGAGCAGCACCGCCCGAAGCGGATTCGCGGACTCCGGGCGCGCGGGGCTGTGAGAGGGCGTCGGCACGCCGGACATGACCGCGTAGATCGGTTGATGTTGGGTATCGTGAGCAGAATTTACCGATCGCTCGTTGCTGGGGTTCTCGGGTTGATTCGGAGGTTCGATTGAACCGATAACCAAGTCATGGCGAAGCGTGCGGGCAGTTCGGGTTCTGGTGGTGGGGGGGGTGGTCGTGAGAGCGGTCGCTCCTCGGCCACCGTCAAGATACTCTCGCGTGAGGACCTCATCGCGCGGCGCGACGCCGCCCGGAAGAAGGGCCTGCGCGTCGCCCAGTGCCACGGCTGCTTCGACATCGTCCACCCCGGTCACATCCGCCATCTGCGCCAGGCCAAGAGCCACGCCGACATCCTGCTCGTGAGCATCACGGGCGACGCCGCCTACTCCAAGCGTCAGGGCGCGCCGCTCATCCCCGAGGAACTCCGAGCCGAGAACCTCGCCGAACTCGATTGTGTGGACTGGGTGCACATCGATCCGTCGCCGACGGCCGCCGACCTGCTCGACGCGGTGAAGCCCGATGTCTATGTCAAGGGCAAGGAGTACGAGACGAACCAGGATCCGCGATTCGCCCATGAGCGTGAGATCGTTGAGTCCGCGGGTGGTCGCGTCGTCTTCTCGTCGGGTGATGTCGTCTTTTCTTCGACGGCCCTCATCGCCTCCCTCGAACGGTCCATCGATCCGTACCACGCCCGCCTGGGCCAACTCCTCTCGCGCGAGGAGCTCGACCCGGCGCGTCTTTCCTCGCTGATCAATGCCTTCCGCGGCAAGCGCGTGCTCGTCGTGGGCGAGACGATCGTCGATGTCTACGCGCTCTGCGACCAGCCCGAGGTGGCCGCCGAATCGCCCGTGCTGACGCTGCGCCCGCTCGAGCGACGCCGCTACGACGGCGCGTCGGCGATCATCGCGCGCCATCTCGCGGCCTTGGGCGCGACCCCCGTGCTGCTCACGGGCCTTGCCGAGCACGACCAGGGTCTGCGTCTCCGCCTCGAGGCCGAGGGCGTCGAGGTCGCCTCCGTCCGAATTCCCGGCGAGATGCCCGAGAAGCACCGATACCTCGTTGGCGCCCAGAAGGTGATGAAGGTCAACTGCCTGAGTCCGATCGTGCTCGACGCGCGGACGCAGGACGAACTGATCCTGCAGGCCGTGCGTCTTGGGACGTCGTGCGATGCCGCCATCGTCGCCGACTTCGGCAACGGGTTGCTCTCGCCGGAACTCATCGTCCGACTTGGATCGGCGTTGCGCCCGCGAGTCGGTGTGCTCGCGGGTGACGTCAGCGGGCCTCGCTCGCCCCTCACCAGTTTCCGAAACTTCGATCTCCTCACGCCCAGCGAGAGCGAGGTCCGCGGCGCGACGCGATCCTTCGACGAGAGTCTCCCCGCCGCCGCGTGGCGCGTCATCCGCGAGAGCGGCTGCGCCAACCTCTTCATCACGCTCGGCGGCGACGGTCTGATCGCCTTCGAACCCCTCGCGGGCGCGACCGCGGGCGACGCCGAGGATCCGAATCGTTCGCGTGTGCGGGGCGAGCACGTCCCGGCGCTCAGCGGCTTCCCCGTCGATCCGCTCGGCTGCGGGGATGCCCTTCTCGCGACGAGCACGCTCGCGCTCGCCTCCGACGCCACGCCCCTCCAGGCCGCCTTCCTCGGCTCGCTGTCGGCGGCGGCGGAGGCCCAGCGACTCGGCAATATCCCCATCGGTTCGCAGGATCTGCGTCAGGGCCTCATGCGACTCTCGGCCGCGACTCTCGCCATCGGGCACGACCACGCGTTCCCCGCCATGCAACCCGCTCCACGCGACGGCCTGCTCGCGTCATGATCTCGTACATCATCCCCACCCGCGATCGCCACGACACGCTCCACGAGACGCTCGGGGCGCTCTTGCGCCTCGGCCCGCACGACGCCGAGGTCATCATCGCCGACAACGCCTCGCACGAACCTGTCCGCGTGCCGGTGCGGCTGGACTCGGGCGTGTGCGTTCGCGTGCTTCGATTCGACGAGAACCTCGGTGCAGCCGCACGGAATCACGCGGCCAACGCCGCGAGTGGCGCGTGGCTCGTCATGCTCGACGACGATTCCACGCCCATTGATCTCGCCTTCATCGACGCCTTGCGTGGCGCGGGGCACGATGTCCACGCCGTCGCCGCGGAGATCCATCTCCTGCCCCAGAACGGCCAAGCCTCGCGCGAGCAGGGCGGCCTCCCCGAGGTCTTCATCGGCTGCGGCGCCGCCATTCGTACGGACGTCTACCGACGCCTCGGCGGCTACGACGCGTCGTTCGGCTATTACGCCGAGGAATACGACCTCGCCGCCCGCATGCTCCTCGCCGGCGGGCGCGTCGCGTTTGATCGCCGCTTCCGCGTCACGCATCGCAAGGTGAGCCAATCCCGTGAGTTCTCCCGGATCGTCCGAAATCTCGTCCGCAACAACGCGTGGGTCGCGCGCCGGTATTGGCCGAGCGAGTCCGGATGCAACACCGAGGCCTGGCGGCACGTGACCCGTTACGCGCGCATCGCTCGCAAGGAGCATGCACTCAATGGCTACGTCCGAGGTCTCACCGATCTCGCCACGACGTGGTTCGATCAGCCCGCACGGCCCATGTCGCGATCGCTGTGGGATCGATTCACAGGTCTCGCCGCCGCACGCGAGGCGCTCGCACACGAGATCGCCACGCGTGGCCCGCTCGGACGAGTCGCGATCGTCGCGAAGAGCAAAAACGAGTGGGCCATACGACAGGCGCTCGGGGAACTCGGGGTTACCCTGATCGCCACACCAGACCACGCCGACACGCTCATCATCGGAACGCTCAGCCCCGGCCCGATGCTTGACGCGTTCGACGCGTGGACATCTCGCCACACGAGAGTGGTCATGCCATGGCTGGTTGGTGACGCGAGTTGCTCGACGACCGAATCGAGAGACCTCAGTGCCGCCTGAATCGATCAGGCCCCGAAGTCGTCGGTCATGGACGAAGAAAAGGGGTAAACACAGCCAAGGCGCTTGTGCCACGAGTCTGTGAGATCAGTGGTGTGGGAATTCGAGGCGGTTGAAGACGCCATCGAATAATGACCCTGATGGGATTCGAACCCATGTTCCTACCGTGAAAGGGTAGTGTCCTAGACCAGGCTAGACGACAGGGCCAATGTCGCGGGGAGTGTAGGAGGCGACGACCCGCAGGGCCGACGCCGATTGAGCCAAGGAACAGACCCGGTTTCCGTGATCCCGATCGCCAGGAGCCACAGTTCGTGCCACGTAACGCCGCACCCATCACGCCGCTCCGCCTCCCCCGTGGCGTGACGCACCTTGTCGTGTTCGGCGGCACGTTCGACCCACCCCACGACTATCACGCCTCAGAACCGGTCCGCGTCGTCGATCGCCTCTATGGACGCCAAGGGTTCCTCCTCTACGTCCCCGCAGCGCGCAACCCGCTGAAACCAAAGGGCCCCATCGCTTCCGACGCCGACCGCGTGACGATGCTCTCTCTCGCGACCAAGGACGCGTCAGACCGAGCCGCGATCTGGACCGACGAGATCGACCGGGTGGCATGGTCGCGCGAGCGAACCGCCCGTTCAAAGACGGCGACGTTCCAGCCCAGTTTCATGGTCGAAACTCTCGAACGCCTCCGAACCATCACCCCAACGTCAACGACGCTCCGCCTTCTCATCGGTGGCGATTCGGTCGCCTCGTTCCACAAGTGGCGCCACGCGCGCCGGGTGATCGAACTCGCCGAGCCGCTCGTGATGCCCCGGCCCGGTGGTGTGCGAGTAGTGGGGGCGCTCGATGTCTTCGAGTCGCTCGACGCGAGGTTCTGGACACGGGCCGAGCGTGCCGCGTGGTGCTCTCGTCTTGCTCCGGCCGTGATCGACGACGTCTCGTCCACCGCCCTCCGCGAGGCGATCGCTCATGCTCACGCCGACACCCGCCTCTGGCGACGCGACCCGATGCTCCGACACCTCCCCGAACAGGTTGCGAAATACATCCGAGAGCATCGGCTCTATTGGTGACCGCATCGTAAATGCCCGTGAACTTGCCTTGGCCACGGGCTACTACCCTTGATTCCATGGATGAGGCGCTCCGCGACCGGTTCGACGCTCTTCTGGAGGAGGCTCTCGAGCGCCTTCCCGAGCAGGTCCGTGCGTGGCTCGAACGCATTCCCGTCATCGTCGAGGACGTTCCTGACGCGAAAACACTCGCCTCGCTCGCCCAAGAACATGGCGAGCCCATGGAGCCGACCGAACTCTGCGGCCTGCACACGGGCGTTGCCAACACCGAGCGGTCCATTGATTTTGGTGCCGGTGTCGAACTCCCCAGCGAGATCTTCCTCTTCCGCGAGGGCATCGTCCAGGAGGCCGGCGGGTGGGAGAGCGGCGATGAGGACGCGGAAGAAGCCGACGACGCGATCTATGAGCAGATCGTCATCACCCTGCTCCACGAACTCGGGCACCAGTTCGGCCTGAACGAGGACGACCTGAAAAGGCTTGGGTATGACTGACGGGAAACACTGCCCCAGGACTCCGTGTGGTGTAGAGTGATCCGGGAGTTCATGACGTACCAGGCGAATCGCCTCCAACCAGATCCGTATTTCGCTCGCGCGCGGGCGTGCAGAGGAGTTCATCGATGAAGCGTTCGATCCAGGCAATCATGGCGGTGGGGGCGGTGGGGATGATGGCGATTGGTGCTCCGGCCCTCGCCCAGTCGTTCAAGATCGGGACACTCGAGATCAAGGGCAAGCCCGCCGAGATCGACACGAATCCCTTCGCGATGTTCGGCGGCGGCGAGCCGACCCTCCGCACCCTCGTGGACGCCATCCACTCCGCCGCGACGAGCGCGTCCAACAACGCCCTCCTCGTCCGCCTGAAAGACGCCCAACTCTCGATGACGCAGACCGAGGAACTCGGCGCTGCCATGGACGCCTATCGCCAGAAGGGCGGCCAGGCGCTGATGACCCTGCCCGCCACCCCGCTCAAGTGCGCGGGCGCGCCGCTGAAGATGACCTTCATGCTGGTCGACCGCCTGCGCCAGGCGGGCACCCGTTCGGCGTCCCGGGTCGAGTTCCACTCCGCCCTCGGCAACGTCTTCAGCGTCGACCGGATCAACCAGGAAGTGCTCGAACGCTGGCAGGCGCTCGATGTGCCGGTCACCTTCAACAGCAAGCTGGTGGCGATCGACATCGGCGCGCGGCGCGCGCGCTTCACCTCGCCCGAGGGCGAGCTCAGCGAGCTCGATTACGACTTCATCCACGTGGTGCCGCCGATGCGCGCGCCCGATGCGGTCAAGAACAGCCCGCTGCCCTGGCAGGAAGGCGGCTTCGCCGCCGGCGGCTGGCTCGAGGTCGACAAGGAGACCCTGCACCATCGCCGCTACCCGAACGTGTTCGGCCTCGGCGACATCAACGGCACCCCGCGCGGCAAGACCGCGGCGACGGTCAAGAAGAGCGCGCCGATCGTCACCCGCAACCTGATCGACGTCATCGCCGGCAAGGCGCCGAGCGAGCGCTTCGACGGCTACACCTCCTGCCCGCTGCTGCTGCGGGAGGGCTCGGCGCTGCTGGTCGAGTTCGACTACGAGGGCCGGCTGACGCCCTCGCTGCCGATGATCGACCCGCTGCAGGACAGCTACTTCGCCTGGCTCATGAAGTACCGCCTGCTCAAGCCCGCCTACATCGCCGTGGCCAAGGGCCGCGTCTGAGGGAGACCCGTCATGTACGACATCTGGCTCGCGCTCAACATCCTGTACGAACTATTCCTCGGCTACCTGCCGCTGATCCTTACCCTGGCGGTGGTCTGGCTGGTGCTGATGGCGATCGCCTTCGGCCGCGGCCGCGCGGGCTGGCGCCGGGGCTTCGGCCCGGCGCTGGCGATCGCGCTGCTGGTGGCGATCGCCGCCTTCCTCGGCGTCCCTTCGCTGACCAAGTCCTCGCTGTCGGAGATGGGCTACTGGGTGGACTGGGCCAACCTGCTCGCGATCGCGCTCGGCTTCGGCGGAGTCGCGCTCGCCCTGGCCTGGCCGCTGTTCGCCGCCCTGCGCCGCCGTTTGCGCTGATATCCGCCGTGTTTGCCGCAAGCCTGTTCATCGACAGGCATTCCCTTCCACCCTCGCCACAAGGCCACCCCCTCATGACCCTCAAACGCCTGCTCATCGCCGCCTCGCTCGGCTTCATGTCCCTCACTGCCCACGCCGCCGAGATCGGCATCTCCGCGCAGGACACCTATCTCAAGGTGCAGGGCGCCGATGCGAAGGTCCTGTTCGTCGACGTGCGCGATCCGGTCGAGATCATGTTCGTCGGTTTCACCGACGAGGTGCATGCGAACATCCCGTTCCTGCTCGTCGATCGCACCCAGTGGAACGAGGAGCGCGGCGTGTTCCGCCTCTACCGCAATCCCGATTTCGTCGCCCAGATCCGCGCCGAACTGCGCAAGCGCGGCCTCGGCGACGACGCCGAGATCATCACCATGTGCCGCTCCGGCAGCGAACGCGGCGAACCCAGCGCCGCCTTCCTGCGCGAGAACGGCTTCCCCAACGCGCGCTTCGTGATCAACGGCTTCCAGGGCGCGGCGATCAAGGACGGCCCGCAGGCGGGCTTCCGCCTCACCAACGGCTGGCAGAACAGCGGCCTGCCGTGGAGCCCGAAGATGAACGCCGACAAGATCTACCGGCTGGACCGGCGCTGAGCGGTCACCCGGGACGCTCGCGCCCGGCGCGACGCGGGGCCGGGCTCAGCCCTCGATGCACACCAGCGGCGCGACCCGCGCCACCTTCAGCGCGAGCCCGGCGCGGTGGGCGGCGTCGACCACCGCGCCGACGTCCTTGTAGGCGAGCGGCGCCTCCTCGGCCACGCCGCGCAGGCTCGGGCTGCGGATCAGGATGCCGCGCGCGGCCAGCTCATCGACCACGCCGCGCCCCTTCCAGCGGCGCAGCGCCTCGTTGCGGCTCATCGCCCGGCCGGCGCCGTGGCAGGCCGAGCCGAAGGCACGCTCTTCGGTGCCCGCCGCGCCGGCGAGGATCCACGAGGCGGTCCCCATGCTGCCGCCGATCAGCACCGGCTGGCCGAGGTCGCGGTACTCCGCCGGCAGCTCCGCATGGCCGGGGCCGAAGGCGCGGGTCGCCCCCTTGCGATGCACGAACAGGCGGCGCCGGACGCCGCCGGCCAGATGCGTCTCCTCCTTGCAGGTGTTGTGCGATACGTCGTAGAGCAGGCCGAGCCGTGCGCCGGGCAGGACCTCGGCGAACACCTCGCGGGTGAGCTGGGTCAGGATCTGGCGGTTGGCCAGCGCGCAGTTGATCGCCGCCCGCATCGCGCCGAGGTAGCGCTGGCCGAGCGCCGACGTCAAGGGCGCGCAGGCGAGCTCGCGGTCGGGCAGCACGATGCCCGCCGCGCGCGCGCCGAGCACCATCTCGCGCAGGAAGTCGGTGCCGATCTGGTGCCCCATGCCGCGCGAGCCGCAGTGGATCGTGACCAGCACGTCGCCCTCGGCGATGCCGTAGCCGTGCGCGATGGCGTCGTCGAAAATCTGCTCCACCACCTGCAGCTCGAGGTAGTGGTTGCCCGAGCCGAGCGTGCCCATCTCGTCGCGCTGGCGCTTCTTCGCCTGCTCCGACACCGCCGCCGGGTCCGCGCCGGCGACGCAGCCGTGCTCCTCGATGAAGCGCAGATCGGTCTCGCTGCCGTAGCCCGCCTTCACCGCCCAGCGCGCGCCGCCGCGCAGCATCGCGTCCATCGCCGAAGCGGACAGATGGAGCGCGCCGGTGCTGCCCACCCCGGCCGGAATGCGGGCGAACAGGCGGTCGGCGAGCGGCTTCTTCACCGCCTCGACGTCGGCCCGCTTCAGCCCGGTGTGCAGCGTGCGCACCCCGCAGGAGATGTCGAAGCCCACCCCGCCGGCCGACACCACGCCGCCCGCCTCAGCATCGAAGGCGGCCACGCCGCCGATCGGAAAGCCGTAGCCCCAGTGGGCGTCGGGCATCGCATAGGCGGCGTCGACGATGCCCGGCAGGCTGGCGACGTTGGCGAGCTGCTCGGCCACCTTATCGTCCATGTCGGCGAGCAGCTCGCGCGAGGCGAAGACCACGCCGGGCACGCGCCCAGGCCGCGCACGCCGACGTCGGCCTGGTGGGCGAAGAGCGCCCAGCTCATCGCCCGTCCCGGCTCCGCCAGGCGTCCAGACAGGCGACCACCTCCTCGTCCTCGACCTGATCGAACTGGCGATAGAACTGGCCGACCGCGCGGAAATCCCACGGCGCGTGCAGGCACACCACCTCGTCGGCGAGCGCCTCGACCTTCTTCAGGCTGCCGGGCGCGGCCACCGGCACCGCGCAGATCAGCCTGGCCGGGGCCTGCGCGCGCACCGCGTGCAGGGCGGCGANNTGGCGAGCCCGTCATCGACGATGATCACCGTGCGCCCGCGCGGGTCGACCGGCGGCCGGCCGGGCGAGTAGCGTTGCCGGCGCTCGCGCAGGCCCGCCAGCCGCCGCGCCCGCTCCTGTTCGAGCCAGGCCTCGTCGGCCTCGCCCGGGTCGGAGACGAAGGACCAGCCGCTCTCGTCGATCGCGCCCACCGCGTACTCGCCGTTCCAGCGCGAAGCGAGCTTGTGCACCAGCACCACGTCGAGCTCGCCGCCCAGCGCCTCGGCCAGCGCCGCGCCCATCGGCACCGCCCCGCGCGGGATCGCCAGCACCAGCGGGTGGCTGCCGGCATGGGCGGCAAGCGCCTCCGCGAGCTTGCGCGCCGCATCCAGTCGATTCTCGAACATCATGGCCTGCCCTCCCCCCGTCGTCTCCCGGCCGCGTGCCGCTCCTTCATCCTAGCCCGGGATGCGCGCCTTCGCGGCCGCATCGCGGCGTTCGCCCGACCGGGTGTGTATAATCGCGGCCGCCGACGAGCAATCGGGCGAGGGTGGCGGAATTGGTAGACGCACTGGATTTAGGTTCCAGCGCCGCAAGGCGTGTGAGTTCGACTCTCATCCCTCGCACCATCTGAAGAATCAATCACCTGCGCGCGCCATGCGTGCAGCTTCAGCCGTCCCGAGGGCAGCCCGGAGGCGATCCGGCACACCGCCGCTCGCCTTCAGCTCCGCGCCGCCGCCAGCCCCTTCCGCTTGCCCGCCAGGATCCGCCACAAGCGGCCACCGGAGATCTCTTCCCCGGTCATCAGATAGGTCAGCGTATGGTCGTTGGCGAGCGTGAGCTCGAGCGCCTGGCGACAGTCGGCCGCGCTCGCCAGCAGCAGCTGGTCGCCGCGCCTCAGGAGGGTATCGTCCGCCGGCATCGGCAGCGTTTCGCCGTCGGCGCGCTGCAGGTAGAGCACCGCGCAGGCGAGCGGCGTGCGGCGATCGGCGGGGGAGCGCAGCAGCTCACCGACGCGCACCTCCCTGCCCTCGTCGAGCCAGCGGGCGAGCGCCTGGGCCTCGTCGCGCACGATCTTCACCCCCCAGATCTCGGGTCGCTCCTCGCCCATCAGGCGGGTCAGCCGTTCGAGCTGAAGCGCGCACCAGGCCTCGTCCGCCGCCCGCACCGCCCGCTTGAAGGGCAGGAACAAGGGGGTCGCGAGGATGGACAGGCATTCGTTGGCGATGACCTCGCTCGGCACCACCGAGATCTCCGCATTGAGCACGGTAAACAGGTCGCGGTTGGCGTAGCGGTTCTGCCGCACGATCACGAACAGGGCCGGATTGAGCTCGCGCGCGGTCACCACGATCGACAGGTTGTCGAGGTCGGAGTTGGTGCCGGCGATGATGCCGTCGGCTTCGCGCACGCCGGCGCGCAGCAGGGCGAGCTCGCCGGTCGCGTCGCCGACCACCCAGCGGTGGTCGATCTCGTCGGGCGGGTCGGGGTCGATGATGGTGATCTCGAGGGCCTCGTCGTCCATCACGTCGATCAGGCCGGCGGCGAAACGGCCGTGGCCGCAGACGATCCAGCGTCCGCGCGGCGGCGTGCTGCCGGTCGTCTGGCGACTGTAGCGGAAGCCGGTGAGCCAGCGCAGCAGCATCCAGGCCGAGGGGGTGCGCAGCGCCAGGCCGAGGGTCTCGCCGAAGCGCTCGAAGGGATTGATGATGTGGCGGGTGCCGAAGGAGGCCATGTTGGCGGCGACCTCCCGCCGCTCCGCCCGGCACAGCGCGGGGATCTGGGGGGCGAGCAGGCGCGCCGCGATTGCGATCGCGAGGTTGGTCTGGTCGTCGTTGGTGAGCGCGATGACGCCGGCGCAATCGCGGTGGATGAGGCCGGCCAGCTGCAGGATCTCCGGCCGGCCGGCGTCGGCCGCCACCGCGGGGATGTCGGCGCGATGCGCGTGCAGGTCGATCTCCGCCACCCGGGTCTCGTCGATCTCCACCACCACCGCGCGCCGGCCCATCTGGTCGAGCGCGCGGCAGATCAGGCGGCCGGTCTCGCCGTAGCCGCACACCAGGTAGAAGGGTTCGCGCAGGCGCCGCACCGCGCGCACGAAGCGCTGGATCGCGATCGCCTGGCGCAGGCTGCGGTCCGACAGCAGGCCGAACAGGCTGCCCAGGGTGTAGGCCCAGCCCACCACCGACAGGTAGATGGTGAAGATCACCCACAGCCGTTGCTGCGGCGAGAAGGCGTGGGGGATCTCGCCGAAGCCGATCGTGGTCGCGGTGTAGCTGACGAAGTAGAAGGCCTCGAAGAAGCCGAGCCGGCGCGGCTGGCCGTCCTCGCCGACGCCCGGCATCAGGGTCAGGCCGAGCACCGAGATCGCCATGCTCGCCACGAGCAGGATCAGCGGCGTGCGCATGCGCCGCAGGATGAGGAAGAAGACGCTCTGGTGGCGCGTCGCCGAGCGCAGCATGGATTCCGCGCTCAGCGGCGCTGCAGGATGGTCTCGGAGATCAGGATCACCACCGAGACGACGTTGGCGAACAGCGCGCCGCCCGACAGCGAGACGATGCGCGCGGTCATCTCGGCGTCGAGTCCGCCCGCCGACACGTGCGAGGCGTAGCCCCACACCATCGCGGCGGCGATGAGCTGGAGGTCGGCCACCAGGCTGGTCGCGAGGTGCACCGCGCCGATCTGGGTGCGGTCGCCGAGCTTGAGCAGGGTCGCGATCACGCTCACCACCAGCGCGGCGAACAGCTCATAGACGTCGTGGTGCGCCGGATCGTCGATGTCGCCGACGAAGAAGCCGAAGTTCAGCGTGGCGGCGAGCATGATGAAGAAACCGAAGACGACTTTCTCGAGGTTCATCGCCGCCACCACCGCTCGGAGCAATCAATGCGCCGAGTATAGCGGGATCAGCCGGTGCCGCGGCCGTAGGTGTCCTCGAAACGGACGATGTCGTCCTCGCCGAGATAGCTGCCGGACTGCACCTCGATCAGCTGCAGCGGCAGCTTGCCCGGGTTCGCCAGGCGATGGCTGGCGCCGAGCGGAATGTAGGTCGACTGGTTCTCGCCCAGCAGGAAGGTCTCGTCGCCGCTGGTGACCTCGGCGGTGCCGCTGACCACGATCCAGTGCTCGGCGCGGTGGTGGTGCATCTGCAGGCTGAGCTTGGCGCCCGGATTGACCACGATGCGCTTGACCTGGAAGCGCTCGCCGGCGTCGATCGAGTCGTACCAGCCCCAGGGCCGGTAGACCTTGCGGTGGCTCTGGGTGAGGCTGCGGCCCTCGGCCTTCAGGCGGGCGACGACCTTCTTCACCTCCTGGGTGCGGTCCTTGGCCGCCACCAGCACCGCGTCCGGCGTCTCGACGATCACCATGTCATCGCACCCGACCGCCGCCACGAGCCGGTCCTGGGCGTGCACCAGGGTGTTGCGGCTGGCCTCGAACATCACCTCGCCGCGCGCGGCGTTGCCGTCGGCGTCCTTCGGCGACACCGCCCACAGCGCATCCCAGGCGCCGATGTCGGACCAGCCCGCGTCGAGCGGCACCACCACCGCGCGGCCGAGCTCGGGCGCGGCGGTCAGCCGCTCCATCACCGCGTAGTCGATCGACTCCGAGGGACAGGCGAGGAAAGCCGCCTCGTCCACCCGCAGGAAGTCGAAATCCTGATGCCGGCCCTGGTGGGCGAGCCGGCAGGCGGCGGCGATCTCGGGGTGGAAGAACTCGATCGCGGCGAGCCAGGCGGAGGCCCGCATCATGAAGATGCCGCTGTTCCAGAAGTACTCGCCGCTGGCCACGTAGCGTTCGGCGGTGGCGCGGTCGGGCTTCTCGACGAACTCGGCGAGCATCCGCGCGCTCGGCGCCTCGCCCAGCGCCTCGCCGGCGCGGATGTAGCCGTAGCCGGTCTCGGGGTGGTCGGGGACGATGCCGAAGGTGACGAGCGCCCCGCTGCGCCGCGGCCGGCGCCCACGGCGATCGCCCGCTGGAAGGCGGCGAGGTCGCCGATCAGGTGGTCGGCCGGCATCACCAGCAGCACCGGGTCGCCCTCGCCGGCCGCGAGCAGCGCCGCCAGGGTGAGCGCCGGCGCGGTGTTGCGTCCCGCCGGTTCGAGCACGATCCCCGGCGCGTTCGCGCCCTCGGCGCCGATCTGGCGCAGCTGCTCGGCGATGATGAAGCGATACTCGGCGTTGGTGACGACGATCGCCTGCGGGTCGACCTCGTCGGCGGCGAAGCCGCTCAGCCGCAGCGCGGTCTCCTGCAGCAGGGAGCGCTCGCCGGTCAGCGCGAGCAGCTGCTTGGGATGGCTCTCGCGCGAGGCGGGCCACAGCCGGGTGCCGGAGCCGCCGGAAAGAATCACGGACTTGATGGTCATGGTCGGGGTTTTCTTGTCTGTTGCAGAAATGGGGGGTGACGGCGTCAGGCCAGCGTCTCGCGCAGCATGCGGGCCACGCCGAGCCGCCAGTCGGGCAACACGAGGCCGAAGGCGGCGCGCAGGCGGGCGGTGTCGAGGCGCGAGTTGAGCGGCCGGCGCGCCGGCGTCGGGTACTCGGTGGTCGGGATCGGCGCGATCTCCGCCACCTTCAGCGCGAGGCCGAGGCGTCGCGCCTCCTCGATGACGAAGCTTGCATAACCGTGCCAGCTCGTCTCGCCGCCGGCGGCGAGGTGGTAGGTGCCGGCAAGCGCCGGCGCGGCGAGCGCGGCGCGGATCGCATGCGCGCTGACGTCGGCGATCAGCTCGGCGCCGGTGGGCGCGCCCACCTGGTCGGCGATCACGGTCAGCCGCTCGCGCTCGGCGGCGAGACGCAGCATCGTCTTCGCGAAGTTGCCGCCGCGCGCCGCATACACCCAGGAGGTGCGGAAGATCAGGTGGCGGCAAGCGCTGGCGCGGATCGCCTCTTCGCCAACGAGCTTGCTGCGGCCATACACCGACAGCGGGCCGGTGGGGTCGTCCTCGCGCCAGGCATGCGCGCCGCTGCCGTCGAAGACGTAATCGGTGGAGTAATGCACCAGCCAGGCGTCGCTCGCGGCCGCTTCGGCGGCAAGCCCCGCCACCGCCTCGGCGTTGATCGCATGCGCGAGCGCCGGCTCGCTCTCCGCCTTGTCCACCGCGGTGTGGGCGGCGGCGTTGACGATCAGGTCGGGGGCGAGCGCGCGCACGCTCTCGACGAGCGCCTGCGGCCGCGAGAGATCGCCGCACAGCCCCTCCCCGCCCGCGCGCCCGAGCGCCACCAGCTCGCCGAGCGGCGCCAGCGCGCGTTGCAGTTCCCAGCCGAGCTGGCCGTCCTTGCCGAGCAGCAGAATCTTCATCCGGAGAGCAATTCCGTATTGTAGGAAACGCGCATTATCGCATCGCGATCATGTCCGGGGCGTGGCGCATGGCCCATGCCCCGCACGATCGCCGTCATCGCCCGCACAACCGCCGTCATCGCG
>JRYE01003520.1_pt1 | contig 32786 bp, 32 predicted proteins | sample 235321 | NCBI WGS metagenome assembly JRYE01 (sample SAMN03074214, study PRJNA261473) | activated sludge metagenome | biome: Common Effluent Treatment Plant; feature: Wastewater; material: Activated sludge; isolation source: activated biomass in a lab-scale reactor treating industrial wastewater at... | reverse complement strand
TTTCTTCCTGCATCATAGGTGCATTTTCTCTTACTGCCAGTTCCTTATCATCGTTTTTATGTGCACCACAAATATATGTTTCGGCACCTTTAGCAGGATTGGGTATTGACCAGGTTCTGTATATAGGAACCCGTTTTGTTTTCTTTTTACGATTTTTTCCTTTGCCTTCGTAATATGTTACAGTTTTGTAGCCGCTGATTTCAGTTTGTTTTTTGGGAACAGCAGCATTTACATGTATGCAAATGAATAAGTCTCCTTTATTTTCATTGGCTATTTCGGCACGACGGTGTATTGCCGTAATTTTTTCGGTAGGGCGGCTCTCTACAATTTTTATTTCAGGCATTTGCTCTTTAAACATTTTTACCAATTCTTTCGAAACAGCCAGACAAATTTCATCTTCATAAGAATAAGCACCTTTTGCACCGTTGTGACCACCATTAGCCATTATACCATGGCCTGCATCAACAATAATAGTGCGTACAATTTTTTGTTTGGCTGAAGATTTTTTACGGTTTAGTGTAAATGAAAAAATCCCGATTCCAATAACCGTTAGAGATAATACAATCAAGGTTTGCTTTAACATGGCCTTTCATTTTTTTTGTTTCTAAAATCTTCACAAATAATTGAGGCTGACTGATAGGAAGCCTATGGATAAAGATTTACATTTGCCTCGATAAGATGAGGCAACTTTACAAATTTACACCAATCGACTTGCTGAAGGGGATTTTGTCTGCCCTTATATTTTGCACAATGACGTGGAAAACAACGGCTCAGCAAATTGATTCCAAAAAAATTAATAATTTATTAACACCTGTTGCAGATACAATCAAACCTTTATTATTAAAAGATTCGCTCAACATAAAGGCAGTAACATCTCACGATACTTTTCCAAAGCCCGGATTTGATTCAACAGGGCAAATTGTAAAAACGGACACCTTCACACTTAAAATTTCTAAAGATACATTGGATGCTCCTTTGCACTACAAGGCAGCCGACTCGGCTGTGGTAATGATACAGGACAAAAAAATTATTCTATATGGAAAAACAAAAACAGAATATAAAGACATCACACTCGAGGCACCAAAAGTAGAAGTGGATCAGGCAACACAGGTTGTAACCGCAGTAAACCGAAAAGACAGTGCAGGCGTTGTAATTGAAACAGCTCATTTTAAAGGCGATGGCAGTGAGTTTACAAGTGATACCATTCGTTATAATTTCAAAACTCAGATAGGGCAAACAAAAAATACATATACCGAACAAGACGGTGTATTGATAATAGGCGAAGTGGCTAAAAAAGTAAGTACCGATGTAACTTTTGTAAAAAAAGCAAGATTTACCACTTGTATGCTCGATGAGCCACATTTTGATTTTGTAACCGGAAAGATGAAAGTGGTTAATAATAAAGTGGCCGTTGCCGGGCCTACACAGTTAGAGTTTGAAGGTGTGCCGGTACCGGTGCCATTGCCCTTTGGCTTTTTCCCGTTGAACAAGGGAAGACATTCGGGATTTTTGCCGCCACAGTTTGCAACAAATGAACAATACGGATTGGGGTTGGAAGGATTGGGTTATTATAAAGTATTGAGTCAATATTGGGATGCCCGGGTATATGGCAATATTTATTCTTATGGGGGATGGTCCATTAATTTCAATCCTACCTATAGAAAACGTTATCGTTACAGTGGAGCTTTTACTTTAAGTATGCAAAATTCAAAACTCAACTTTAAAGGAGACCCGGATTATGAAAAAACAAAAACTTATTCAGTAAGCTGGAGCCATACAGTGGACAGCCGTGCAAGGCCGGGCACATCTTTTTCTGCTTTTGTAAATGCCAGCTCAACCAAGTATAACCGGTTTATTCCGAATAGCCCTCAAATGAATTTTCAGAATATTCAAACTTCATCAATAACGTATGCAAAATCATGGGCAGGCAAACCTTATAATCTCACTTTGAGTGCCAATCATAGCCAGAACAATTACAATCATCTGATCAATTTGAATTTGCCCGATGTTGGATTTACAGTAAATACGCTATATCCATTTGAAAGAAAAAACAGTGTGGGTAGCACTAAGTGGTATGAGAAGCTGGGTGTAGGATATTATGGAAATTTCAGAAATCAGGTGTCCTTTTACGATACTGCATTTCAGTTGAGCAAACTAATTGATACATTGCAATGGGGTGCTATGCATAATTTTCCAATGTCGGTAGCACTGCCACCCATTTTGGGAGGCGCCGTTATAGTATCGCCCAATATTTCCTATCAACAGGTGTGGATTGCTCAAAAATTTAGACGTACCTGGAATCCCGTTACCAAAAAACTGGACACCAGTATTACCAAAGGATTTTTTGCCGATCATAGTCTGGCCTTTGGTATTAGTTTTAATACTGCATTGTTTGGCACCTTGCAGTTTAAAAATAAAAAAGGGTTACAGGCATTGCGTCATGTAATACGACCCTCATTTAGTATCAACTACAAACCCGATTTGTCGAAAACCCATTTTTACAAAACGCATATTGATACGACTGCCTATGAAGTTGAATTTTCGGAATATGAAGGAGCATTGTATTCTGGATTTGGAAAAGGAAGAACCGGTGGTATTGGATTGCAGATTGATAACAACTTGGAATATAAATGGCGCAAAAAAAGTGATACTTCTCAGGAAAAAATACAGCCCAAAAAACTTATTGACGGATATGGGCTGAGTACGGGATATAATTTTTTAAGAGATTCTTTAAAACTTGATTTGATTAATTTATACTTGAGATCTACTTTATTTGAAAAAATCAGCATCACCGCAAGTGGAACCTTAAACCCATATCAAAGCGATAAATACGGTAGAAATATTAATAAGTATATGTGGGAGGGCGGTGGTAAATTTAAATTGGGTAGAATTACAAACGGCAACATATCTATCAGCAGCAATTTTAGCAGTAAACCTAAGGATGCAAAAAAAGCAGAAACAAGAAAGAAGCTGGTGGAGCAAAGACTGAATGATCCCAATCTTGTAAACGACCAACGAAATTTGTTGAACTATATGCAACAAAATCCCGGCGACTTTGTTGACTTTAATATCCCCTGGCAAATGAATGTGGGTTATTCGCTATCATTTTACGAAAGACCCAAGGATGATTACAGCGGATTTACAAAAGACTTTACATCAAATATTAATTTCAATGGAAGTTTTAATCTTACTTCCAAATGGAATTTCAGTGCCAATGGATTTTTTGATATCGATACCAAAAAATTACAAAGTTTTCAAATGTCCATCAATCGGGATATGCATTGCTGGCAACTGTCCATCAGCGTTACGCCGGTGGGGTTGTATCGGTTTTTTAGTTTTTCAATCAGCCCCAAGTCACCGCTTTTGCAGGATTTAAAGATTAACCGTTCAAGGTCGTTTCAGAATTTCTAACGGGAGTTTTGTACATAATAATTTTTCATTATTTCAAAAATCTTTTCTTTCAGGGAGTCTGTTGTTTCGTTTTGTGAAGCGACTGGGGGCAGAAAATGAATTTCAATACGACCGGGCCAAAACCAAAATGATTTATGTGGTGGAAGCACTTTTTTAGTATTCAAAATAACAGCAGGAATAATGGAATGGCCTGCGTCCACAGCAAGTTTGAACGCACCGGCATAAAATTTTTTCAGTGGTTCTGTAGTGCGGTTTCGGGTACCCTCGGGATAGATGCACATGTGCATTCCATTTTTTAAAACTGCTTTCATTTTTTCAAAACTTTGCCGGCGGCTGTGCTCATCTTTTCTATCAACCAAAATGGAACCTTTCATATAATAAAAGCCAAAAAGCGGAATTTTTGCGAAAGAAGCTTTTGCGATGGTTTTGTTGCCACCGGGAATAAAAGGAGAGGAAAGCGGTACATCTAATAGCGAATTGTGATTGCAGGTAACAACGTAGGTTTCACCTTTATTAAAATTGCGACGACCCTTTATTCTGAAACTACAGAAGGTAATAAATAACCAGACCGACATCCATACTCGGGCAATACCAATAAAAATTTTTTGCCCCAGCGGATTGGGTATCAGCCAGCAAAGCATTGAAGGAATATAAATAATCAAAAATGTAATAATAAAACTAAGCAGTGCCCAAAAAGCCAAAAGCCCACCGATAATATTTTTTATCGTTTTCATGTTAAACTCCAGTTTACAGGATCAATTCCTTTTGAAACAAGATATTCATTTGTTTTTGAAAAATGACGGCAACCAAAAAATCCGGCATGAGCCGAAAGGGGAGATGGATGTGCCGCTTTAAGAATACAATGTTTTGATTCATCAATTAATGCTTTCTTCTCCTGAGCAAATTTTCCCCAAAGCAAAAAAACCACTTTTGTTTTTTCAGTAGAAATTTTTTTGATGACGTTATCCGTAAACTGAGCCCAACCAATTTTTGAATGGCTCATGGGTTCGCCGGCTCTTACGGTAAGCGATGCATTTAATAAAAAAACGCCCTGTGTGGCCCAAGCCGATAAATTTCCATGCGAAGGAATGGCTACACCCAGGTCTTCGTTTAATTCTTTAAAAATATTAATTAAAGAAGGCGGGGGGGGTACCCCGGTTTGAACAGAAAAGCAAAGTCCATGAGCCTGACCTGCACCATGATAGGGATCTTGCCCCAAAATGACCACTTTTACTTGATCAATCGGTGTCGAATTAAAAGCATTAAAGATAAAAGCACCAGGAGGATAGATGATTTTGCCCTGTTGTTTTTCAGTTTTAAGGTGCAAAGCCATTTGCTCAAAATAGGGTTGCTCAAATTCTTTTTTCAACAATTTCTTCCAACCGGGTTCAATCTTAACTTCCATTCAATTTTTACTTTGCCTGCAAGCTAAAAAAAATTACATTTGCACCCCCGTTCAATTTGGGGAATGGTCCGGTAGCTCAGTTGAATAGAGCAACTGCCTTCTAAGCAGTAGGTCATTGGTTTGAATCCAATCCGGATCACAGAAAAGGGCAAATACTTAAGGTTTAGCCCTTTTTTTTATTTGAATCTACTTGCGAGACAAAATTGAAGGAAGCATTGATATTATGAACAATACAAGAATGGTATGAACTCTTTTTAAACTTGGAATCTTAAGGATTATTTTAAGTTTGAGAATAAATTATGTTCATTATTTTATTCAATTCTATTAACTCACTTCATCCCCGGAAAACGAAATCCTTCTAAAAACACATTGAGTTTTGCTTCCGGCAATTCCTTTAAAGAGTACCCGTAAAGCACACCAAAAAATTTTCCATCTGTCCATGCTTTTATTTTCCAGTTGTTTTTATCACTGTCTTTCCAGTAGTCAAGTACGCCACGGGTTTTTTCGTTGTTATTAAGCCGGTGACCTTTGCCATATCCTACAGCTTCGGTTATATTGAGATTGGATTTTAAATATTCTAAATAGGATATCAAAGTGTTTTCTGCAATATTCAAACTATCTGTTGGCAAACTCAGTTTTACACAAATAACGCCATAGTTCATTTCTCCGGCAGCACATTCTGCAACATATATGGTAGAAGAATCGGGGCTAAAAGATTTATCAAAATTTAATTCGCAATAAGCGTAAACACTGCATCCCGTATTAGCAATAGGAACTTTCTTTAAAGTTTGTGCATGGCTTCCTATAATCGCTATGAAAAAAGAAAAGATTGCTGCAAATAATTTCATGGGTAGTTTTTTAAAAGATATATTGCTCCAAGTATTAGTTGCAAAGGTGCATAAAAATCAGAAGAAGTGGCTGCGTTAAAAATTTTAACTTGCACCGTTTAAAATATGAAACATGGTATCACAATTTAGATATGGAATTGATAAGCTTTCAGTATCCACAGCATTGGAAATTGCCAACGGAAATCTGAAAGCTGTTTTATGCCCAGAGGCGGTCTCTAAAATCAATCATTCTGCGGAACAGGTAAAAGAAATAGTTGAAGGTGGTCGTACGGTTTATGGCGTTAATACCGGTTTTGGCATATTGGCCAATACGGGCATTTCAAAAGAAGATACAGCGACGCTACAGTATAAAATTTTGCAAAGTCATAGCGTGGGCGTAGGCGATGCCATTGCCGTAGAAGTGGCGAGGCTGATGTTGATTACCAAAGTACAAGCGTTGGCACAGGGCTTTAGTGGCGTACAATTATCTACAATAGAACGCATCATCTGGCATATTGAAAACCATGTAACGCCGGTAGTGCCCAAAAAAGGAAGTGTAGGCGCCAGTGGAGATCTAGCACCTTTGTCTCATTTGTTTTTGCCTCTGATAGGCTTGGGCGAAGTTTTTTATCAGGGAAAAAAAATGCAAACTGCAGAGGTGTTGAAAAGTTTTCAAATGAATCCTGTTCAATTAGGTGCTAAGGAAGGTTTAGCTTTAATTAATGGTACGCAGTTTATTTTATCATTTGCAGTAAAAGCAGTTCAACGAATGCAGAATTGTTTGGATGTGGCTGATATTATTGGTGCCATGAGCCTGGAAGCACTAACAGGAACAAAAGCACCTTTTGATGAGCGACTGCATGAACTGAGACCTTATGAAGGAAATAAAACAGTAGCTCGCCGACTGCGTATGTTGCTTCAGGATTCTGAAATTATGCAAAGTCATGTGGATTGTGGTCGAGTACAAGACCCCTATTCACTTCGTTGTATGCCCCAGGTGCATGGTGCTAGTCGCAATGCCTGGCTGCATTTAAACGAGCTTACCGAGATTGAGTTGAATGCCGTAACCGATAATCCCATCATCTTATCAGCCAATGATACCATTAGTGGAGGTAATTTTCATGGTCAGCCATTGGCTTTGCCACTCGACTATGCCTGCTTTGCTGCAGCTGAACTGGGTAATATATCTGACCGCCGCTGCTATTTATTGCTGGAAGGCAAATGGGGGCTGCCTGTTTTGCTAATGAAAAATGTAGGATTGAATAGTGGTTTTATGATTCCGCAATACACTACGGCTGCATTGGTAACAGAAAATAAAACGCTTTGTTTTCCGGCCAGTGCCGATAGTATTCCTACCTCGTTGGGGCAGGAAGATCATGTAAGTATGGGCAGCATCAGCGGTAGAAAGCTGAATAAAGTATTGGACAATTTGGAATATATTCTGGCTATTGAATTGCTGAGTGCCTGTCAGGCAATTGAGTTCAGAAGGCCATTAAAAAGTTCTAAAATATTGGAATTTGCACATAGCTATGTACGTGATTTTGTGAGCTTTGCAGAAGAAGACCGCATTTTTTCTGAAGATATAAATCGTGTAGCAAATCTGATAAAAAACTTCAGCTTTGTAAACAAAGTAAATGAATTTGTCGGCTCCGATTTTTAATGAAATGTTGATTACATTTTCAAAACACTTTCCAGCGCAAGCTTCATCATGGGTGCCAGTGCTTTTTCTCTTTCATCGGCCGAAATTTTCTCATGTGTAGCTATAATGTCTGAAACAGTAAGCAGGCAAGCAGCTGTCTTTTTTAAAAATCTGGCATTTGAGAAAAGTGCAAAAGATTCCATTTCTACAGCAACAGCTTTGTGTTTTTTTACAATTTCAGGTTTGCCTTTTCCCTGTCGGTAAAAGACATCGCTGGAATGAATGGGAGCCTCAATCAAAGGCTGATTTAATTCTTTTGCGGTAGCATTTATAATATCAAATGCAGGTCCCTGATATTTATAACGGTCTTTCTTTTTCCAACCAAAAGCACATTCGGCATAAGTAGATTCGCTGCAGGCATATTCGGCATTGATGAGGTCAAAGAGTTTTAGTTTTGAAGTATAAGCGCCGCAAGTTCCAATGCGAATGATACAATCGGCTTCATATTCGGTAAACAATTCAAAAGAGTAAATTCCTATACTGGGGCAGCCCATACCGCTGGCACCTACCGAAACCTGTTTTCCTTTATAAGTACCTGTGTACATAAAGATATTTCGGGTACTGCTTACCAATTTGGCATTTTCAAGATAATTTTCAACTATATATTTTGCCCTTAGCGGGTCGCCGGGCATCAGAATGTGTTTCGCAATTTCACCGGGTTGGGCACTTATATGAACACTCATAAATAGTTTGGTTTTGACGACAAGATAATTTATTTATACAATATTTGCGACTTTTGCAGAAACTACGAAAACTTAAAAATTCATTTTTCAAACTATTATTAACGCTGAAATTGAAACTATATGACAACTACTACAAAAACAAAGTACGACCCTGTAAAATATAAAACACCTACCGGAAGCCAACTTAATTGTAAAGGATGGATACAGGAAGCGGCATTGCGTATGTTATTAAATAATCTTGATCCTGAAGTAGCCGAGCGACCCGAAGATTTGATTGTATATGGCGGCAGGGGAAAAGCAGCCAGAAATTTTGAAGCGCTAGATAATATCATCAATGCATTGAAGGTGCTTGAAAATGATGAATCCCTTTTAATACAATCAGGCAAACCGGTTGGTATTTTAAAAACACATCAAGATGCACCTAGAGTGCTCATCAGTAATAGTCAACTGGTACCCAACTGGGCCAACTGGAAGCATTTTGAGGAGTTGGAGCAAAAAGGATTGATGATGTACGGACAAATGACAGCTGGAAGTTGGATTTACATCGGTTCGCAAGGCATTGTACAAGGCACTTATGAAACATACGCTGCTGCTGCCGATAAACATTTTGGCGGAAGCCTGAAAGGAACTTTAAACGTGACTGCCGGATTGGGCGGCATGGGTGGTGCACAGCCTTTGGCCATTACCATGAACGAGGGCGTTGCATTGATAGCGGAAGTAGAAGAATGGAGGATTGATAAAAGAATTGAAACCCGCTACCTTGACGAAAAGTTTTCTGACATTGACGAGGCTATTGATAAAGCACTGGCATACAAAAAAGCAGGCATTGCAAAAAGTATTGGAGTTTTATGCAATGCAGTTCATTTATTGGAAAGATTGATAGCCAGAAATATTTTTCCGGATACACTTACTGATCAAACATCGGCACATGATCCATTGATTGGCTATGTACCCCATACATTGGACAATGCACAAGCAAATGTACTTCGCCAAGAAAATGCTGAGGAGTACATTAAACTGAGTTATGAAAGTATGTACCTGCATGTGCAACTCATGCTTGTGTTGATGGATAAAGGAGCCATTACTTTTGACTATGGCAACAACATAAGAGCAAGAGCACTGGAATATGAAGCACAGCATGCAGGCATGAATGGAGCGTTTAAAACTTTGAAATCAAGATCACCGAAAGGCGACACCGGAAGTTTGTTCCCGGGCTTTGTGCCGGCATACATTCGTCCATTATTTTGTGAAGGCAAAGGCCCTTTTCGCTGGGCAGCTTTAAGTGGCGATCCTGCTGATATTGCTGTAACTGATGAGCTCATCATGAATATGTTTCCACAAAACAAAGGCATGATACGTTGGATGAAAATGGCAAAGGAAAAAATTGCATTTCAAGGATTGCCGGCACGTATATGCTGGCTGGGTCAGGGCGAAAGGGAAAAAGCCGGACTTGCCTTTAATGAATTGGTGAAATCAGGAAAAGTAAAAGCACCCATTGTAATTGGGCGTGATCATTTAGATACCGGTTCTGTGGCTTCGCCAAACCGGGAAACCGAATCTATGATGGATGGCAGTGATGCGGTAGCCGATTGGCCTTTGTTAAATGCGCTGGTAAGTACGGCCGGCGGCGCCAGCTGGGTTTCATTGCACCATGGCGGTGGCGTAGGCATGGGCTACAGCATACATGCCGGAATGGTGATCGTAGCAGATGGTACGGAGGAGGCTGGCATAAGACTACAAAGAGTGCTTCGCAATGACCCGGGTATGGGAGTTATCCGTCATGCCGATGCGGGTTATGAACAAGCAATAGAAACAGCGAAAGCAAATCATCTGGATTTAAACGGAAGAATTTTAAAGGGCTGATCGTTGATTATTGATTTTTCTCATGGTTAGCATCAGAAAGGGTTTGTAAGTTTATTTTTTGATTTAGGCATCAGCTGCCAACTTAAAAATATTTCTTGCCGTCAGTAAAACTTCTGTAATAACTTTATATTTCAAAACCTTAATTTATGATTCAAAAAAACACATTTCGGTTTTCTGTTTTTGCCCTGTTTATTGCTTTGTTATTTTCTGATACTTCACTGGCACAACAATATAAAATACGTCAGTCATCCGGTATGATGGGGATGAACAGTGAACCCACGATCTATGTAAAAGGGATGAGGAAAAGAACGGAACCCGGCAAAATGATGGGCATGCAGCAACCCATCACCATTGAGCAATGCGACTTGCAAAGAACTATTAAGATAAATGACAAAAAGAAACTATATTTTATTGAGCCATTTGCGAAACAGCAGGAAGAGATAATTGATGAAGATGCACCAAAGCCCACCAAACAACCTGCTCCTAAAACGAAGCCCACAACAACACAAACCGGAGGCGTAATTGAAATGTGGTACACCATTACGGATACCGGAGAAAGGAAAAAAATGTATGGATTTACAGCCCGTCATGTGTGGACCTATCAAAAAATGAAGCCATCAGCTAATGCCTGTTATATGAAGGATAGTATGATAATCAAAACCGATGGTTGGTATATTGACCTGCCTCAGTTCAACTGTCCCGTTCATTATTCACAATATAACAAGCCACAAGACAAACAAGAAAAAATAAAGCCTGATTGTAAAGACAGAATGGTAACCCATCGCAAAGGCAAAGGAAAGTTGGGCTTTCCATTGGAAGAAAAAACCACCATCATTATGGGAAGCTTAGGTGGACAGGAAATGACGACTACGATGAACACCATTGAGTTTTCAACAGCTAAACTGGATTCTATGTTATTTGAAATTCCGCCGGGCTATACGGAAACGAAGAATGAAGATGATCTGATGGATAAAATAAATGTAATGGACATGATGAATGATGCGATGAAAGGGATGAATGACATTCCCAATCCTGTTTCCGTTACAAGTGAACAAAAAAAGGAAGGCATCATTCGTATTGGCGTATATGCACCCACCGGAAATGATGAAGTGCAGGCGGAACTGTTGCAAAAGCAAATGCTGGCTCCGTTGATGAGTGGAAAAACAGAAGCCATTGCGGTAGCGGATGAAGCGGAGGCCAGAAAATATAATTGTGACTATACATTGAGTAGCGAGATAACCAAAGCAAAAGCTGCCAGTAAAGTAGGCGGATTGTTGAAAGCAATAAAAAATGCAGATCCATCTTCTTCGCAGTCATTTAATATTGAGGCCGGCTTTACACTTCGTTCGTTGGCTGATGGTTTGGTAAAATCGCAACCAACGGTAAGCGGAAAGTATAATGGTAAAATAGATACAGCCACTGGCGAAGCCTTGCAGGAAGGCTGCCGAAAAGTGTTGAAAGATTTAAAATAAAACAAGAATTTGCCTGAAGAATAAAAAGGTTCAATTGGAAAATGGTTGAACCTTTTTATTTATAATTTATTCAAAGTCCAGATCAATGCCTTTTCTTTAGCTGCTCTGAAAATAGTGCTGTGCTTTTCATTAGGCTCGGGAGAATAGTGCCAGATGATATTTTGTAAGGTATTTAATTTTAAAATGTCTGCAAGCTGATTCGTTGGTTCCGAAATGGATGGTTCACCTGATGCAGCAAACCAGAATATTTTTTTGGATTGGATATTATTTAAGTATGCGGATGCCTGGTTTATCAGGTATTGTTTATTCCACCAAAGAGAAGGATCAAAAGCTATATAAGCATCAAACAAGCCGGGCATTATGAAAAAAGTTTCTGTTACGAATAGACCTGCTAAAGATTCGCCAATAATCACTTTTGCATTTTCTGTTCGGTATCGTGTATTAATTTCAGAAATCAATTCATCTTTAATAAACATTCTGAAAGCTTCGGCACCACCTACTACCGGTGCTATTTTTTTATCCTGTTTTACTTTTGTAGGTCCGGTGAGGTCTCTTCTTCTTTGTGTATTTTCTATGCCTACTAAAATAATGGGTTTAATTTTTTGAGCATCAATCAATGCCGCTAAGGTATTTGCAAGGTGTGGAAAATCTTCTTGTGTGCCACCATCCAGCATGTATAAAACCGGATAGGTTTTTTGACTGCTTTGATAATCTGCCGGCGTCCATACATTTATTTTTCTTATTTCCGAAACCTGTTTTGATGCAATTGTAAATGAATCATACTGTGGCAATGAGTCGGTATGCAATTGCGTATTCCCGTTTGAATGACATATCAATATTAAAATCAGCAATAGCGATTTTACAAAATTCATTTTAGATTTCATTTTTAAGAAGAATACTTTTAAAGTTGAGTTGAATTATAGAACTGCTTTTCTGATGAGTGTCAAATTTTCTAATAAAGATTCCAGCAAGTCTAACTGTAGCATATTGGCACCATCACTCAATGCTTTTGCTGGTTGTGGATGCGTTTCAATAAACAATCCATCAGCACCAGCAGCAATGGCTGCTTTTGCAATGGTGCTTATCATTTGCGGATGACCTCCCGTTACACCGCTGGTTTGATTGGGTTGTTGTAATGAATGGGTAACATCCATCACTACGGGTGCATACTGCTGCATGATGGGCAGATTGCGATAGTCCACTACTAAATCCTGATAACCAAAAGTTGTTCCTCTTTCCGTCAGCAACACTTTTTCATTGCCCGCATTTTTTATTTTATTGACGGCAAACTGCATGGCTTCGCCACTTACAAATTGCCCTTTTTTTACATTGACGATTTTTCCTGTATGTGCAGCAGCGATCAACAAATCTGTTTGCCGGCATAAAAAAGCAGGAATTTGTAATACATCCACATATTCAGCGGCTCTTGCTGCTTCTTCGGCTGTATGTATATCCGTTACCACCGGAAGCGAAAGTTTTTCTTTTACTTTCTTTAATATCTCAAGTGCGGCAACATCACCTATGCCTGTAAATGAATTGCCACTGGTACGATTGGCTTTGCGATAAGAGGCTTTAAAAATATAAGGAATTTGTAAATGTTTGCATATTGCCGATACTTTTTCGGCAACTTCAAAAACCAGGGCTTCGTTTTCTACCACACAGGTGCCGGCCATTAAAAAGAAATTTTGATCATTATATTGCTGGCGAGCAAATAATTCTTTTAAAAACTGCTTCATAATAGCAAAGATAGGAGAGAAGCCGGATGCTTTCAGAAGGCTGTTTATTCATTGTTTACTGTATCTTGCACTTTTAAATATTATATGCAAAAGGAAAAAATTTTGGTAATAGGTGCCAGCGGACAAATAGGTGTTGAACTTACTATGGCGCTGCGTAATATTTATGGAAATGCCAATGTGATAGCTTCTGATTTGAGAGAGCAAAACCCGCTTTTGGAAGGAACCGGGCCTTATGTAAGTCTGGATGTAATGAACAAGGAAATGTTGCATGTGCAGGTCATCAGACAGGGCATTACACAGATCTATTTGCTGGCTGCCATTCTTTCCGCAACCGGCGAAAAAAATCCTTCACTTGCCTGGAACCTCAACATGACCGGTTTGTTGAATGTATTGGATATAGCCCGTGAAGAAAAACTGCACAAAGTTTACTGGCCATCGTCTATTGCGGTTTTTGGCCCCACATCGCCCAAGCAAAATTGTCCTCAGCAAACTATTATTGAACCCACAACTGTTTATGGAATTAGTAAATATGCGGGTGAGTTTTGGTGTCATTATTTTCATCAGCGTTTTGGGGTTGATGTAAGAAGTCTTCGTTATCCCGGGTTGATTTCTTATAAATCTCCTCCCGGTGGTGGCACNNCATGAAGCACTGGAAGAAAAAAGATACGAATGTTTCTTAAACGAAGGCACTTACTTGCCTATGATGTATATGCCAGATGCCATTAGGGCAACGATTGAGCTGATGGAAGCACCAGCTGAAAAAATTTCAATTCGCACCTCTTATAATATTTCAGGCATGAGTTTTTCGCCCAAAGAAATTGGAGCCGAAATAAAAAAACATATTCCTGATTTTAGTATTTCTTATAAGCCGGATTACCGGCAGGCTATAGCAGACAGCTGGCCACAAAGTATAGATGACAGCGTTGCCAGGAGAGATTGGAACTGGAAGGAAGAATATGATTTGTCAGCTATGACAAAGGATATGCTGGAAAATCTTCCAAAGATGCCTTAAATCAAAATCTGATTATTTTAAAACTGTCAAATTCCTGTAACGGAATTTCAGTTACTTCTACGTTTTGTACAATTGCAGCATCAGGCCCATGCCGGCACCATTCAATCAGTTGTGACAGTTGCAAATCTGTACCTGTAGCAATGATATGAACATTTCCATTTTTTAGATTTTGTACAAAACCCGTTATACCAAATTCTATGGCTCTTGATTTTGTACTTTGGCGATAACAAACACCTTGTACTTTGCCGCTCACGAATATGGAAATTGTTTTTTTCAACCCGTATTAGAATTGAATCAGTCCAACAATTTGTTCCAGATATTTTTGATCGGTATGGTCAAATTTGTTTAATTCAAAACTGTCAACATCCAATACACCTATTAACTCACTATTCTTATATAAAGGAATTACTATTTCAGATTTTGACAAACTACTACAAGCAATATGGCCGGGAAATTTTTCAACATCAGGAACTATTAATGTCTTTCCTTGCGACCAGCAACTGCCACATACGCCTCTGCCTTTTTTTATGCGAGTACAAGCTACCGGCCCCTGAAATGGGCCCAGCACAAGTTCATCTCCCTTTACCAAATAAAACCCAACCCACAACCAGCCAAACTGCTCTTTGAGTGCGGCTGCTACATTACCCATATTGGCTATCAGGTTGGCTTCTCCCTCAAGCAGCCCTTTTATTTGTGGTATCAATGATTCGTATTGCTCAGATTTTTGACCCGAAACAATTGTTAAGTCTTCTGCCATAAAGCAAAGTTAGGAGAGTGCTGCATAAAAAACTTTAGATGATTTTCGTCAAAACCCAGTTTTGAAATTTGTTTTAATAGTTTGATATACTAATTTTATTATCCCCATTAAGTTAATTAAACTCATTGTTAAACAAGTAAACCTGCAACTATGGCAATCAAAAAAAAATTAAAGAAAGCTGCCAAACCATCAAAGAAAAAATTGGCAAAGGCAAAGCCTTCCACTAAAAGAAAAAAATCGGTTAAAAAATCAGTAAAGAAAAAAGGGAAAGCAACAGTGCGCCCTGTGGCAAACAAAAAAAAGGCAGCAAAGAAAAAAGTTGTAAAGAAAAGGNNCAAAAAGAAAGCAACTGTAAGTAAAAAAGTAGTAACAAAGAAGAAGGCAGTGAAGCTGACTACACCTAAGAAACCGGTGGCGGCTGCAAAGCAAAAGACATTGAAGGAAAAACCCACACCTATAGTTGTGAGTAGATCTGAAGAAGTTTATACAGCACCTGAAGAAACATTGGTTGTGGAAACCATCGTCATTAGTGATGCACCAGATGAAGCAGAAACAGTTGTAGAGGAAAAAAAATGGGATGATGATTTACAGGGAAATGGTTGAGGTTTCTAATAAAAGTAATGAAGATCAGGCTGCAAATCATGATGCAGCCTTTTTTTTGAATCAAAACTGAAATACAAAGCAACCGGAGAAATCTACATTTTCAGTATCGGCGCTCTTTTCAAAAATGCCATAAACGGTACTTCCACTTCCGCTTAATGATGCATACAGAGCACCTATTGCGTATAATTTTTCCTTTATCATTTTTAATGCAGGATACAACGGGAATACTACATGTTCAAAGTCATTGGTAATGCTTTCCTGCCAATGCTCGGGTGAGCATTGGATTGCATCTATTAACTGGATTCCTTTTTTGTAAGCGCTTATTTTGCCAAACATAGCCGCAGTACTTACAGAAATTCCGGGGTTTACAATCACTATTTTATATTGACTTAAATCCAGATGGATGGGTTCCAGGTGTTGGCCTCTTCCCGAATCATAGCAGTGTTTATTTTTTTTAAAGAAAGGGCAATCGCTTCCTAGCTTTAATGCAAAATCCAATAATTCATTTTCGGAAAGTTGCAGATTGAAAACAGTATTGAGCAGCATTAAAGTATGAGCTCCATTGGAGCTGCCACCTCCCAGTCCGCCTCCCGTTGGTATTATTTTGTGTAGGTGAATATGAACAGGGGGGAGGTTATATTTTTCCTTCAAAAGCCGGTAAGCTTTTATGCAAATATTTTCATTGACATCGCCGGGGATGAAAATACCGGTTTGTGAAAATGAAAATTGTTGTGACGCAGGTGCAGGGATTATCTCCAAAATATCGGTTAATGGAACTGGCAAAAAAACAGATTGCAGATTATGATAGCCGTCAGTTCTTTTTCCTAAAATCTGAAGCCCGATATTGATTTTACAGTTAGGGAATGCAATCAATGGAATGAAATTAATTCATGATATTATTTGCCTTTGTTGCGGCTGTTTATTTCATCTCTAATAGCAATGGCTCTTATATAATCTTCATTTTCCAAAACTTGATCCAGCAGGTTATTTAGTTCGGGTAGCGACATGGTTTTCAAATCTTCTTTGCCTGTAGGTGTGTCGTCTTCCACAATTACTTCTTTCTTTGTCTTTTTCTTTTTGCCTGAGCTACTGTCTTCCATTAATATGCCTGCGCTTTCCAGTATGTTTTCATAAGTATAAATAGGGCAACCAAAACGAACAGCCAGTGCAACGGCGTCAGAAGTTCTGGAATCTATTTCAACCGTATCATTTTCGGTGGAGCATACCAATTTGGAATAAAAAATTCCTTCCTGCAAGTCGTTGATGATGATTTCATGCAATTCAACTGCAAATGCGTTCATAAAATTCTTCATCAAATCGTGTGTAAGCGGGCGGCTGGGCTGCATTTTTTCCAATGCAACGGCGATGGCCTGTGCTTCGAAACCACCTATGACGATAGGCAACCTGCGAAGACCATTTACTTCGCCTAAAACAACAGCATAAGAATGGGTTTGTGTAATGCTGTGCGACAGGGCAACTATTTCCAATTCTATCTTCTTCATACCGCCACGAATTTAAGCCATTGCATTTAATCTGCTTTATTTTTTAGGCTTATACTGGCTTAAGTCAAACCATTCATCTGTATTTCCAGGCTCTATTTTGTAGGCCATTATAAATGTACTTTCATTTTGGTCGTCTTTAGATCGAAAGCCCAGCGTAATTTGATATCGAAATACAATGGGATGAATGCCCATAAAATTAAAAACCGGTGTTGCATTGAAATAATGATTTGGACTTAGCAAACAGGCGGCTTCCGATTCGCCCAAATCAGCTGACGTAATAGTGCCTTTGTATTCGGCACATTTGTTAGTTAATATGGGAACAAAATTTTTATTGGGCATTAAATTGAGCTCACTGTTGTTGTTACGGTTGGATAGTTTTTCAATGGTATAAGTATGCTGACGGGTGTCTAATTCAATAAAACTACTATCTGTAAAATTGGCAATCATAGAGTTTTCAAAAAATTGTCCTTCGCGGTACCCGGGAATAAATATTCTTACCCTGATTTTATTTTTACCAAAAATGATAAAAATAGAATCGTTGGATGAGGGATCGTCTGATGTCATTCGGTATTTGATAATACCGGTAAAATTTTTTGCAGTATCCGGTTTGGCATTGGGCAACACATAGTCGGTAATTACTTGCGAAGGGTGAATTTTACCTTTACTTTTAGTTTTGCTTTTGGAAGAAATGGGAACTCCTGTTGAGTCATAATTCACCGATTTGCTTTTCCCTTTTTTGGTTGTAGCGGGTTTGACCACACCTGTGGAATCGTAATTTTCGGATTTTGATTTCTTATTTTTATTTTTTTGTGCCTGTAAAGCAATTGTGAAAAAACAACAAAGCAGTAATAGTAAAAGGGGTTTCATTTCAATAAATTGGAATGACTAAGATGGCAATAAAAAACCACAAACGAAAATGTTTGTGGTTGAATAAAGTTGAAAAAGGAGTATTACGCTACGCCTTTTAGTTTTTTCACTGCCGCTATAAATTTTGGCATAACTTCAAAAGCATCACCTACAATTCCATAATCTGCTGCTTTGAAGAAAGGAGCCTCAGGGTCTTTGTTGATAACCACAATCACCTTACTTCTGTTTACACCAGCTAAATGTTGAATAGCACCGGAAATACCAATGGCTATGTATAAGTTTGGCGCAATAGCAATACCTGTTTGCCCTACGTGTTCGTTGTGTGGACGCCAATGCGCATCAGCCACCGGGCGGCTACATGCAGTGGCGGCATGTAATAGTTTGGCCAGTTCTTCCACTACGCCCCAGTTTTCGGGACCTTTGAGGCCACGGCCGGCGCTTACCACTATTTCTGCTTCGGTAAGGGGCACTTCGCCACTTGCTTTATTTACACTCACTATTTTTACTTTGGGTGTAGCCGCTTCCGCTTGAAAGGAAACTACTTCAGCTTTACCATCTATTGCTGTTGTTTTATATGCATTGGGACTTAGTGCAATTATTTTTACTGCGGTGTTTACGGCAATATTTGCAAATGCTTTTCCGGAAAAAACATTTTTCTTAACTATAAATCCGTTGGAAGTTTCTGGTAATGCTACTGCGCCGGATACAAGACCTGCTTTCAGTTTGGCAGACAGACGGGGAGCCAGTGCTTTTCCGTTTACATTATTTGAAAATACAAGTACAGTGGCACCGGTTGCAGTGGCTACCTGTGCTATTGCATTGACATAAACCTGTGAGTCAAACTGGTTAAAGCCGTTTCCTGATACCTGATGAATTTTTTTAACACCATATTTTCCCAAATCTACCAAATCATCATTTACTGTTCCTATGATCACAGCTTCTGCTGTTGTTCCTGTTTGGGCTGCTACATCGGCACCAAAAGTAAGTGCTTCCAGCGATGCTTTTTTTACATGACCATCAACTTGATCTATAAAAATTAATACTGACATATAAATAGTTTAAATTTTTTTTTAAATAGCTTTTGCTTCTTCGTGAAGTAGTCTTACCAGTTCGTCCACATTTTCAGGATCCACAAGTTTTACACCGGCTTTAGCAGGTGGTAAAGCAAATCCGGCTACAGAGGTTAAAGATTCAGCAGCTACGGGCTCCACAACTTTCAAGGGTTTGGTGCGGGCAGCCATGATGCCACGCATATTGGGTATTCTAGCTTCTGCCATTCCTTTCTGGCAACTTATTACCAGTGGGAGGGCTGCTTCACAGGTTTCTTCTCCACCTTCAATTTCTCTTACAATGGTAGCTTGGGCGCCTGCTACATCTAATTTGGTTGCTAATGAAATAAAAGGAAGATCAAGCAACTCGGCTACCATACCACCGATTGATGAACCATTATAGTCAATTGTTTCTTTACCTGCCAATACCAGATCATAATTGCCGTCTTTAGCAATGGCGGCAATTTGCGATGCTATAAAAAAACTATCGTGGCTGTCGGCGTTTACTCTTATTGCTTCATCGCCACCCAGGGCAAGTGCTTTGCGAATAATGGGCTCAGCATCTGCACCGCCTACCGTTACTAAGTGTATGGAAGTAGCGGCATCCGCCTCTTTTAATTCAATGGCCCTTACCAGTGCGTACCACTCATCGTAAGGATTGATAATCCATTGAACACCATTGGTGTCAAATTTCGTGTTGTTATCAGTGAAAGCTATTTTTGCCGTTGTGTCAGGCGTTTTACTGATGCAGACAAGTATCTTCATAATGTTGAATTGAGTCTTGATGTAAAGAATGGTTGTTTATGCAACTATGCAAAGATAAGGTTGCGGAAATAATAATGAACAATTAATAATTAAATAATTTTTTTGAATTGAACCGGATAGATAAAATAAAAGAAATGCTGGAAGCCAACCCAACAGATAGTTTTTTGAACCATGCATTGGCGCTGGAGTATATCAAACTGGGCGAAGATCAGCAGGCCCGAATTTTATTTGAAACATTGCTCACTCGTGAGCCCGGTTATGTTGGCAGCTATTATCATATAGCCAAACTGCATGAAAGAATCGGCGAAACTGAAAAGGCAATTTATTGGTATGAAAAAGGAATGGAAACAGCAAAGCAGGCTGGCGATAATCATGCTTTTGGTGAATTGAGAAGTGCTTACGAAGAACTAACTTTTTAAAATGAACTTAGCAAAATTATTTCAGGAATATATACGACAGCATCAGCTTTTTATGATAAAAGACAAACTGCTGCTGGCTATGAGTGGTGGCGTGGATTCGGTGGCATTGTGCCACCTGTGCAAAGAAGCAGGTTTTTCATTTGCCATTGCACATTGCAATTTTCAGTTAAGAGGAGCTGAGAGCGACCGTGATGAAAAATTTGTAAAATCGCTTGCTGAGAAAATGGGCGTTGTCAGTTATGTAAAAACTTTTGAGACGGAGAAAATCGCATCTCAACAAAAAAGAGGAATTGAAGAAACGGCAAGAGATTTACGATACGAATGGTTTTATGAACTTCAGATAGAGAATCATTATCAATATATTTTAACCGCACATCATGCAGATGATAACGTGGAAACTAGTGTCATGCATTTCTTTCGTGGCACCGGCATAAACGGGCTTAGAGGTATGCTGCCCAAAAATGGTAAAATTGTAAGACCATTGCTTTTTGCCAGAAAGCAGGAGTTGCTGAATTATGCATCATTGTATCAATTAGATTTTGTAACGGATGCTACCAATGCTGATGAAAAATTTACCCGCAATTTTTTTCGTAACAAAGTGTTGCCGCTTATTGAATCTGTTTATCCTGCTGCTGCCCAAAATCTGATTAATAATACGGAAAGATTTACGGATGTTGCTTTGCTCTACCAACAGGCGATTGATTTACATAAAAAAAATCTAATAGAGCAGAAAGGACGCATTTTTCAAATTCCGGTTCTGAAATTGAAAAAGGCTATTCCGCTTAATACAATTGTTTATGAAATCATCAGTGCTTTTGGGTTTACGGCACATCAAACCGAAGAGGTAGTTTCGCTGTTGGATAGTGCTTCCGGAAAATTTGTTAATTCTACAACACATTGTATTTTAAAAAACAGAAACTGGCTTATTATTTCTCCTCTTCAGGAAATAGATGCTGCCGTTGTGGTGATTGATGAGTTGGATACCGATATTCACTTTGGTGGCGGTGTTTTGAAAATGCGCAGCCAAAATCATGTACCTGCATATTATGCTACCACACCACTTGAAGCATGTATAGATGGTAAGGATATTACTTTTCCAATATTGTTGCGCAAATGGAAAACAGGTGATTATTTTTATCCATTGGGAATGAAGAAGAAAAAAAAGCTTTCCCGTTTTTTTATTGACTCAAAATTATCCAGGTTGGAAAAAGAAAATGTGTGGGTGCTTGAAACTAATAAACGTATAGTATGGGTGATGGGTTATCGTATTGATGATCGGTTCAAAATAATGGAACATACAACATCGGTTTTGAAGTTTCAATATTTACCTGCCAAATAAACTCGGATTTTTCAATTGTTCCAGAATATATTCAAATAAGCCGGGTTGAATGGCAGCGATAAGTGTAATTGTAAATCCCAGACCAAAGAGTGAGCCCCAAAGATGGGCATCGTGATTGATATGATCACCTCCACGTCGCGACATAGAAACACAATAAACAATATAAAGTACAGCATAAAGAGCAGCCGATATGCCCAAGGCACCATATAAATAAATACGGCCCCAGGGATTGAATACGATAGCGGCAAATACAACTGCGGAAACAGCACCTGAAGCACCCAGACAATGATAGTTGTAATTATCTTTTTGCTTCAGGTATGTAGGAAGATCGGATGCGATAAGGCCCAGAAAATACAAAGCAAGATAGGCAATAGCGCCTCCCAGTTCCAGTCCTTTAAAATACTGCTCCACTACCTGACCAAAAAAGAACAAAGTGAACATGTTGAAAAATAAATGGACATAATCGGCGTGTATAAAACCGCTGGTAATAAAACGATAAAATTGATTATATCTTTTTACCCCATAAGGCCACATGATAGTTTTTGAATACAAGTCCTGATTATTGAAGGCCATTAAAGAAATTAAAACATTAGCAGCAATAAGTACAAGTGTAACGGGATAGTTGGTAAAATCGTTCATGAATTTTATTTCAGCTATGATGGTATTTTTCGTTGCGCAATATAGTGCAGGCACGGTAAACTTGTTCGGCTAATATTAATCGCACCAGTTGGTGAGGGAATACGAGCGGCGATAGGCTCCATTTATAGTTTGCTCTTGTTAAAACAGCTTTATCTAAACCATAAGCGCCACCAATTAAAAAAATCAAATGACGGCAACTTTCATTTGCTCTTTGTTGAATAAAGGTAGCCAGCCCTTCAGAATGTAAAGTTTTTCCTCTTTCATCCAATGCTACTAAGAAATCATCTTTATTTAATTTTTTTAAAATTTCTTCCCCTTCTTTAAGTTTTAATTCAATCTCACTCATGTTGGCGGCCTGTCGGGGAGCAGGAATAATCAGCCATTCCAATTTGAAGTATTTATTTATCCGGTTCGAGAAATCTTCAACGCCACTCTTCACAAATGTTTCATGACCTTTGCCTACCGACCAAAATGAGATTTTCATTTTACGAAAATAAAAAAGCCGCTGCATCTGCAACGGCTTTTAGAAATAAATTCAACAATTATTTTATTTCATAGTCTTTTTTGAACGACATAAGTGTTGAGCGATACAAAGCATTCGTAGGCTCCAGCTGTGCAGCCTTTGCATAATATTTATAAGCATCGGCCAGATAATGTGCATCTTCCAGCATAAAGGCAGTACGATAAGCCTCTTCGGCAGGGGCTTCTACACCGGGTTTTTGACTATTTATTATACTCATTACTTCGTCAAATTTTTCTTTGGTAACATAATTCAAAACTTTTAAATCGTCGTTTTGTTCACCTTTTACTGCTGCATTCCAGAAATAAGCGCTGCCAGGCTTCATTTTGGAAACCAGATCAGGAATATTTATTTTCAGTTTAGTTACATACGTAGAAAAAAATGGAGTGGCGATATTATCTTGGGTATATAATTGCACTTCAAATTCTTTAGAATCCGAATAGCATTTCCAGGAAAGGGGAAAATCACCACCGGCATAATTAACAGTATCCAGCTTGGAATCAATCCAGATATTGTTTACGTTTCTGGTTACAGCTCCTACGGTATTCATAAAAGCTTTGCGATTGCTGCCTGCATCAACACTTGCTTTGGTCATTTGGGCCCACACATATTTTACATAGTTGGCACTTACAGAGCTGCGTCCTGCCTGACAAGAATCGTTGAACTTACTGAGCGGGTAATTTCCGGCTTTCATTATTGAAAACATGGCAGCTTCATTGCAAACCAAAGTAACTGAACCGCCGGTTGCGATTTTGATAGTAGCCTTACTATCCAGCATTTTACCCACTTTTGCTTTGCTGGTAATATTGTTTTCCACTACAGATACATTTCCCTTCAAACTGTAAAGCATGAATTGTGATTGAGCAGAAACGTAAGAAGCGATTAGAATAAAAAATAACAGAACTTGAAACTTTTTCATCTTTTATAGGTTTATAGGTTTAAGGTGCAAAATTATAAAATAAAATAATTAATGGTGATGGGGTTTAAAAACAGTTTTATATCCCGATTTTCGGTGAAACCAAACCGCCCAGGCCTCATAAAAATAGATAACATCAACCGCTAAAGCTATGGTTACCAGACTCAACTTCATATCTACTTTTACATGGTAACGGGTGTAGATTTCTATTCCCAGCCAGATAAAAAAAATAGCAGAAAGCACCTGTGCTATTTTGGCGGCCAAGTGAAACCATATATGGCTTTCAAGATAATAGTGAATAAAGAAAGACATATGTAACCAACAGACAAGAATGGCCAGCAATAGGTTGCCCCAAAATGGAACTTTTTTAATAAAATTATCCTCCATTACCATGGAAATAATATTGGCATGCACAATGATTCCATTCATATCAGGGATAGATTTACCGGCATACTTTTCATTCATTGGAGTAAATTTTTTATCTTCTATGTCCAATGGATTAAAGGGGGTTGCATACGCAAGCAAAACAATTTTTCCTTGCAATGCACTGGTGTCCACACCGTCGGTCATCAGTGTTTCTGGTTCTACCACCAGGTATTGTTTTTTCTTTTCTGTTACTCTTCTTGAATAAACGATAGTTACTTTTTTATCCACCATTTTTTCTACCCTTTTATAGGCATTACTATCATAAAGTTTTAATATGGCAGATGTAAAAGAGGGCAACACATTATGCTGATTGTGTGCATCTTTTTTAAAGGGATAATAATATCTGATCGTTTCTGTTTCAGAATTGTAAGGGAAATTAACATAACCAAATAGAGAAGAGTCTGTTTTGAAAAAATTATGCCCACCAATCAATTTTCCGCTGCTGTCTTCCTGATATTTTACGGCAAGTACCAAGTTTTTATTTTTTTGTACGACATCACGCATCAAAGAATCTTGAACGGGGTCTCTTTCACCATCTAGCAAAACATCAAGCCCCATTACTTTAGGTTTGTAGCTGGCTACTTTTTCTACAAGCATGGCAATACCTGCTCTGTCGGCAGCTCCAATATTAACTACGGTGATGTTTCGGTCAATATCATTTCGTTGTTCGTTGCCCACATGAGAATAGTAAACATCATTAAAATCAAAATCTTTGAGTCCCAGTTTTAGTGGATTGAGTACACCCAGATTTAATGGAATAGAACCCAGTAAAACAATAAAAATAAAAACCCACAAAGTGGCAAAGATGGTATCACGCTCAGTAAGATATTTTGTAAACTTGCTACCTGCTTTTTTAGCATGATGGCCTATAAGCTTGTGCAGGGGTCTTTTGTTAGCAGGTTTATTTTGCTTTTGATGAGAATCTGGTTGATGAGGTGTATGTTCGTTTTGATCAGACATTTTTTTATAAGTTTTTACTGATTATCTCTGGTTCAGACAACTTTTGTCAGCTAATATCCTACTTTCTTATTAACTGAAGCATTTTTTTAATAAATTTTGAACAGCTTGTCTCTCAAAATTTGTTAATTTAGTACGTTGTTTTGATGAACCGCTCCTTATCCATATTATTATGCTTTGCACTTTTACAATGCACTGTGCAGTTTGCTACTGCACAGTCGCCTCCAAAGCCCCGAGATACCACCATAAGTGGCCCGCAAACTTTTGCAATGATCATGGGCATTTCCAAGTATAAATATGTAAGACCATTGACTTATGCAGATAAGGATGCAGAAATGTTCCGAGATTTTTTACAATCGCCTGCAGGAGGCAAATTGCCAGATGATAATATCTATACTTTATTAAATGAACAAGCCACACTTGCCAATTTTTATCAAAAAGGATTTCAGTGGTTGAAAGTAAAAAAATTGCAAGAAGGTGATCGGTTATTTATTTATCTGGCAGGGCATGGCGATGCAATAGATGAAGAACAGTTTTTTTACCTTACTTATGATTGCAATCCAGCTGGCGACAAGAACAACTATCTGGTAGGTGGCGCCGTACAGCTTTACAATCTTAAGCTTAAAATTGCCAAAGAAACAGCCAAAGGAGTAGAAGTTTATTTTATTATGGATGCTTGTAGGAGTAATGAATTGCCAGGAGGATCGGAAGGACAAGGTTTCTTAAATTCTGCAATTTCTGAAAAGCGTGTTGGCGAAATTATCATGTTGGCAACCGGTGCCGGTCAGGAATCGTTGGAAGATGCAAGCATTGGTTCGGGGCATGGTTTGTTTACCTATTATTTGGTAGATGGTCTTAGTGGTCTTGCTGATGCCGAAGGTATAAAGGATAATAAAATAACGGTTGAAGAAATAAAAAAATATGTTGATAAAAATGTTCCGGAAATTGCCGAGCAAAGATTTAGAAGAAAGCAGGATCCATTCTTTTGCTGCGATGATAAAAGTAGTAAAGTGGTGAGTATAGTTGATACTGCATATTTGAGGAAGTGGTTAAATATGAAAAAAATTCAGGCGGCTGGTGGTGGCACTTCTTATGTTTCGCCCAAGGGTAGAGGTCTTGGTCGCAATGCGGATACATTATTAATTGAAATTTATAATTCATTTAATGAAGCAATAAAGGAAAGTAGATTGATTGGGAATGGCTCCGCTGAATATTATTATGAAATTTTGAACAAGAGGTTTCCCGGTAATGCATATACAATTGACGCACAGTCAACTTTGGCTGTTGAGTTTATCAATTTTGCGCAGAGTAAAATAAATCTTTATCTGGATTGCAGAGATGCTGCATCTATTCAAAAGTTAAGAGCACAAATAGATGAAGAAGAAAAATCGGATGATGTAATGAGTAGTTTGGATAGAATGGAAAAAGTGGCTCGTCAAGAGTTTAGTGAAATAGGTATCATGTTGGAAAAGGCAATCAATATAATAAAAGCAGATGACCCCGACTTTGCAAAATCATTAATGGGGAGAATGTTTTTTTTTAAGGCAAGGGGATATTTTGACAGAAGTAATCAACAGTTTAACCGAAAACAGGCATTTGCGTATGCTTATACAGCTTTTTCTTCCGATAAGAAAGCAGCTTATATACTCAATACCCTTTCTAACTTACATTTAGATAATAATAATATAGACAGTGCTATTTATTATGCAAAAAAAGCTATAGTTGCTGCGCCAAAATGGAGGTATCCTTATGTATCACTCGCATTTTGTTATAAATCATTAAACAAAAAGGATTCAGCCTTAAAGTATTATTACAAATCAATAGATCTTGATCCCACTTATGCCGATGCATGGGTTGATCTGGGACATTATTATTATAGCATGGGCAAAACGGATTCTGCAATTGCCAAATATCAAAAAGCGCTTTCTCTTGACCCATCCAATGTGTATGCCAGCAATAATATTGGATGGCTATATCACGATCGCAAAGATTTTACTAAATCGGAATATTATTTTAAGAAAAGTATAGCTGCTGATCCCCGTTTCATAAACGCTTATAACGGGTTGGCCAAAACTTTTTTTGAAGAAGGATTGTTCGATTCCGCCAGAATATATTATTCAAAAGCTTTTGAAAACTATAAGGATAAGTCAATTGTAAATAATTATATTGGTAAATTTTTTAGGGATTTGAAAGCTTACGATTCTGCAAAAGTGTATTTCAGAATGGCGGCTAATTTAGATCCCACTTATGAAGATGCATTTAATAATTTGGGACATATCAGTGAATCATTAAATGAATTTGATTCAGCAAAATTTTACTTCAGAAAAGCATTAATTGCTAATCCTTCGTCTGCAGCAGCCTTTATCAATATTGGGAAGGTTTTCAAATTGCAGCAGAAATCGGATTCAACTTATTTTTATTTTCAACAAGCAATAGGGCTTGAGCCGGGTAATCCCTCAATATTAAATAGTCTGGGAGTTGAGTTTGGAATTGAGAAAAGTTTTGACTCTGCAAAAAAATATTTTCGAAGAGCTTTGGATATAAAACCGGATTATAAACCGGCATCCAATAATCTTCAAAAAATATTTCGTGAGTTAAATCAGTTGGATTCTGTAACGAATTTCATTCGTGGTTCTTCTTTATTTGATGAAGATAGCCCGGCATTTTTGGCCGATATGGGGAAAACTTTTTTTGATCAAAAAAGATATGATTCAGCCCGTTTTTATATGAGAAAGGCTTTAAATAAAGATCCGGATAATGTACAATATTATAATACACTGGGACTTTCTTTTCAGGGGTTAAAACTGTATGATTCTGCAAGGGTTAATTTACAAAAAGCGAATCGACTTTCACCGGATAATAGAGCTGTGCTTCAAAATCTATCAAATGTTTTTAGGCTATTGAAAAAGTTTGACTCAGCTGCATTTTATATGAGGAACCTGATATTTAGAGGTGAACCAGATGTAGCTGCATTTGAAAATATGGGAGATTTTTTTGCAGACATGAAACTATTTGATTCATCAATTGTTTATTTTAAAAAATCAACATTACTAAATAGTAATTATGCCCCTGCTTATGGAAATATCGGCAGCGCATTTATGAATCTTGAAATGTATGATTCAGCCTTGGTTTATTTAAAACGAGCCATTGAAGTAGATTCAAATTATCATCAGGCATTTCGTGACATGGCCCTTACATATCATGCATTAACGAGATATAGCGATGCCATTCCGGCATTCTTGCATGCCATTAGAAAAGAGCCAACTAAGGGAAAAGTTTATTTTGAACTCGCTTGTAGCTATGCAATGAACAAGCAACCGGAATTGGCAATAGATTATCTGACCCAAGCCTATGCTCGTGGATATAAGAATAAAGAAGCCTTATTGGCCGACCCCGACCTTGAAAGTTTAAAAACCCTAAAGGGCTTTCAGGATTTATTGGATAAATATCTTCCTGATTGGAGAAATCGTTAATTGATTTTGCAGTATATTTGCAGCCCCAATTAAGGGATGGCCCCGTAGCTCAACTGAATAGAGCATCTGACTACGGATCAGAAGGTTTCAGGTTTGAATCCTGACGGGGTCACCACACAGGACTGAGCAGCATTTTTGCTGCTCTTTTTTTTAATTTTTGTTTTTGGCCAATAGGAACTCGCAAAATATTTTTCATTCTTCCATTGTGTTTATTATGAATGAAAAATTTCATGTACGTTTGATTTTAATATAATTTTATGAGAAGCTATTTTTATTTACGAAATATCATTGCCGGCTCTTTAATTCTTATATTATTTTCTTCCTGTGTTCCCGGAACTTATTTACACAAATTACCTTCAAGTTATTTTCAATATCAGCATAATACAAAGCCGGCCATCAGTGCTCATCGGGGAGGAGGTGATTATTTTGGGTATCCCGAAAACTGTATTGAGTCTTTTTCATGGCTTTCCAAACAAATGCCTGTAATTATTGAGTGTGATGTACGTATGACCAACGACAGTGTACTTGTAATGATGCATGACGACAATTACAACAGAACTACAACAGGGAAAGGAAAGATTTCCGACTCATCGTATGCATACAGTCAAACTGTTTTGCTGAAAGACAATCTGGGCTCATTAACAAAATACAAAGTTCCTACGCTTGACCAGGTTTTGAATTGGGGAAAAGATAAAGTTGCTTACACTTTGGATATAAAAAGGGGAGTACCATTTGAGAAAGTAATCGCATTGATTCAACAATACAAGGCAGAAAATTTTGCAGCCGTCATTACTTATACTGCCGAAGATGCTGCAACAGTACACAGGCTTGATCCAAATGTGATGATTTCTGTAACTATACGAAATCAAGAAGAGTATAACCGGCATAAGGAATTGAACATACCCGATAACAGAATGGTGGCATTTGTAGGTACCAGGGAACCGGATGCTGGTTTTTTAGGAACTTTACATGCAAAAGGCATACGTTGTATTTTGGGTACCTTAGGTAATCTTGATAAGATGGCTGCAAGCCGCAGTGATAGTCTCTACAAAAAATGGAGCAATCTGGGGGCAGATATCATGAGTACTGATCGACCTATTGAAGCATGGAAAGTACTTAAGTAAAGTATTCATGCAGCATCATCTCGTTTACTATTTTAGAACGAAGGATTAAAAAATTAATACCCGGATCGGAGTTGAACCGATACGACCGTTGCGGGTCACCCCGAATTAAATCGGGGCGTGTCAATCAATTCCCCTTTGTGAAATCAGTTTTTCAAAATAAGCACGACTTTTCATTTTCTTAATTTGTAACTCACGATTCAGTGCTTCTTGTCGTGTATGATAATCTTCAAAATATTTTAGCTCCCATGGTTTGCCTGATCGGGTTGGGGTAACTGTGCCCAAATTATGACGCTGAAGTCTTGGTACAATACTTTCGCAAGATCCGGTATAATAACGATTGAGTTTTGCTGAATAAAGTATGTAAACGTAGAACATGATGAAAAAAGAAAGCGGCTTTCGCCGCTTTAAGAAGTGCCCCGGATCGGAGTTGAACCGATACGACCGTTGCGGGTCACAGGATTTTAAGTCCTGCGTGTCTACCAATTCCACCACCAGGGCAATAAAAAAAATCCCTCCACCAATGGAGGAAGGATTTTCTATGAGCGGAAGACCGGGCTCGAACCGGCCACCCCGACCTTGGCAAGGTCGTGCTCTACCAAATGAGCTACTTCCGCAGATTATTTGTTTTGCTGAAATATTTCAGCTTATTTAAAGAACTAAGGGTCGCAAAAATAGGGCAGTAGCCCTACTTAAAAAAATTTAAACCTAACTTATTTATACTTTGGGGTATATAATGTGCTCTCTTGCACAGGTGGATTTATTTTATGAAAACGCTTCGTAAAAAGCATAAAACTTGCACCTACCAAAAACGCTACCATGCAAGTCATCTGTAAATAAAATAAAAAGCCGGAAGATGAAACCCAGCTATGTGTAAAATCTGTATCCTGCACTTTTTTTAGCTCTTTTTGATATTCCTTATGCTGTTCCATAGTAAAATATTATGTTGCAAAAATAAGGGTTCGTCTCAAAAAAATTAATTCGTTTTGTTCACAATTTCATAGAACCTGGTTTTCTTTTTTACAAAATGTTGCCAGGTCATATTTTTTTGATAATAACCAGCTAGACTTCCGGTTTTTTTGACGGGGAAAACGCTTTTTCTTTTATAAAAAAGCCACCATTTAATAAATGAGAGTTCGGCTCTTAATATTGCTAGAAAATAACCTCCGTCACCCGATAGCAATCCTTTCCATGCCGAAACTCCATCTAAAATATTTCGTGCTGATGTAATCCACAATTTTTTTGATATTGGCAGATTCTTGGAAAGCATGATCCTGTTGTTTCTGAAATTCAAATATGTTTTTAGCGTATTGCCCCGGGGTAATGTGCCCCCGCCTACATGAAAAACTGAAACTGCAGGACATGAATAAATTTGATAACCTGCCAATTGTATTCGCCAGCACATATCTATTTCTTCCTGATGTGCAAAAAAATATTCATCAAATCCTTTTACTTCATGAAAAACAGATGACCTGATGAACAACGCGGCACCACTTGCCCAAAAAATAGGTTCTGACTGATCGTACTGTCCTTTGTCTTCTTCGCAAATATCAAATACCCGTCCTTTTGCAAAAGGGTATCCGTATTTATCAAGCCAGCCGCCTGCTGCACCTGCATACTCAAACATTTTTTTATTTGCATAAGATAAAATTTTGGGTTGGCAAGCTGCTATGCTGCTATTGCTTTCTAATAATGCTGCTTGAGGAACCAGCCATTCGGGTGTTACTTCTACGTCGGAATTTAATAACACATAATAATCAGCTTCAACCAATTTTAAAGCTTCATTATAGCCTTTTGCAAAGCCATAATTTTGGGTAAAACGAATGATGCGTATATCAGGATAATGCTTTTCCAAAAATGAAACAGAATCATCGGAAGAGCCATTGTCGGCAACAATAATTTCAAAATTTGAGTATTGCGTGGCTATAACTGAGGGCAAAAACATTTCCAGATGTTTTTGCCCATTCCAGTTCAGAATGACGATAGCAATTTTGGGTTCAATACGCAAGCGTGATAAAATATTTACTCAAAAATAAGGGAAGCGGGTTTTATTATGGTTACATTCGAATTATGTTTCGTCAGATTCTTAACTGGAAGACTTTACTGGCATTAATTGGTGTTTTAATTGTCAGTGGTACTATTTTCTATTCGCAATATCTTGCCCGTAAGATTGCAAAAGAAGAAAAGCAGAAAGTGGAACAATGGGTGGAGGCAGGTAAATTTTTAATTTCTTCTCCGGCTGATGCCGATATTCGGCTTGCCTCAATGATACTTACGGAAAATATATCCATTCCCATAATTGAAACCAATGAGCGGGACAGCATCATTACATTTGTAAATCTTGACTCATCAAAAGCGGCAAATGATTTAGAATATGTAAAGAAAAAGCTTAAGCAATTCAAAAGTTTACATGCACCAGTTGACTGGACAGCCCCCAATGATTCTTCGCTTCATAACCGTTATTATTACGGAGATTCAAAATTGCTAAAAGAAGTACGCTATTACCCGCTCATTCAGCTTTGTATTGTGGCCTTGTTTATCATTATTACCATTTTTTCTATCCGCAGCAGCTTTCGTTCAACACAAAATCAGGTGTGGGCGGGCATGGCAAAAGAAACGGCGCATCAGTTAGGTACACCGGTTTCTTCATTAGAAGGATGGGTTGAAATGTTGAAAGATAAATCTGTGGATCAAAAAATTGTACAAGAGTTGGAAAAGGATGTGGACAGGCTTCGATTAGTGTCAGACAGATTTGGAAAAATTGGCAGCTCACCACATCTTGAGTTAACCAATCTTGTAACACAAGTAAGCAGGATGATGGATTATATGCGTAAAAGAGCAACCGGAAAAATTTTGTTTGAAATGAAGTCAGGCAAAAAAGAGACAATTATGGCATTGGTATCTCCACCATTATTTGACTGGGTGATAGAAAATTTATTGAAAAACGCATTGGATGCAATGGAAGGCAAAGGAAGTATAATTGTTACGATTGCTGATGAAGAGCATAAAGTTTGTATTGATATATCAGATACGGGAAAAGGTATTGCCAGAAAAAATATTCCTCTTTTATTCAAACCCGGATTTACAACTAAAAAAAGAGGATGGGGGCTGGGACTGAGTTTGTCAAAACGCATTATCGAACAATATCATAAAGGCGAAATATTTGTAAAACAATCGGAGGTTGGGAAAGGCACTACATTCAGAATTGTTCTAAAAAAATAAACCACTTACATTTGCAGTCCTTCAAAGGCCCGGGTGGCGAAATTGGTAGACGCACCACTTTGAGGTGGTGGCGCCCGAAAGGGTGTGCTGGTTCGAATCCAGT
>JRYE01000240.1_pt1 | contig 33590 bp, 41 predicted proteins | sample 235321 | NCBI WGS metagenome assembly JRYE01 (sample SAMN03074214, study PRJNA261473) | activated sludge metagenome | biome: Common Effluent Treatment Plant; feature: Wastewater; material: Activated sludge; isolation source: activated biomass in a lab-scale reactor treating industrial wastewater at... | reverse complement strand
AATAAATTATATCAAAAGTAATAATAATTATAACTTTCAACTTCTAAAAAAAAGTTCTTAAATAAACCTGCCATATATTACCCCATTATTTTTTACTCGTTGCTCCGTTCCTGAATTTAATCCCGTTTCCTTACTGCTGTGTCCAGGTATTGTTACCACCCTGTCATTTGCATTATCTGAATATCCTGGCTGCGTATCCGGGTCAAATGGATGCGTATGTGGGCCAACCATTTCATTTTGCCAGCCTCCCGGATAATCCCAAAACCTATTTGCAGTATCGCTTCCATAACTTTCAAAATTTGCCAAGCCCCTTTCAGAAAGGTTCCACGTTTTAGGCATTCGGAATTTTTTTTGCGTGCTGTGAATAGCAAACTGCCCTGTCTTGTTTAAATTATGCGACCACCCACCGCCAAGTATTCCATCTTCGGTATATTTATGCGTGCCAGGCAAAACATTTTTTATCCACCAATATAATCGTGGATACTCTTCCCCATCTATCAACTGTCCGCTTTCTGTTAAAATTGTGGGATGCGATTTAAAACCAACTGTCCTTTTTTCACCAACATGAACCCCTTTATAATCTGTCAATAACTCCCAAAATCCATTTCTTTTCCGTAAAAGAACATGCTCTCCCCTGCTTACCCAAAACTCACTGAAGTGGTCATCTCCAAACATGAACCCATTAAACAATATATTGTCTGAGCCATTGCATAATATAGCCGGCTGAATAGCTGTGCCTTTTATTGAGTTATCAATAAAATACCCCGATCCTTCGCTTACAGCAGATAATAATGGAAGCAATAATTTTTGCGTAGATGCAGAACCGGCGCAAACAATCCTGCAATTTTGGTCAGCAGGGTCAATAGTGTATGTTTGGTCTTCAGCTTCAATAGTGAACGTATAAAGACCTGAAGCTGCAATAGAAGACTGTGAGGCAACTGAATATTTAATTTCCACCATTACCCTTTCACCAGTGTTAAACTGGGTGCCATTAATTACATTTATTTCACCCGTTAATTCATTGAACGTGTACTCATCCGATGGCTTAAAATAACGGAACGCTTCTTTAAAAACCCCGTACACAGTCTTATTGATTAAATACGGATCTGTTAAGCCCGTATCTCCATTTTCCGGGTCGTGGTCGCCCGGGCCGCCAACGAGATACCAGCGGCGCTCAAATACTATATCGCTGGTAAGGGCATTTACAATTAATTCTAAGTGCAAAGTTCCAAGGGATGAATTGGTTGGGGCATCATAGTACCTTATATAATAATTTTCGGCATCATTAACAGGTATGCTGTAATTGTAATTACTGATTGGCGCATCAACCCAATCTTCCCATATTATTGTGCCAGGTTCAGATACCTTACTGCATGTGATATGCAGCCAATCTGTAAAGTTTACTACTCCAACAGTATTTTTTATTAAAAATGACATTTTATTTTTTATTTAAAAGTAATAATAATTATTACTCCACTTCAACATTAAAAACCGGCACCGTATTACTTGATCCCTGGTTGGATGTGTCCCCAAACACTCGTGCATCTACATTTATGGATGCCATTATCTTTTTATTGGGGTCTGTGGTAATGGTGAATATTTTACTGTTTCGGTTTATACCTTCTTCTACCGTTATTTGTACCCCACGCTTCGGATAATGCTCTTCTTCTACAAATTCAAGTTTGCTATTATCGCTTACCCCAAAGGGCTTACCATCTATTAATACATTGTCACAGCTCCATATCCTGTTTACAAGGTCAACAGCTTCATCCGGCAGTCCAAATTCATTTCCAAAGAATACATTCCACTGCCTGTTTGTTTTGCTGCTTAAAAGGGTTGGGTTATACCTCTGGTCACGGTAAAATTCATCATTCCGGCCCGGGCTTAAAAAACCAAAATTCCCAAAGCTTCGGTATTGGAATTTTATCCCGGTTTCGAAAATAACATCCTGGTGATAACGGCTATTCCAATATTCTACAAGAAACGTATTAGGAAGCGGATCAGATGATATGAACAGGCAAGTTGATTCATATATTTTTTGATACGGGCCCTCAGTTCCTGCAATTATCTTCAACTTATAACATCCTGTCGAAAGGATTAACGGGCCCAAACTTAAATTTACCTCGAATGCCCATGCATTAGGAATGAACAGGTTTGGCAACCCGATAAGCGCCGGTAATTGTTCAACTATTTCCCCGTTTTCATTTATTAATTGAACGGTTATGGGGTTGAACGTGGCAATAAACTGCAAATTGATAATATCTGTTGTTTGCCATACCTGCTGATAAGTTGCTTCTTCCTGCCATGGAAGCAGCCTGTTCTCAAATTTATGATCATCGAAATGCCGTGTATTATATGCCGGTGGATTAGTAGCGCCTACCTCATAAAATTTTACCGGGTTAATGAACGGTATGTATAAAAAATTGTCAGCCATTATAGTCAATTAATTTTGTTAAGTCATTAGATGCAATGGACAAAAACTCATAATTCTGTGTGTTTCTCTTACTGGGATTTATACAGTTTTTCATCATTATGCCTATAAAATCTTCACCGTTGATATCGAACACAAATGTTTTAAAAGGATCTTCTTCGAGTATGTCAGAAAGGTTAACCGGTGGGGGGAAATCCCCCTCTATATAAATAGGAATAAAAAAGGCCGCTGACAATGAACCAATATTTATATCTTCCTTTTCAATTATACCACCGGCAACCAATTCGCTATTTTTATCTGCAGATTTAAAAGCAAGTATCTCCGCATCTCCTTTGTAAAAGCAGGAGTGTATAAAATCTGAATTACGAAGAATGCTCCTTTTGGGAGTAAACAGGATATTAAATACTGTTTCCGGCTCCAGTAACCCGGATGCGCCGTCATTTAATGACCTGTCTAATTTATAATGGGCAGGTACGGAATCCCCGTCGGGTGGCTGCAATTCATCTTCAATATGCAGCACATACACAGCATTATCATCCTTATAATCAGTAGTGTCTTTTTCAAACGTTTGCAACCTTACTTTTTCGGCTTCGTAGCAACTTGTTTTATATTTTGTAACCTTATCCAATTTTGCAGGGGCCTTGCTTACCCCTGTGCTGAATAGCATTTTGGTATTGTACTCATTATTTCCATTTATCTGGCCAACTTCGTTATCTAATTCCGGTTGGCCTATTTCCAGCTCGTTAAATAAATAATCTGTAGCAACGCTTATTTTTACGCTTCCATTTTCAGGGGAATTGATACGAATAGAATTTGTAATATCTACAGTGTCTTTTTTTCTCAAAACATCTACCCCGGAGGTTTTGTTTACCAGGGCAACACTATCAAAGCAATCCCAAAACTGGAAAAAGCTGGAGAAAGAAGTTTTTAATTTGGCAGAATCTATTCCCCTCAGCGAATTACCACTGGTAAAAACAACATTTTTATAGTTCTCAAAATAAGCGCTTAATGCCGCCACATATTGCAACTCTGTTATTTTACTAACGAGGTAAGAAAAAAGATAATTAGGCCGGAAAGCTCTTATATACGTTGCAGGATGCCTGCTTATAAATTCTATTTTAAAGTTTGAATTTTTTGTCATTTCTATAACAGCCTCTACACCTGCGCCACCGCTAAAAAAACCTTCAAACGATAAATGCTGATTAGGATTTACTATAACATTTTCAATAACAAACTCTGCTGAATATGTTTCTCCTATTGTCATTGGTGGCGTTCCCTGGTTGCCTCCACCTAAATCACCAAACGGAATTTGATACAAATTTTGATCAACCAAATCCATATCGCTGGTTATAAACCTTGCCCTGAATCCATATGCAGGACTGCTTACCATTCCCGTACACTTTATTTCAGTAACACCACTTATTTTTAATGCAACCGGAAAGCTGTTCAAATTTTTAAAAACATAATTATCCAACTTTATCCTATCATCCCAACTAAACCCCGTTGTTGACTCTATTGATTGTGATTGGTACTCTACGCCGACAGAATCACCTTCATTGGTTATAAATGTTGTTGGCATTCGAAATGACTGTCCATAATACGAAAAGTTGATAGGCATTTCGCTGATATCGTTATAATTTAATTTTTCATGCAACTTTATTCCGTCCATCTTAACCATTACAGCCTCCGGCACATTCATATTGAACTCGTAAACAGTATTTTCATTTGACTTTAAGAATTTGGGCAACCCATCTTCAAGGGTAGCTACATTTACTTTTGCCGATTCATGGCTAAAGTTTGAAAAATCTATCTCGCCCTTGTAAAGACGTTTGTACCAAAAACCATATCCCGGTTGCTGCCCGTCCTGGTTAACTATATCCATAGTTGCCGATGTAGGTATGCCTGTACTTGGAGTAAATACAAGGGAATAACTTGCTGACCCCGTTCCATCAAGTTGTATGGTATATAAACTCGACGGAGTGAGTGATATTAAATTAACCGGCTGGCTGCCAATTGTGCCATTTATAGAAGCCAATCCACCGCCTTGTGTGAATTGGATACGAATATATGCCGTTGCGTTTGGCGGGCCGGTAATGGTACCTGTATTGGCCCCTGAAGTAAGCGGATTGCCTCCCGTTATAACAGTTAATGTACCTGTAGCAACCCCATGATATTCCAACTCCTGGCCGGAAATAACAAGATACATTGTTTCATTAATGCCTTTTTTGTAAAAAACATCTTTGATTATTTTAGCACCATCCCGTACATAATCCAACGGTAGTGTTAAAGACCGGTCAATAGACCAATAACGTTTATTCTTTACATTCTGAATGGCTATATCGTTCCAGCCGGATGGTGAAAATTCAAGAAAATACGGCTCTGTAGATAAGGATACAGTACCGTCTGCCAAAATTCTGTAAAATTTATTATTGGCATCCATCAAACAAAAAATATAGTCAAGTCCTTGTACCATAATTACCAGTTGGTATTTTCTTCTATGTATTTGATTTGGTTTGCGCCCCATTTATGTATTGCTACCATACCTCCGTCATTTGCGCCAATGTGAACTTCTTTTTTATCGACTATTTTTCTTAAAAGCGCTATTTGTAAATCCATTGCCCGGCCCGTATTATCGTATTTTTCCGGATCTTTAACCCCAATGAATTTGAATGCATCCTTATTGGCAGCAAAGAATATATTGGCTAACCATTCATCATAATTTGAGTGTACTATATCATCTTTTTTTAAAGGGATAACTACATTTCTGCCGGAGGGTTTGGTAAATGTGCCATCTGCATGTTCAATAATTTCCATGGTGCGGCCATCGGGGTGGTCATTAACAATACCCAAGCCATTGCCGTTATTAACCGGCTCACCTTTGCGCTTACCTTTAAAATATCTCGGCAATGGGGTGGCAACGGCTACGGCAAGCTGGGCGGCACCACTTGCGGCAGCAATTATTTTTCCCAATGGCGTCATTGCTTTGGCCACATTTTGGGCAGTAGATAAAATGATGTTGAATATAGCTACGGATTTTTCCCACCTGGCCTGCCTAAGTTGCATTTCTTTTTGCTGCTGCTCAATCCTTTGCTTTTCTGCCTGAGCTCGGGCATTGATAATTGATATTTTTGCTGCCTTTTCTTCTTCTTTTAAAGTTGAAGAGTTAATAGCCTCAATTTCGGCAGCGCTTTTTTCATCAATAGCGGTTTTCTCATCTTCAAGGGCATTTAATCTTTTGGTTGTACTTGCATTTAACATGCCACCAATAAAATCAAATACCTGCTGAGAACGTTTCGCTATTTCATCAAGAGTTTTTTGAATGGCCTCACGTTTCTTTTTCTCATTATCTAAAGTATTTTTAACAGATAAATCGCCAAGTTCCTTTTCGATCTGGCTTAATTTAAGTGATGCTTTTATTTTTTCTTCCTGGCTAAAGGTTGATGATTCTATTCGCTTTTTCTGGAAAGTAATTTCCTGGTTTAACGAATCTATTTGATATTGCTGGTCAATTTTAAGGCGTTCTTTGTTATAATCTTCCTGAGAAAGGAGGCCAGCTGCAAACTTTTTATTTAAAGAAATAATATCTTTTGCATATTGCTTCTGCAAACTATCACGTGCGGCATCTTCTGAAGATAAAACTGTATTTTTTTGGGCTTCATTTTGCCTCTCAAGTTCTTTAATGAACTTATCTGTGGCATTTTTCTGCAACTCAAACTCCTTGGCTGTTGTTTCTTCAGAAATTTTAAGCAGTTCGGTATCTAATTTCTGCTTTGCTGCTTTTTTTTCTATCGCTGTTTTTTGAACTACAACCAATTTTCCGTCTTCTATAGTTTTTTCTGATTTAATAGCATCATTATATTCAATAAGGGCTAATTTTTTCTTTTGCTCCTGAATTTCATTAATTGCGCCAAACTGGCTGAATAACTCGGCATTCTCATCATCTACAGTTTTCTGTGCAATTCGTATGCGTTCATTTGCAGCATCAATCATTATTTGTTTGGATGCCGCCGCATTCTTTTTTTCTAAGTCGAGCTGATTTTTTAATGAATTTTCTCTTGCTTTTTTTGCCAATTCTTCTGCTTTCTTTCTTGCTTCTTCCCGATCCTTACCAGTATCCGAATCGGTTATTTTAAATGCGTCTTGTAACTTAGCTACTTGGGATAACAGTTTATTACCCTCCTCTTCAAGAATTTTTGATGCATCCTGCGCTTCTTTTTTAGCTTTTTGAACAGCACTATTTTGTGCGTTAGCCATTGCTCCGGGTACATATGCCGCACCCATTAATGTTCCTTTAATACCCACCACTACCTTATCCAAGGCGCTTGTTTGGTCTTCAAGTGATGCGGTAAGCGCTTTTGCGCTATACTCCGCACTTTTGGCAAATAATGTGTTCGCCTGTGCTTTTAATGATGTTACCTTTATAAATGCATCTGCCTTATCGGTAAGATTTTTTTCGGCTGTTGCCAAATCATTAGTGTAACCAAGAGATGAACCCAGGGTTTCATTGTATACTTTTAATGCTTCATCTTTACTAATAACCCCTTCCTTTGCCTGGTTAAATGCAGTAGATACTTTATTAACCATTTCGTAAGCCCCTTGTGCAGCAGACTTATAATCAGATAGAGATTCATTTATTTCTTCCTGTTGTTTTGATACCCCCGACATTGCTCTTTTGAGCTTATCGAAATTTGCAACAAGCAACCCGATACCTACTATTAAGGCTCCAAAACCAGTTGTAATTAATGCAGCTCTGAACCTTGCAGCCGATGTAGCCGATGCATCGAAAACGGTTTTTAACTGTAATTGTGAAAAGGCGAATAATTTATTGGCTGCTGTTCCCTTAGTAGTAAGTTCGTTGGCAATCCCCTTTACCCCATTTGATACAGATTGAATGGCTATCAATGTTTTTGTTGCTTCTGCTGCATCTTCCTCACTGGCTCCCATTAAAGACATGGCGCCAACTAATGTTTGTGTAGCATCTGCAGCAAAAGTTACGCTACCGGCAAATAAATCGAATCCATGCGTATCGGATGATAATGCTTTTACTTCATCTTTAGCATCGGCAATTTCATCGGTAAGCGTTGCCAGGTGCGCCCGTAAGGCTTTAGCAGCTTCACTGTTACCCTGACCCTGCCTCTCCATTTCAATTAGCGCTTTTGTAAAAAATCTTAATTCCTTGGTAGCATCGCCAAAAGAACCGGCAAGTTTCAGGAACTGCGGCTGACCGGTAACCCGTGAAAAACCTTCAACAACTGTTCGTGTTTCTGTAATCTGCTTATCTAATACCTGTAACTGTTTAACGGATTCTGCCGTATTTATTTTTATCGCACCACCACCACCTGCGCTGGCCGTGGGCTGCCCGGCGGCAAAACCTTCAACAACTGTAGGTTTAAAAGTACTACCGGCATTCTGCACGTTCACTAATTTCTCCCTGGCCTTTATTAATTCTTCTAATTTTTGTTTTTCCTTTTCAAGCGCATCAACAATAATTTTTGCGCTGCCCTGATAGTTACCCACATTTATTTTTTGCTGGGAAAGAGCATCCACGTTCTTTTTTATGAACTCATTGTACTTATCAATCTGGGCATTGAGCTTTTCCTGCCTGGCACGCCCCTCTTCTGTATAGAGGTTTAGTTTATTTCGTTCCGCATTGAGTATTTTTACAGCGGCACGTGCTTTTTCTATGGAACCTGTTTCTGCCTTCTGGTATTCTGCTTTATTTTTTAACTCCTGGTTTGTTTTTTGTATTTCTACACGGTTTTTTGCCGTTTCCCGGGCATAATCAGTTTGTATAGTAACAAGTTTTGCCTCTGTGGCAAAACGTTCTTTCATTAAATTAGTAACAGCTTTTGTACTTTCTGAAAGCATTGTAGTTGCCTTTACCCCTGCTTCTGATGCTGAGGCTATATCTTTACCAGAAGACGCCCCTCTTATTGATTTGCGGGCCTCAATGGCATCAGCAATAGCCTGCCTGCCCTTGTTTATTTCATCAAGGATAAATTTAGTGTCTGAAGCAAAGGCTTCCCTATCTACATAACTCCGTACCAATTCATCTGCCATGCTTTCCGATTTTCGTTTTTAACTGTTCGCAATAGGAATTATACCGCTTTATGCGCTCACAAAATTTTGATACTGTAATACTTTCCGTTATCTCATATTTTGCATGGTCTGATATGGTGATAATAATGCTGTCGAAATATTTACGGTCCATTTTACCGCCTGATTTTACATTCTTTTTTTGTATGGCATCCAGCGCAATTGTCTTAATGTCTATCTGTATTTTAATAATACCTGACCTGCGGATTGCCTTATCTAATTCTGCACGGTAAGAAGCATCATCTTTATTATTGAAAATAAAATTGTATCGCAAAACTTCAGAAAGGGATTTTCCTGATTCTTTCTGAAAGTTGATGACATCATCATTTACCACAAAGCCCTCTGAAATAATGTAATCCTGTACATTGTGCATTGCATCAACTAATGAACGGATGAGGTTGTAATCAATTATTAACTGTTCCTTTTCTCTCAGCAGCGAGATATACAGTTTATATTCATGGCTGCCCATGGCCTCAGTATATTCATCAAGGATGTTTTTCCATGCTGCGGAGAGTTGCAGCATATCCGGCTGTGTATTACCGGACTTAATTAGAGAGAAAAGATTATTGTCAACTACTGCATCAATAAACCTACTGAGTGGCAGTTCCGATATGCTTTGATATAAATTCAACATGGATGCTACCGGATGGGATTGCTGCTGCCGGGAAGATTTTGAAGATTGGTCCTTCTTTAATAATTGCCATAGTTTGTTTCGTTTCACGTGCCCGTATTTTAGCCTGTTGCCTTACTGATTGCAACTTATCAGTGAAATAAGCATCTTTCTGTTCGCAATACCAGCAATAAGACATCATTTAAATTTTAAACCCGTTTCTGCATTTATATTCGCATTTATTTCAGGAGCCAAATACTCATCCTGGTACTTCTTTTTTAAATCCCCACTTAGTCCGAAAATAAAAAGATCTGCATGTCCATATCTTTTTTCCAACATATCCGCTTTTTCATCTGTGGAGCTTGTTTCGATACTTTCTCCACGTCTCCGGGAAAATAATTTTGATTGAAAAGCTCCTGTATCTTTCAATATATGCGGCCCGTTTGGTTTCCCAAATTCTTCCTGTGACCGTTTAGAATAAAAGGGCATTACCTTTCCATCTGCATCTACACCCGAAAGCATCCTTTCCCTGTTAATATCTGCCATGGCATCTACCGTGTTATCAATGGACCTGTCAATTATTTTATTGACATCCATATTGATAATTTTATCATAAAGACCCTTTAAAGTCGGCATCTTCTTTTTTCTTTTCAGGGGTTGCCGTATTGCCTTTAATAACCGCAAATGCTTCCTTTAATTGTTCAACACTAAGGCCATGATGGCTTTCGTGTTTTATGAACTCATGCTCTTTCTTATCTTTCCAGTATGCAGCATTAAATGTTACGCTTTCAAATGTCATTTTATTCAAATTGTAACAAAACCCTCATTTATAATGAAGGCTTTGTTGTGTTTATAATGAATAGCAAAACCCGTTAAGCCTTCGGATGCGTTACAGAGAGCAATTCTGAATCAGGAACACTTCCTGTATCCAATTGCGCTGGCGTAGGCGGCACCAACATTATATTGCCGGTTGCAGCAGTATAGGCGGTGCTATCATAAGTTACAGTAAGCGCATCAAGCGCAGAATCATACGAAATTGATGTAATGGCCAACGAGGTTGCTGGAACACCTGCGCCTGACTTGGCAGAGAAATCTGCAACCAAAGCGGCAATGGCCGATCCGTAGGTTGGCAATATGCTGTAATCTCCGGTAAGATTACTGCCCGGTATTTTTGCAGAATATTTGTAAACATTTGATGCATTTGATACGTAAGCCAACTGCACGTCTATCAACGCTTTTATATCTTCTACATTACCATTGCTTTCTACCCAAAAGCAATTATCCAGGTACTCGGTATTTGACATTACAGATGCTGTAATGGTAACCACGCCTTCTTCAACTGCCTGGCCTGTAGCCAGCTTGTTGCCTGTGGTAAATAATTTAAACTGAAACCCTTTTGCGTTTGCTCCAACTTTTGTTACCCAAAACACGCCATTTGCATCATACTCAATAATCCGCACGGTTTGATTATTGAAACTCCTGTATCTTTTCAAAAGATCGGACCCGGCAAATACTTTGAAAGTGTATTTTGGTTTTCCTTCCAGCAACACAGCCGAAAACCCAAGGTTTAATGAGCCTTCTTTATTGGCTTCAGAATTGTCTGCGATGTCCTGTAGCTCATTAATAGGGAAAACCTTATCTGGATGGTTTTTACTGAGTTTTGAATTGGCAACCAATTTTGCCATAAACGCTTCTTTTGTTGCAAAGTCTGCAGGCGCAATTGCAGCAGCAGTAATAAATAATTTTCTGCCTACACCCCTGGACTTGTCGCATTCCTGTTCGCCTGTATTATCTACTGAAGATCCACATAATGAATAAGCCATGTTTTTTAATTTTATTTTGTTTAAAAATTTTAAATTTCAATTCCAACTGTTGCAATATTCTTTTGCAATACATCGGGCAATTCGCTTACTTCAGTAAATGTTGGCCTTAGTTTTATGATGTAGGTATCATCCTTACTGAATTTATAACCACCGGTTAACGTGAACCCACCTGCAGCATTGATTACTATCTCCGGGGCCCTTTCTTTCCTTAACTGCCCAAAAGCCCTCTGCACTACATCATATTCAAAACCTGCCAAATCAGGTATTAAAACAGTGTCCGCACCATCTGCCGGATCAATATCAGCGCCACCATCAACTATCAGCTCTATGTCTTTAAAGAAAGTAAGCTGCACCGGTTGATAAGGAACATCTGTTATTTCTAATGGGTTGTATTGTGACCGGCAAGATGATTTCCTTAGTTTTATTTTTAAGTCTAATACAGACATAACATCTGCTTTTATCTTAAAAAGGTTATCGGTATCCTGTCCGTTCACATCGCCTATTCCCCAATAAGACTCCACAATTGCCCTGTGCTCAGGCGTTCTTGTTCGATTAAAAACAAACCAACCTTCCCTGTCTAATTCCTGCATCAGCAGGTCATACATGGGATAAAGCCTTGGCTTAATGGTTGTATTATCCCTTTCTGTCTGCGATAGCTTATTGTCTGATACTGTAGCTATAGCAATAGAAAAAACCAGATCAGAATAATACAGTGAACTTTTACCAACTACCTGGTCAAAGGGCATTTTCAACCAAATAAGATTGTTTTTACCTTCTTGCGGCGCTTTATAAAAATCCCTGTTTGCCTGAGCATAATTCCCGTGAGTAAAAAGAACTGTAAAAGGATCTGTCTCCCTCGTTGAGAATACATTGTTAATACGCTCAACAATCCCTTTTATAATATCCGGCAGATATGGATGTACCATTTACCATACTGTTTTACCTGTAATAAGTCTGTTTGACTCAACGCCATTCTCTTCTTCTTCAACTTCTTTTTTAAGCCTGTCGAGGTAATCGAGAAGGGACTGCCTGTCATATTTGATTTCAAAACCTGCTCCGTTGCTCATACCGTTGTTTGTATCAGCTGTGCTTAACAGTAATTGTATAACCTGTATTGCTGCTTTCTTAACAACAAGCTTGTTGGCTACTGTATAAGTATCGGCCCCGTTAATACCAAAATCAATTAATGAACCATGTAGAGAATCATTATTTGAAGGGGCAAAACCTATTAATGATATTAATCTTTCGAGATTAGTCATTTCAATTCAATGAGCTTCTTACCCAGTAAATAGTCAAGCCTGCCTTTGTCAAATGAGCTTACATCTTCACCGGCCTGAAACTTTTTATTGAAGTTTGTCTTATCCCTGAAAGGAGCAACAACGATATATTTTTTCTTTTTATCTGTTGCTTTTTCTACTTCTAAAGTTTCTTCCGGTTTTGTTATTTCTACTTTTGCCATAAAAAAAAATTATCCTTCTACTTCTGTAGAATCAATTTTATAAATTTGATCAACGTTGGTCAACACAGGAACCACACGTGATTGTGAGCTTGTCCATTCTGCCAATGACGGCTGGTTTGATCTGTATTTTGATACAAGGATATACTCATCTGCTGTTTGGTATGTTACACCTTCAACAGGGAAGTCAGCTTCGGCCAATCTTGCCCATTGAAGCAATCCCAATTCTTCGCTACAAATACCTATGACAATTCCAGTAGCCCATGGAGTGGCAACGGTCTGAACACCATTTTTCTCATAGCGTACAGAGCGTTCAATGATCTCGATGGTAAAACCAAAAGTGTCTTTCAGGAATTCGTTCACTTTTGAAAGAGAAGGTATCTGTGAGGCTGTGCCGGCAAAACCAACGCTAAAAGCATAATATTCTTTTACCTGGGTTGTTTTGGCAAAATTGTTGAAAGTGGCCCGGTCCATCAACCATTTCTGAATAATGTTGCCGGCATTTTTTGCATTATTCCAAACTCCCTGCAAATCATCTAATGGTGTAGCCGATGTACTTGACCATACAGTGGCAACTCCTGACTGGTTTGCGGATAAATAACCGTAATCCAGCCTGATAGATGTACCAACGTTTTCTGTGTCTGTAATTTCTGCCACGCCGGTAGAAAGAGCTTCAAGGAATATAGCTTCATTCCTTTCATAAACGCCACCTATTACCCGGGGTACATCATTAAAAATCCTTGTAATGAGCTGTGCTTCTGTTTCTGGGCGAAGTGCCAGGGTGCGCAGATCGGTTAGCTGTTTTTCACGCAGCGCCATTTCCATACCCATTTTAGGTATGTCACCGGATGCACGGGAAATAGAATCCCTCTTCTTTAATGGAAGAGATGAATCCATGGCAACAACATCGGCCATTACCAATGTATTGGCTGCTGTAATGCTTTCCCATTTACCATCGGGTGAATATTGTTTTTTCAAAAACCTTTTATGGTAATAAACCAACGGGTTTTTACTGTCGTTTATCTTGTTTACTATAGCAGCAACAACACCGCTAAAGAACTTCGATACATACTGAACGAATAAGGATGTCTGTTTCATAATTTATTAGTCCTCCCTGAAGTCGATTAGTGGTACTGCTGTTTTAAATGCTGACAAAATGCTTGTCATTGAGAAAGGCGCAGCGGCCGGGTTAACGGTTCCCCTTACCATTATACCAGCGAAGGGTTTAGCTGTTAATATTGATGCAATAAGAATACCTACATAAGTATGGCCTGAAGGAAGCGAACCATAGGCGGCAGCAGTAGTGGTAACTGTTGCTACCGGTACGCTGAAACCTGACCCGGTGCCACCTATATATGTATTATCAGCGGTAAGAACATCGGCAACGGTATAGTCCTTGCCGGCCTTAGTGATAGTAACAGTAGTAACTACTGTACCTGCTACCACTACCGTTGCAAGTGCGCCGGAACCGGTGCCACCGGAAAGCGGTACATTCTCGTAGGTGCCATTTGTGTATGTAGTTCCTGCTGTTACAGATCCAAGTGTGGCAATATTTCCAATGCTTGCTTCTGTAGCCGGCATTGGTTTGTGGGCGCCGGTAGATGTTTCCTTTATGATTACATGACCGGCATTTATCACCTTTGGCGAAAACCCGGTAGTATCTAAGGCACGTCCCCCACGGATTGACTGAAAGTTATCTACAATAACGATAGAATCGTTACCGGTAACAACTTCTGTCACATCATCATTGAGATTTACGATAGCTGCCATTTTTAAAATTTTACATTATTTCATTTACGACAGCATCAATTTCTTCTTTTGATGCTGCCTTTTCTCCCCTACCTCTTCCGGAACCACTACCGCCCACAGGTGCTGGATGCACTGCTATCCCCTGCTCAACCAATTCTTTTTGAAAATCTGCATAGTCAGCCTGAACGTCTATTACAAACTGATCTATGTCATCTTCCTTTTGAGGAATGGCTCGCTTATTCCAATAATTACCGGGAATTTCTTTCAGTTTATCAGCAATGGCCTTTTGGATGGATGATTTTGTTTTTTCCCCTTCGAGCTGCTGCACTTTTTCAAGCAATACATTATTGCTTTTCATTAATGCTTTTGCCCAAGGTGGGGTGTCATCATCATCATCCTTTGGGTCACCACCGTCTTCCTGGTTGTGATTGGAATCTTTTTTTGTGGGATTTTGCTGTCCGGCAGTTTTTAATTTATTCTGCATGTTACGCATTGCATCATCTTGTTTTGCAATGTCTGCAAACGGATTGTAATCGTTGAACTCGTCCAGCTTTGCATCAATTTCATTTTCGTCTGTAACTTTCTTTTCAAGTATAGCCGCTATTGCGTCCAGCCTTGCTTTAGAAAGATTTACAGCCGGGAATTTTGCCTTAATTGAGGCGATAATCTTTTCCTTCATGTATAAGAGCTTTTTGTTTCAATCGTAAAACTGAAACAAAAATCATGAATGGCAATAAATTATGACGTGAAAAAAGATAGCAAACATTTTTTGCTAACAAATTGGCTACTCATGTTTAATACCGGGTAAAACAATATTATCCTGCTGTTGTTTCGTTTTCTTTTCTTCCTCCTGGTTTATTTTTTCTAATTCACTCTCCCAGTCTTCAACAAGAGGATTGATCTTTACTGCTGATTCTTTTGATATAATACCTGCATTAACAGCAGATACAATAGAAGTAATTTCACCTTGAATATCCTTTGGAAGAAAATAGGTAAACACCGGTTTTATATTAACCCTCTTACCTTGCTTCAATCTTGAATCGAGAATGGCCACGGCTGATTTTAAAAAATTAATACGCCTTGTAACACCTATGCCAAAAATTTCCTCCTTATCCGATGCCTTTAAATGGGCATCCATAAAAAATGTTCGCAGCGCTATGCCGGATAAAGCGCCGATAGATTTAAGGTTATCAAGGCTGATGTCTGGAGTGTGTGTATATTTTGCAATGGCCCTGTTTAGATTTTCATCTTCCATTTTTTTAGACTCCGGTAAAGAATCCCAGGTAAGGTATGATACATCTGCATCAGACCCTAATTCCAGTACCTTGCCTTGCTCTCCTTTTTTAGTAAATCCTTTCACATCTCCCTTTGCAAGTACAATAGGGCTGTCGAAATAATCATTGGTATCGGCATGATTGCTTACCTTCTTTTCTAACCGGTCAATAAGATTTTCTACATCCTGCCATTCAGGCGAAGGCTGGCTGTAATAAACTACAGGTATTTTTTTAAAGATATTTACAATGCCTGACCCTGAAACCTTTTCGTCACCTGTCTTCTGTATTTTAACCGGGGCCCAATCCCCCTGTCCTTCTTTTTGCAGGTAGTATATTTTATCGGCAGTGTAAACATCAAGCCTTTCAATATCTTTTTCCCTTCCATCTTCTTCATGTGTTTTAATAACATACCCTCTTCCAAAAGCAATCAAATCATTGAATTTGTCAAAAATTGGGTACAAAGCATCTCCCAATGACGGAGCCAGCAACCTTACCCTTAACTTATACTTTGATTTCATTGGCAAACCATCATAATAACCTTCCTCTGTTTCTACCGGGTACCACAATTCCGCACATTCAGTTTCACTCATTGTCATTTTTAGAATAGAACGGAAATTATACTCCATTTTATTATCGCTGTTGATTGCATTTATAATCGTGAGCATGTTTTTTTCTGCATCATTTTCAGCCGTACCATTCAACGCCGGTACACCCATAAAAGCGGCAGATAATTTTACTATGCGTTTTTGTTCAGGTATAGGTATCCTGGCAACCTGTACAATGGTATCTCCTTCCTGATCTTCCCCTTTCACTAATTTATCAGGCCGCTTGGCTTTATCCATTACATCATGGTTCTTTACTTCATATTTTTTAATAGACTCTTTATATGCATTTGTGCCGCAATAAGAATCCATGCAGCTTATCAGCTTTTGTATGTCGTTTCTTTCTATAAGAGAAATAATTACACTCAGTTCCATAAGTTTTTAGTTAATTGGTTTTTGTAAACATTGTATTGCCTTGTTGCATTTATCCATAAAATCAGCATCTCTTTTATATCTGAATTTCACTTCTGAAATTTGCCTTGACATTAAAGAAGATGGCTGCTGTAGTATGTCAGATAAAATCTTATTCAGCCTCCTTCGGTCGCCATAAAAGGATATAATAACACTGATAAAGATTTTTCTTATTTCGGTGAATCTTGATTTAAAAACGGGCCCTGTTAATTCGCTATGTTTAATGCCCATTATTTTGCAATACCTTTCAAACATAAATTGTATAGTTTCCTGCTGCAGGCAGATATTATTCTCTACCTGGTCCATAATAGTTTGTGCTATATCAGGGTGCTTGGATAAAACCACCCTGCCTATGTTTATCAGAATATCTTTTGAATAATTTGTCATCTGAACCAACCCGACTGTGAAACCAGGTTATTTTTTCTTGATTTATATTTATTCCATTCTTCTTTTAAAAGCTCTATAATAAAGTAACGCTTGGCATCGCTGAAATGCCCATGAGTTTCATACATCTTACCGGTTAATGTGTTTTTTTCCTTTGGCTTTAACATTGTCCCATCCGGCGCCTGCTTTACGGTTAAGTAATCTTCAATACTCACTTTGCATGAATCGCTTATAGTTATATTGTATCCGTTGATACCAACTTCATATATCTCATTAATAAAGGCTGCACTCAGCGCTACTTCCGGGGCTGATTTTATGACCCTGTTTTGCATTTTAAACCTCGTTTTATTTAGCTCTTCAAAAAATTTATCATAAAAAGATTTACTATTTTCATCAACAGTAGATGCTTTCTTTGATGATGGGTCTCCATAAACGAATACAACATCATTGTGACCGACTCTAAAAAGCCAATCAATAAATTTTCTCGCCGCTTTAGGAGCATTATTGTCAGGGCTTTTGCAAGGTATTTCGTGAACCTGCCTGATGTTTTTCCCGAACACCTGCCAGGCGGACACGGTAACATACGGGTAACTATTATCATCAATAGATACATGAACGGGCCCCTTTTCGTAAGCAATTGGCATCGCATGTTTGTCCGGCTCAAACTGTATCCAAAACTCACCGCCTGTTTTAAATATCCCTCTCTCTCCATTAGCGTAAACCCTGTAATTAATACTATTTCGCTGCCTATCCCTTTCAAAATCACGAATGGTTTCTGTGTCATAAAACCCACCCTTACCGGACGGGTGACCCACTACCCAAAAATTATCCCGATAGGTAACTTTTATATTAACCATGTTCCCAATGCTGTTTATTCGCTTAAACGCAAATTCATTGTTCAAAGAACTGTACTTACCAGGGCATTCTGGTAAATCTAAAGGCATGTCTGTCCATAACTCTGTATCTATCCATTCCGTGTATAACCACAGATTAGCGCTCACCGGGTTCCAGTCTGTTATAAATTTCTGGTTCGGCCTGCCCCTTAACCTTTTCCTCATTTGGTCCCAATGCTTTAGTAAAGTTTGGTTCCATTCGTTCACATACACAATATCAAAATCTTCAATTCCTTTAATATTCTCTTCGTTATCCAACCCTTTAAAAACTATTCTCACTCCGGTTTTCCTAAATATTATTTCATCCTGTTGGAATACAAAATAATTAGTAAGGTGCATTTTCTCAATTGCCGACCTGAAGGAAGCGTAAGTTGTATCTTCGATATGCACATGAAAGCGTCTGAATACTACTGCGTTCCTTTTTGCAGACAAACAATAAAAAACTATTCCCTGGCATATTGAAAATGTTTTTGACGCTGATGATCCTCCTTCTATGTGTATGAACCTTATGGACTGGTTGAATAACAGGTCCACCACATGCCAATACAGCGGGTTGAATATCCTTGGATTGAACCGTATCATTAATCATCATCTTCTTTTCCATATCCCAACAAAATATCTTTTCCATATAAATCAGTAAAGCCATGCTCCTGCTTATCCCTCCAGTTATGCTTTTGCCTGTTTTTTAGCCAAAAGATTGCGGCAGTTGTATCAGGCGGGTAGTGCTTTCGTATCTTGGTTTTAACAATTCTCCCATTCACTACTTTAATATCAACATCATCATGGCTATATCCTACAGCTCTTTGGTATAAAGAAGCCGATACTTCCGCATCGGCCATTTGTTTCCCTTCTTTAAGGGCTGTATTAAACTCAACATATAATTTTTTAAATTCATTCAATGTTTTTACACTCACATCAATAGCTTTAGCAATTTCTTCATCCTTGGCGCCGAGCAGGCACATCTGGTAGGCAATTTTGGAGAATTCCTTTTTGAATTTTGTCGGCCGGCCGCCGCCTTTATTCCCTTTAGCGTTTTTGTTTCCCATTGGAGCTGGCATGATACAAAAGTAATAATAATTATAACTTTTTAAAAAAAAATAAATACTGTGGGTTCAATTCATCGCTCAATTCAGCAGGTTCAAGTTTGCCGTTTCTCTTTAAGTTTTGCATTGCTGCTATTTTCTGTGCTGTAGTCATACTGTTTGTTTTTGTAAGGCTAATATGAGCGCTTATTCCCGTGTTTCCTCATTTTGAGGCTGGTTTGTTGGGGTTGTGGACAAGTATTAACTCTATTGAGCCGGGTAATTTTCGGGTGAACTACCCGAAGCGAAACCCTTACTGGTAAAGGGAATAAAATTTAGTTCGGGTAATTTTATGCCAACCATGGCAATACCTAATTTAAAATTCCCTCACTTCCCAAATACCCTTAACCAGTTTCAAAGCTGTGAACTACCCACTCACGCAAAGCGATGAGTGGGCTTCTCAACCCATACGCACAGCCTAATGGCTCACGTTAACGGTTGAAGGCTTTATCCGAAGCCCGAAGCTCTTAATATTTTTCGCAGCATTTTCATCTCTTTCGTGATGAGTGCCGCAAGATTGACAAGTCCAAGACCTGTCTTTCAAACTTAGTTCTTTGAAAATCGTTCCGCAGGTGTTACACAGCTTAGAGCTTGGCTGAAATCTGCCAATGTACAGGATATTCTTTCCATACCATTCGGCTTTGTATTCCAGCATAGTTTTGAATTTGTGCCACCCTACTTCGCCAATCGCAAGTGCCAACTTTTTGTTTTGCATCATTCCCCTGATATTTAAATCTTCAAGGCAAATGGTGTCGTAAGAACGAATGACGTTGATGCTTACTTTGTGCAAGTAGTCCTCACGTTGGTTTTTGATGTGTTCGTGAAGTTTAGCAACTACCAGCTTTTGTTTCAGGTAGCTTTTGCTTTGCTCCTTTGCGCCTCTTTTAAATCTACGGCTCAACTTTCTTTGTTCAACTCTTAAACGCCTAAGATTACATCTTAAATGTTTGGGATTGTCAAAGGTTGTTCCATCAGACAAGGTTGCAAAAGTTTTTACGCCCATATCAATTCCAACGGCTGTCTTTTCTTTTACAGGCTTCTTTTTAGGCAACTCCTTTTGGTTATCAATGAGTATGCTGACAAAGTATTTACCTGTTGAAGTTTTAGAAACAGTAACTGTTTTAATATCACCTTTAAATTGGCGATGAAAAACACAGGCTACGTTTTTCAACTTCGGTAAAAAGATAGTTCCGTTTTCAAAGTCTGTTTTTACTCCTTGCGGAAACTGTATAGACTGCCGATGATGCTTTGATTTGAATTTAGGAAAGCCACCACCTTTAAAGAATTGGGTGTAAGCATTATCCAAGTTCCGCAAAGCCATCTGCAAAGTTTGTGAAGGACACTCTTGCAGCCATTCGGCTTCAGTGTCTTTCAACTCCTTCATTTGGTTGGCAAGGTCTATACAGGTTAAATGCTTACGTGCAGATGCCCATGCTTGCAGCTTACATTCCAAACCTAAGTTGTAAACGAAACGGCAGCTACCGAAAAACTTAGCAAGTTGTTGCTTCTGTTCTTCGGTTGGCAAAAGGCAATATTTGTACGCTTTGAGCATCGGTGTAAAGATAGTAATTATTTCTTACAAAGCCCGCTACATTTTTGTAAACCCTTTCCTATTCAGGTAAAAAGGGATTTACAAAAACTACGCTACTATGTCTCAAAAAAGTAATTACATCTCCACCAACCGTTCAAAGCATTACTTAAAATGCCATCTCATTTTCGTTTGCAAGTATCGTAAGGCAATGCTTATCGGTCAAGTCAATGATGATGCAAAACGTATATTTTCTTCCATTGCTGAAAATTCAGATTTTGAAATTGAAGTAATGGAGACTGACAAAGACCATGTGCATTTTCTTATCCGATACATTCCACGCTTATCCATTGCACAAATTGTTCGCAGGCTAAAGCAGGAAAGCACTCGTCAGTTATGGCAGTTGCATAGTACTACGCTTCGTAAGCAATATTGGTATCAGAAATTGTTTTGGTCGGATGGGTACTTCGTCTGTTCAATAGGTGAAGCATCGCCTGAAACCATCCGTCAATACATATTATCACAAGGTTAAAACCTTTGTGCCTTACATCCCATCCACGCAGGCGATGGATGGGTTTTACGGCACATTTTATAAAGTGTTTAAATGCACAAACACAAACTGCAAGGTAGATACCATAGATGCGGATTATAACGCATCTAAAGTTATCTCTTTGCTTGGGCAGACCGTAAATTCTGCTGAAAAATCGACTATGTATTGCTCTTTGCATTCGTTGTCAGGTTTAAAGCCCATCCCATCGCTTTGCGTGGGTGGGTAGTTTACCTTACCCACTTATTATGTTTCACTTTTTTGCAAGTGTTTTTTCAGGTGATTAATTGAAAGCCTCACACCTCTTGCCAACTGCCAGTATATTACGCCGTTGCATTGCTTTATTGGTAGTGGAAATAGACTGCCGGGCAGGTAAATATTTAATTTTCCGTGCCATTCAAAAACAATTCCTTTATGTGTATAAACTTTCACTTGATTATCAGTATTTAACTTATATGAGTAACACAAATCGGAGTGTTGGACGACATTCCACCTTCGGTGGAGTTTTGTCTGCCGATCCGACGTTTACAGTCGGATCTCCTGCATCCAAAACAAATGTCGTCCAATGCGGCGCTTGACCCGATTTCTCAACCCACCGAAGCTGGGTATCGAACAAAACATCGTCCAACATGCGTTTGACGAAATCGGGTACCCGGCCTTGCGGGCTCCTCTGCGGAGGCGAGCAAGCTCGCACCGCATCGCCCTCAGTCCGGGACTTCGTCAAGCGCCGCATTACCTGCCATTTCTTCTTGCAGACCGATAACGCCATAACCATTCATTAGCTTTTATCAAAATTTCTTTGTGTGTGCCTTCTGGATATACCACTCCCTCAATCGGTCTGATATTACCATAAGCCATTAGTGTTTGCATAATTTCTGCTGCTTCATCAAGAGAAACGGCAGGTAACACAGTATTGCCGCCATTGCGGATTGACTGCTTATTTTCAACTTTTGTTTCCATATTCAACTTTTTATTTATTATTAAACATTGTGCTACTATTACCGCAACGAACGGCAATACTCAGAACGTTATATGAAATGCCTTGCTGACCGTTTCCAATTGAAAATCCGTGAAGGAAAAACAAAAAGAAAAGCCAACGCACTTTTAAAACATTGTAAGTTGTTGTTTGTATTCATTGTATCTCTTTAATCCAGCATAAAAATACTCTTTATCAAGTTCGCAAATATCTAAATCAAATCCTTCTTTATCACAAGCGTGAGCTATTGTCATACTGCCTCCGTGTGTATCAAGTATTTTATTGCCTTCCTTTGCGTATTTTTGCAATATCCAACGGTAAAGGTCAATTGGCTTTTCTGTAGGGTGTAAACCGCCTCTATTGTTGTTTAGTTTAGCCCTGCTGTATTCGTAAACCCTTAACGCTTTATTAAAGCTCGTCCACGCTAATTCTCCGTCAGCTAAACTAAAATCCCTTTGTCCTTTATCCCAAAATATCCAACCCATCGAAGCAGGTAAATATTGAGTGAAGTAGTTAGCACCCCAAATGATTTGATTTTTAGATACTCGATACAATTCGGTGAAATATTCCATTTCAGGAATTGAAGTGTCCCAACCTTTAAAAGTGTGTGCTTTTCTGCCCCCGTGTTTTGATGTTGTTCTTACGCTTCCATCTCTACCAATCCCATAAGGTGGGTCAACTATTGCTAAATCAAACCATTTATCGGGGTAATGTTTCATTCCTTGAATACAGTCCATAAGGTAAACCTCTGATGAAGGCACTGCTTGTAACATTGCATTGCCAAAAGCAGGGCTTGACGACCTACTATGAACTTTTGTATTATTATCAACTGTTATCATTCTATTTAACTTTTGTGCTTTAAATCCCCTGCCTTCGGCAATGCTTTTACGTTACCCGCAATGCTAAAACAGCGACACGGATACACCATTAAGCAGGTTTTTAGCGGTTCGACAATATTCGGGTTCGACTTCAAAACAAATGAAATCCCGCCCTATTTCTTTACAAGCTCTTGCAGTTGAAAAGCTCCCAGCAAAAGTATCCAAAACTAAATCGCCTTTGTTGGTGCTTTTTTCTATTAAGTGCCTTATCAGGTTTGTTGGCTTTTCGGTTGGGTGATTTTCGTTTCCTGTTCGTTTTGCTTTTAATATATTTGCATCACGCCCACCATTTAGTTTTTTGCTTCCATTACTACAAAATATTACCATTTCGTATTTGGGTGCATAATCGCCTTCTAAATCACCCATTCCTGTATTATTCTTTTCCCAAATCAATATGTTTTTTATTTGGAAGTATGCACCCAATTCCTGTTTAAATACATCCACGTTATGCCAAGAACAAAAAACATAAAGGTGGGCTTCGGGCTTACACACCCTTTTAAGTTGCTTGCACCAATCACCCAACCAATCAAGGTTGTCATCGTTTTGGATACTTTTGTGTTTTACCTTCCTGTGATTGCTTTGAAATTTCATACCATATGGCGGGTCTGTTACCACTAAATCAATGCAGTTGTCTAAAACTTGCTTAATCCCATCCTGCCAATCAATGCAAGCCACTTCATTAACGAAAGGAAGCACTGCGGGTAACACGGGTTTTGCGTCAGGCGGGCTGACGTGCAAGTTTTCAAGTTCTGTACTACTATTTATCATTTGTGCTTAAATTAAAGTTTGGTGTTTCAAATTCCGCCCGAACGCAAAGCCCTCGAACGTTAGCAGAAAGCACTACTGACCGTCTCCGTAGGAAAGTTGCGTATGATTAAATCATCAGGTATCTGCTGAATTTTATCTATTTGCTTAAAAAAATATGGCACTCCCAACGCTTGACATTCATCACGCATAGACCTTGCCCACTCCAAATTGAATGGACGTTTGTGGTGTCCGCTTTCACCACCTTGAATTATCCAATCAATTCCAGTAAGGTTGCTCAAAGTAATTTTGTCAAGTTGTGGCTCAACTGATAAAAAGCGTTTTCCATTTACTTCCTGCAAATGCCTTACAAGTGTATCAAATGTTTGTTGGTTCACGGGTGATGTGCCAAACATTACATTTTCTGGCGGTGTTTGCTTCCAACTTTCAGGAATGTATTTGTTAATATTGCTTGGGCGTTTCGTGAGTAGCAAAAACATAAGGTTTGGGTAAAGACCATTTGAAATGTGCTCAAAAAACTTTTCCCTTATTTCACCTGTATTCAGTTTGTAAACCCTATCGCTTTGCAGCATCATTGGCTTTTCAAAAATATCCATCATTGAACCAACGAAAACTCTGTGCATTTCACCTGTTTTATTTGCATTGTGCTGCATCTTTTCAAGTTCACGCCAAACAGATTTTATTTCCTTTCGGGGCTTATCGTTTCCCCAAATATCATTGCCCCATCTTTTAGATAAAGTTTCTGCATAACAGTTGTCGCAACCTTCGTGGACTTTTGTACAACCATGCCAAAGATTGGCGGTGTAATGACACCAACCTATCCCTCCTTTGTTTAATATCATTTGGTTTGCCATATTTTTTTATTAATTTTGAGTGTACAAAATTTGTTCATTCTATGGGTAGCTATATTGGTGTTCTTAAAATAGCCGCTAAACGGGCCGGCATATCTTATGAGGAATATATAAATAAGATTAACAACAAAGAAAAATTTTGTTGGAAGTGTAATTGTTGGAAAACAAATGACAGGTTTGGGGTTGACAATAGCAGATACGATAGTCTTGCATCTAATTGTTTTGATTGTAGAAGAAAAACCGGTAAGCCTAAAAATAGGCTGACAGATAAAAAAAGACAAGCACGTAATGCCGTAAATGATGCAATAAGAAAAGGTAGAATGGTTCGTGCAGATAAACTTCCTTGCCTTGATTGTGGGGAACCCGCAACCGAGTATCATCATCATTTTGGCTACGAGAGAAGTAATTGGCTTAATGTTCAGCCCCTTTGTAAAAAATGCCACAACAAACGACATTAGGTGCGTCCATTCAATTTTAGAATTTTGTGCCATAATATATTTTTTAGTTTGTTTTAAATTCACCGTGCCGTCTGCTAACAAGCGGTTTGGCGTAAGCTGCGACAGGCATTAGTGCATATTTTCAGCATTTGAATATGGCAGCCTAACGCCAAGCCGCCGACCGTTACAAGCAATGCCAGCGGACACCCTAAAACATTCGGGTTTGACTGATAAAGTCATCGTAACGCTTGTTTCCTTTGTTAAAATATTCTTCATCGGTTTCAAATCCGACAAAGTTTAATTGATACTTGTTTGCACTTATTCGGCTGCTTTGACTTCCTAAATGCGTATCTAATACTTTCATCCCAGCTTCTACTTTGGCAAAGTCAAAACAGAAATCATATAGCTTTATTGGCTTTTGAGTTGGATGGAAAGTTTCGCCTTCAACTTGCAATTGAACCCTGTTTAAAGTATAAACTCTTAATGCTTTCTCAAAACTTGTAAAAGCAAGTTCGCCATCGCTGTTACAAATCCTTTGCCCTTTATCCCAAAAAATCCAACCCATCGAAGCAGGTAAATATTGAGTGAAGTAGTTAGCACCCCAAATGATTTGATTTTTAGATACTCGATACAATTCGGTGAAATATTCCATTTCAGGAATTGAAGTGTCCCAACCTTTAAAAGTGTGTGCTTTTCTGCCCCCGTGTTTTGATGTTGTTCTTACGCTTCCATCTCTACCAATCCCATAAGGTGGGTCAACTATTGCTAAATCAAACCATTTATCGGGGTAATGTTTCATTCCTTGAATACAGTCCATAAGGTAAACCTCTGATGAAGGCACTGCTTGTAACATTGCATTGCCAAAAGCAGGGCTTGACGACCTACTATGAACTTTTGTATTATTATCAACTGTTATCATTCTATTTAACTTTTGTGCTTTAAATCCCCTGCCTTCGGCAATGCTTTTACGTTATGTCGCATTTTTTTCTTTATAAAACGGAGCGTAAAACCCATTCATCGGCTTTGCCGTGGATGGGATGTAAGCGACTCCTTTTACACTTACATTTTAAATAATTTTGACATTTTGTCCGATTTGTATAAATTGGTATGTTTTTTGCTATACATAAAGTATGTATAAAGCATTTAAATATCGTCTGTATCCAACAGAGCCACAAAAAGAGCTTATTTCTAAACATATTGGCAGTAGTCGATTTGTGTACAACCTTGCGTTGGAGACTAAAAACGCTGCATACATAAGTGCTAAACATAACTATTCTGCTTTTGATTTAGTTAAACAACTTCCTGAACTTAAGAAAGAACTTCCTTGGCTAAAAGAAGTAAACTCGCAAAGTTTACAACAGTCTATCCAAAATATGGACATTGCCTTTAAGAAGTTCTTTAAAGGGTCAGGGTTCCCCAAATTCAAATCAAAACGTAAGGGTAAGCAATCTTTCTCAATACCACAGAATGTAATAGTTGAAAATGACCTTTTAATTATACCTAAATTCAAAGAGGGTATTAAGATGTCTTTACATCGTCCTACTAAGGGTACAATTAAAAGTGCTACCATAAGTGTTACGCCTACTGGTAAGTACTTTGTATCTATACTTTGTGATACTAAGGAAGAAATACCTACTAAAGTACCAATCAAGGAAAGTACAACTATTGGAATAGACCTTGGAATTAAAGATTTTGCCATAACATCAGAAGGAGAAGTATTTGAAAATCCTAAATACCTACGTAAAGCACAAAACAAATTAAAATATGTACAACGTAAATATTCAAAATACAAAGGTAAGTGCACTAAAAAGAAACTTGCCAAACTACATGAAGATGTAGCAAACAAACGCAAAGATTTCTTACACAAAGTTTCTACACAACTAATTCGTGAGAACCAAACGATAGCAATCGAAACTTTAGCGGTGAAAAACATGGTTAAGAACCATAATTTAGCACAAGCAATTAGTGATGCAAGTTGGTCAACTTTTGTCTCTATGTTAGAATACAAAGCTGATTGGTATGGTAAAAACATCCTACGCATAGGACAATTTGCACCATCATCAAAGACTTGCTCCTGCGGAGTAATCAACAAGGACTTAAAACTATCCGACAGAGAATGGACTTGTAAGTCTTGTGGAACTACGCACGATAGAGATATTTTGGCTGCTTGTAACATAAAATCTTTTGCTTTAAAAAATTACTTGTCTGGGGAACACAGACTTAAAAATCAGGACGAACTGCCCACATTAGTGGGAGTGTTGACTCCTGAAGCCCAACCCATCGCCTCTGGCGTGGGTGGGTAGTTCACTTTTTTTCCCACCCACCGCTACGGATTGAGATTTTTCAATAAGCATAACCTCAATATAATTAGTGAGCGAACGATGTTCTTTTTCTGCGAGTTGCTGAATTTTAGAAACCAAATCTTCGTCCAGCTTCCAAGTATAATTTTTCTTTGCCATTTTAATCGTTGTTTATTTCTTCTATTTTGTAAAAAAGTTTTTCATAACCGTAACCCGCATTTTCGCTAATTACAAAATCACGAGCCTCATCTTCTGTATCGAAGTTAGTTAAACATTCGCCATCATTGTAGGTATCTTCTTTGTCGTAAACCGCGAAGTAAAATTCTTGCTTTTCCATTGTATTGTATATTTAAGGTTAATAATTAACGTGTTCCTGTTTTTAAATCTTTACGAGCTTCTGATTTTGCTTCAATCAAATCACCCATCAATTCATTGTGCATTTGTACTAATTCAGCATCTGAATATTTAGAGTAGTCAATTTTAGGAAGCGGTGCTTTTTTTACCTTAACCACTTTTTTAGCTTTATAATCTTCACCAATCATTATTGAACCATCTTCTAAAGTTAAATTAGCGTACTTAATAAGTAGTGTTTTAACTACTCCACTAAAATCTACTTTTACAGTTGAAGCATCTTGACTTATTACTGTTCCTGTTCCGAATGTTTTACTTGTTACTTGCATGATTATCTCTTTTTGTTGACACAAATATAAGGTAAAATACAATTACAATACAAGTATTTTACAAAGTATTTTTAAAGTATTTTTTTAAAATATCGTAACTCATTGATAATCAATCTAAAAAAAATACACCCACCGCACAAAAAATAAATAAAAAAACGACAACATAACACGGGTTTGGCAAAAGTGGGCAGACACATTCTGCAAACTTTTAGCATCCTACAAGCCCACCTTCGCCAAGCCCGAACCCGTTATGTGCTACCTTTTGCAGCCTTCTCATATTTCGCAAGGCTGGACGAAACGTATTTATCCAGTTTCGGTTTCATGCTGACAGGAACGCGGTAATTGACTTTGACAGTTTCTTCGCCATATTTTAATTTGCGGCCCTGATTTCGACCAGGGCCGCCGCGATTGTCTTTCTTTTTAGACATTTGCTAAATAGTTATACTTTTCATAATAGCTTTCTGCTTTGATTATACCCTCTAACACCAAGTATTCACGAATATCATCTATGCTTATTCCGCTATTAAATGCAGAGTAAACATAAATACCGGTTCCGGTAAGTTCGTAGTAGTAGGTAGAAATATTTTTTCTTTGTTCGTCACCTGCCATACAATGTGGCCTGGTGTATGTTTTTTCAAGCGATAAAAGCCATTTTTGGCAACCGTCAGAAAGTTGCTGAAACTTTTTTGTTCTTAATTTTTGTTTATAATTATCTATATCAAGGGTTTCTGTATATGCTCTCATGTAACCGCTACCTGCTCTTAATATATAATTAGCAAAGCCGTCATTTGTGGCAATTAGACCATTTTTTAATTGTAATGTTTTCATGTTATTTTGTTTTTGTACCACAAATTTAAAAAGAAGTTTTTATATAAACAAATATTTGTACCACAATTTCAAAAAAAACTTTTTGGTTCTTAAATTGGCAGCACATAACAAACGTATTTATGCAAGGGCGGGACAGTCTGCAATAACTCAACGGCTCTTTAATCGCCCCTGCATAAATACGCCGGGCGTTATGCCCCATGCCTACTGACCGTTTTCAATTTGAGTTTCCGTTTGAAAAGAATTTGAAAAAAGCCCCACCGCACTTTGAATACGAGTTTCGGCAATCTTACAATACTCCTCTGTTATTTCACTTCCAATCCAATTACGGTTCAGTTTGTGGGCTACCATTCCAGTTGTTCCACTTCCCATGAAAGGGTCATATATCAAATTGCCTTCTTCCGAAAATGCCTTGATAAGTTCCCCTGCTAACATTTCAGGATAAATAGCACCATGCACATCACTTACCCTTTCGCCCCTGCCTAATCTTAGTATATTATTCATAGGTAGGAGCGTAAAACCCACTGATGCCGATAGGCTCGGTGGGATGTAAGCGACCTGCTCCTTTAAATCGCTTATAGAAGTGTATGTTGTTTGTATAAATATTTGTATATTTGCAGTAATGTTACGTGCTTTTAAATACAGAATTTTACCAACAGATGAACAAAAAATGCTTTTGGATAAGCATTTTGGTTGTATTAGATTTCTGTATAATCTGGCTCTTGAAACTAAGTCTGCTGCATACGCAGGCAACAAGATTTCTCTTTCATACAATGAATTATCAGCACAATTAACTGATTTAAAAAAAGAATGTGAATGGCTTCGAGAAGTGAATAGCCAATGTTTACAAATGGCTTTGCGGAATTTAGATAACTCGTTCCAGAACTTCTTTAAAGGACGTGCTTCGTTTCCTAACTTCAAAAAGAAAACAGCAAAACAGTCTTTCCAGCTTCCGCAGAATGTTCTTGTAGATTTTAAGAATGGTTGCATCTCTTTACCTAAATTCAAAGAACCGATAAAGGCTCTTTTGCATAGAAAGTTTGAAGGAGATATTAAAACAGTTACCATTAGCAAAACCCCAACAGGGAAATACTTTGCATCTGTATTGGTGGATAACCATAAAGAACTACCTAAGCCTATCAAAAGCAATAATGCGGTAGGAATAGATTTAGGAATTAAAACCTTTGCTGTTTGTTCTGACGGAACTGAATATGCCAATCCAAAGCATCTGCAAAAAGCAATGGTTAAATTAAAGTGGATGCAACGGCAACTTTCTAAAAAACAGAAAGGAAGCAATCGTAGAAAAGTTTGGAAATTCCGTATAGCTAAACAACATGAGAAGGTAGCCAACCAACGCAAGGACTTTTTGCACAAGGCGACAAATGAGATAACCAATCGTTTTGACCTTGTGATATTGGAGGACTTGAATATTAAAGGTATGGTTAAAAACCACAAACTTGCAGGAGCAATAAGCGACTGCGGTTGGAATATGTTTGAAACTATGCTAAAATATAAGTCCGAATGGAAAGGCAAAAGAGTGGAATATATTGGCAGGTTTGAGCCAAGTTCAAAGATTTGTAGTGCGTGTGGCACAATGAATAAAGAACTAACATTAGATGTTAGGGAATGGACTTGTGATAATTGCAATACAACGCATGACAGAGACAGGAATGCAGCCAACAATATCCTTTCCTTTGGGTTAAGAAATTCGAGTGTGGAACGCACTTTAGAGTATGCAGAGCAACCATCATTAGATGGGGCATTGAAGCGTAAAAAAAGATTAAGTTCAGTCATTTGATTGTTCTTTTGAAGCCCAACCATCTTTAGTGGTTGGGTAGTTCACCAGCATCAATTTCAGTTATGTGTGTAAAATAGCTGCCATTGTAATAATGATGCAGGTCGCCATACTTCCATCCAAAATCATGGTATTCCTCTGGAAACCTTCTAACCCGTTGAACTAAGCGACCTCTGAATAAATATTTACTCATAATGTTTCATTTAATTGTTTTTCTAAATATTCAATTTCAGCATTTGCATTATCAATTCTTCTTTGACATTCTGCATCATCCAACCATAAACCATTTACACGGTTACAATCTTCAAAGTGCCAAAAGTGCCTGACATATCCTTTTAAAAAACCAACCTTCTTTTTTAATTCTTTTCTGGCTCGACCATGTATTCTAAATCTCACCGCACTTCCGGCAACATGGGGTTTGCCGCTATGCTGGCTGACAGAATGCTTATCGTCTTTTTGTTCATCTATCATCTTTAGTACATTTTATTGGGTGAAGTAATTCTATTGCCAGCACAGGCAGGCAATACCTGACCGTTAGCGGTCAGTGCTACCGTGCTTTTGTTCTACGGTCGTACACTGACCAAACTTCGTCTTGCTGTGATGGATTAAGGTCAGCGAAATACTTACCGTAAAGTTCCTGTGCAATTTGATTAATGTTCATTGTCTTAAAATTTACCGCACCGAACCGCTAACAAGGCATTTATGCTACCCCTGCGGACGGTACTCTGTTCAACTTTTGTTTTTCAATTACGGGGCAGCGTAAATGCCCTGAACGTTAGCAGCAACCCTACACTACACGCTGTGAAGGATGCAGCATTTTGACATTTATCCAGTTGAAAAAATCTTCTTCGGACTTCTTTTTGCTTCACTTATTTTTCTTTTGGTTTCTTCGCTATGATATTTGCCAGTCATGCCCTTGTGATTGTTTTTCATTCTTATTTTCGTTTCTTCAGAATGTAATTTTTGAAACATTGGGTTCTTTTCACCCAAATGACTTTTGCTTATTTTTTCTTTTGTATCTTGTCGTAGTTTAGTTCCTTGCTTCGCAATGCTCATTTTCTTTTTAGTTTCCTCTGACATGATTATCCCTTTTCTTTTTTGAGAAATTTTATATTTTGTTTCCTCATTATGATGCTTACCAAGCATAGTCTGCTTACCCTTGTTGTTTTCTGAAATTTTTAATTTTGTTTCATTAGACAAAATCCTTCCAATGCAATTATTGTTTCCTTTGTGAGCAGCGGACAATTTTAATTTAAGTTCGTTTGATGCTTTTTTGCCAAGGTTAAATTTATTGCCCTTATTAATTAGGCTTCTTTTTGCCTTAAATTCCTTAGACCTTTTAACACCAATTGCGCTTCCGGCTATTAAACAAATATTAAATCCTACTTTCCGATTAGTACATTTCGTTTCATTTATCCAAAATTGCTCTCTGGCAAGAAGGTTATTTTTGTTTTCTACCATTTCCAATACTTCAAAAACAAAACTTGACTTACCGTATTTTTTATAAGCATTTTGCAAGTGTATATTTTTATGTACGCCATTAGCAAGTGCTTCATAATGATTTTGTTTTCTTTTCAAGAGGTTAACAGCACTACCTATATAAATCTTTCCGGTTGGAAGGCAGGTTATCTTGTAAATACCGTAATTATTTTTCATAGTGCTAATATACTACTTTTATTCACTCAATAAGATTAAATATTTCGTCGGTTTGGGGGGAGATATTTTATTCCGAGCCATTCAAAAAATTGTTCTTCGCTTTGCCAAACAGGCGGTAACTCTGCATTTGCCTTTACACATTTCCACTTTGACTTTCCGTCTGGTGTTTTTGTTTCTACGCAATCAGACATTTTTCTTAGACCCTTATCCGAACCACACCAACCCTTTTTCTTCCATCCGGTAGCGATAATTTTAGCTGCATAATCAGCGGAGCCGGTACGGATTGCGTATTGTCTGTAATAATCAAAATCGTCCGGCATGAATAAATCAAGCATTATATTTTCAGGTAGTTTTATTTGCATGTATTTTCCCATTGGCGTTCCTTTTAAGACTTCGCCCAATTTTGATACAATATGTATAAACGAAGTGTTTTTTATTTCGCCTGTCTTTTCACCGAATATGTCTTTAACCTCTTGTTTTTTTGCAACGCAAATAATTTCAATATCTTTTACTTCCGGCTTCTTTCTGCGGATGCTTCCCGCAATGTTTATCTTTTCGCAGAACGGTTCCAGTTTATAACATACTTCAACGGCAATATTTTGAGCTTCCTTTAAAGGGTATGCTGCTAACAAGCCGTTTGGCAAAAGCGGGGCAGAGGTGCTATTTTTCATCTTTTGTATCATTTTTGAGCATTTGTAAGTAAAGCAACTGACGAACATTTATTTCCCCGCCTTCGCCAAGCGGTAGCCGTTGGCTTCCATGCCTACCAGTCTTTCAAAATGGCAAGTCGTCCGGTTCATAGCTTACTGGTTTGACAGGCTTATACTTGCTCATTATCGATTTCTTCTTTCGCCTGGTATCATTAAATGGTATTGAGTTTCTACCATGTTTAATAATATGAACAATATTATACAGCCAGTTTCTCGGTTGCCACCAATAAGATTTCCATCCAAGACCGGCAGACTTGTACCAACGTTTTATATATCCTTTTTCGTAAAGGAGAAATAGAACCGTTAAGGCAAATTTTCCATGCTTTGACCTATTGTGATCTATGTATCCTTCAATAATTGGAGTGCTTATTTCAGGCTTTGTATATGCCCTTTGGTAAGGCTGGTGAAAAATATATTTACCGAATTGAACCCGTTGTAAAATATTCCATACAGGTCGCTTATACCAACCATTGTGGCATCTATAACAATAGTCGTAATAATCACCATCCCACCCGTAACCATGATAGACACCGGAGCCATTACATGAGTGGCATTTTTTACCCTCAATAAATTGCACATCGTAACCAATAAAGTTGCCAAACTTTGACAACAACCGATTTTTGATTTTATAGAAATATTCATTACGTCCTTCCCTGTTCGCATGGTGAAGGAGCCATGATAACACCCGGCACGAAAAGCCAACAAAGGGTTTTGCGCCATTCCCGGCTTGACCGGCCTCGGGCATCTGTATTAAGTTATTCATCTGTATATCATTTTTCAAGTTCAGTAATAAACGGCGCAAAGCCCTACCGTTGGACGACATTTGTAACG
>JRYE01001097.1_pt1 | contig 33801 bp, 28 predicted proteins | sample 235321 | NCBI WGS metagenome assembly JRYE01 (sample SAMN03074214, study PRJNA261473) | activated sludge metagenome | biome: Common Effluent Treatment Plant; feature: Wastewater; material: Activated sludge; isolation source: activated biomass in a lab-scale reactor treating industrial wastewater at... | reverse complement strand
GGGCCGAAGATGTACATGAACTTGTTCTTCAGGCCCGGTGCCTTTTTCACGTCTTTCCAAATCTCCTGGAACTCGAAGATGTTGTGCGCCACGGCATTGTCGTGGCCCGGGTAATGGCTGATGCCGAATTTGGCCTTCACCCCTTTGATGGGCGCCTGCCAGGTGCCGTAGAGGCGGTCCCAGATGGTGAGGATGCCGCCGTGGTTACGGTCTAAGTATTCCACGTTGCTACTGTGATGCACCACGTGTACGTAGGGCGTGTTGAAGAGCTTCTCGTAGAGTGGTAGCGAGGGCACCAATTGGCTGTGCAGGAAGAACTGGTAAAAGGAGTTCAGGATCAGGCAGGTGGCGATCATGATGGGCTCAAAGCCCACCAAAGGCATCCAGAGCCAAAAGAGGGGCTTGTAGAGCGTGACGAACCACCCGTTGCGCACGCTCACGGTGAGGTTGAACGTTTGGGCCGAGTGGTGCGGCAGGTGGGCGGCCCACAGCAGGCGGATGTTGTGGCTAAAGCGGTGGTGCCAATAGAAATTGTGGTCGTCGGCAATGGCGGCGATGATCCAGATGTACCATGCAAAGCCAAGGGTGCCGTACCCCAGGTACTGCTCGCGCAGCGGTTCGGCCAGTTGGAACAGAAAGAAATAAAGGGTGATCTCAAACACCTGGGTGATCACACGCATTACCGTGGCGCCTGCGGCGATCACGAAGCTGGCCCGTGTCTCCCTGAGGTTATACAGGTGCTTGGCCTGCATGTATTCCAGCACCACCAAGGCAATGAGCACGGGATAGAGGTACTTGAGGCCGATGTCCTGGACCTGCAATTCAGGCAGCTGGGACTTCATCTGCAACCAAGCATCAATGGGATTGAAGGACATGGGTTTCAATAATTCTGCGCGGAAAGTAAGGGCTGTGGGCTAAGTGACGATCGCCGCCCGGTGCCCCTTATACTTTCCTCGGCCAAGCACCTTGGGTGACCCACACCAATCTATTGCAGCAAGGCCTATCTATCTATCTTGGCCCCATGGAGCTTATCAACCGGCCGCTTCGCGCGGGCTTGTGGCTGTTTGCCCAAGCCTGGTCATTCCGGGGCCGGTACCGCGTGGTGGATTACGTGAGTGCGCGGATAGCACCGCCGGCAGGTTCCGCTTTGCGCGTGAACGGCGTGAGCATCGGCGTAAACCAGACTAGCAGGCACCACAGGTTCATGTACTACGGGCTTTATGAAAGAGGCATGGTCCGTTTCTTGGGAAAGTACCTCCGAAAAGGTGACGTTGTGCTTGAGCCGGGCGCCAACATCGCCTACATGTCCGCTGTGTGCCTGGGGTTGGTAGGGCCTACCGGCAAGGTGTATTCCTTTGAGCCGTCTCCTTCCGCCTTTGCGCGAATCAGGCAGCACAACAGGCAGGAGGACCATCCGAACTGGTTCCTGTGGAATTCCGCGTTGAGCGACCACGTGGGCAAGGGCACCTTTTATGATACGCCCAGGGTGATGATGCTTGGCTATGCTTGCCTTTCCGACGTTTCCTCCCCGAAGGATGGCATCCCGTATGAAGTGCAGCTCGACACGGTGGACAATTTCTGCAAGACCCAAAATATCAGCATAGTGCGCTTCCTGAAGCTGGACGTGGAAGGGGCCGAATTGCTGGCGCTGCGGGGGGCTGCCCGGATGATCGGGGAAAAGGCCATTGACATCATCATGGTGGAGACCTCCACGGTGGGCCCGCACCGGCCACAAGCAGAGCAAATTGATGGGCTGCTGAAGGCTGCCGAATACCGCTCATTCCATGTGAAGGGGAACGGGAATCTCGTGGCCCTCGAAGTTCTGGCGGGTGCGCCTAAGCGGGAGGATGTGATCTGGTTGGCCCCGGGGGTGCATCCGTGAAATTTCCGATACAACAAAAAGGGCCGCACCCACCGGCACGGCCCTTCCCATTTGTTGGGTGGCTCACTCGCCCAATTCCTTCTTGATGGCTTCGTATTTCGGCGTATCGCCGGCCTTGGCATAAAGAACCTTCAGCTGGGCCATGGTGGAGCGGTCCTCCGGCTTGAGCTCATGCGCTTTTTCGAAGTACGGGATCGTTTGCAGGTAGATCTTGTCGGCTTCGTCCTTGCACACCTTGTACTTGGCGTCGTCCTTGATCTGGTTGCACTTTTCGTACTCATACGCCGCGCGGTTGTTGTACAGCACGCCGATGTTGTAGTAGCTGTCGAAGAACTCCGGGTCCACCTCGATGCTCTTTTTGTAGGCTTCCTCTGCCAAGCCGTACCACTTGATCATGTCCGCTTCGGCCACGGTGCCCTCCTTGGGATTGGCCTTACCGTCATACAGGCTTCCCAGCACCGAATACAGGACCGGGTTTAACGGGTCCTTTTCAATGGCCGCCTTCACGCTGGTCTCGGCCTCGGCCATGCGGTCTCCCTCCAGCAAAAAGGCAACTTCGTCCAGCATCAGGTCCTTGTTGTCCGGGTGCTTGGCCAGTCCCTGCCGGGTGGTGGTAATGGCGGCGTTGAGGTCGCCGTTGCGCTTTTGCATGCTCGCCAAGTAGCGGAACACCTCGGCTTTGTCATAACCCAGGTCGATGCATTCCTGGTAGCGCTTCATGGCCATGGTCAGGTCGCCCTTGGATTCGTAGGCCAACGCACTGTTGAACACGGCATTGGTGTCCACCCGGCCCATGGCCTTGGCAATGCGCTCGCTTACCGCGTAGTCGGCGATGGCTTTGTCGTAGTCCTTCTTGTTGAAGGCATCATTGCCCCCGTTGAGCGCGGTGACCTGCAGGTTGATCAGGGCCTGGGCATTTTCCTTCTTGTAGTCGCCCTTGGCGTCCAGTTCATTGGCGCGCACATAGCTCTGCACGGCCTTGTCCAGCGCATCCGGGTACTTCGCGTGCAGGGCCTCGTTGGTTCCCGTGGCGATCTGTCCGTAGATCGACCCGCGATAGCGCCATGTCTTTTCCTTGTTGGCCGTGGTTTCGTTGGTGGTGGCCGGCTCGATGAACTCGGCAGCCTTGTCCAGGTCGCCATCGTTCATGTAGTTGTAGGCGCTCACCACGCGGCTGTTCTGCGCATAGGTGCCCGTGGCGGCCAACAAGGCGGTCGCGAGGAAGTATTGTTTCATGTTCATGATTGATCAGGCTTCGCTGTCAGTATCAATTTCGGTGCCATTCCCGTCGGGAGCATCCGGTCCTTCCCCACCGGCACCGTTCGCTTCTTCTTCCTCTTTCAAGGACCCGTCCACCTTGGCCACGGCGGCGATCTCATCGTTCTTGCCCAGTTCGATCAGGCGTACCCCTTGGGTGGCGCGGCCCAGTACGCGCATTTCGCTCAGGTCCATGCGGATGGTGAGGCCACTGCGGTTGATGATCATCAGTTGGTCATCTTCCTTCACCGCCTTGATGGCGATCAACGGGCCCGTTTTATCGGTCACCTGGATGGTCTTCACGCCTTTGCCGCCGCGGTTGGTGATCCGGTAGTCGTCCACCGGACTGCGTTTGCCGTAGCCTTTTTCACTCACCACCAGCACTTGGGTGTTCTCCGTATCGTCCGAACTCACGGTGACCATGCCCACCACTTCGTCCTTCGCACCGGCCAACAGCATCCCTCTCACGCCACTGGCACTGCGGCCCATCGCCCGTACGCGGTCTTCCTGGAAGTGTACCGCCTTGCCTTCGCGGCTGGCGATGATCACATGGCTGTTGCCGTTGGTGAGCTTGGCCTCCAGCAGTTCATCGCCTTCACGGATGCCCACGGCAATGATGCCGTTGGCGCGGGGACGGCTATAGGCCTCCAGCGTGGTCTTTTTGATCACCCCTTTCTTGGTGACCAGCACCACGAAGTGGTTGTTGAGGTACTCCTCGTCCTTCAGGTCGGTAACGTTGATGTAGGCCAGTACCTTGTCATCGCCTTCGAGCTGCACCATGTTCTGGATGGCGCGGCCCTTGCTTTGGCGGCTGCCCTCGGGGATGTCGAACACGCGCATCCAGTAGCAGCGGCCCTTGCGGGTGAAGATCAGCAGGTAGTTGTGGTTGGTGGCCACGAAGAGCTGCTCCAGGAAATCCTCGTCGCGCGTGGTTCCCCCGCGGCGCCCCTTTCCGCCCCTGCCCTGGGTGCGGAATTCCGCCAAGGGGGTGCGCTTGATGTAGCCCAAGTGGCTGATGGTGACCACCATGGCATCGTCGGCAATGAGGTCCTCGATGCGCATGTCGCCACTGGCGTGCACGATCTGGGTGCGGCGTTCATCGCCGTATTTGTCGCGCACCTCCAAGGTTTCGGTCTTGATGATGCCGTAGCGCATGTCCTCGTTGGCCAGCACGGCGCGCAGGTGTTCGATCAGCTTCATCAGCTCGGCATGTTCCTCGCGGATCTTGTCGCGCTCCAGGCCGGTAAGCCGCTGCAGGCGCATGTCCAGGATGGCACGGGCCTGTATTTCGCTCAGTCCGAATTGGGACATCAGCCCGTCCTTGGCCTCATCCGGGGTTTGGCTGGCGCGGATCAGGGCGATCACCTCGTCCAAGTGGTCCAAGGCGATCAACAGGCCCTCCAGGATGTGGGCCCTTTCCTCGGCCTTGCGCAAGTCGAACTGTGTGCGGCGGATCACCACGTCCATGCGGTGATCCACGAAATGGGCGATCATGGCCTTCAGGCCCAGCAGCTGCGGGCGCCCTTTCACCAGGGCGATGTTGTTCACGCTGAAGCTGGTCTGCAGCGCGCTGAATTTGTACAGCTGGTTGAGCACCACGGTGCCCATGGCCTCGCGCTTGACGTCGTACGCCAAGCGGATGCCGTTGCGGTCGCTGTAGTCGTTCACTTCACTGATGCCCTCGACCCGCCCTTCGGACGCCAATTCGGCCACGCCCTTGTACAGCTGCACGGCCTTGTTGACCTGGTAGGGGATCTCGGTGACAATGATCGTTTCCCTGCCGGTCTTGGGGTCTTCCTCAATGTGGCTCTTGCCGCGCAGCACCACCCGCCCGCGCCCGGTCTCATACGCTTCCCGGATGCCGTCGGTGCCGTAGATCACCCCCCCGGTGGGAAAATCGGGGCCTTTGATGTATTCCATCAGGCCCGCCGTGTCGATGTCGCGGTCGTCGATGTAGGCCACAATGCCGTTGCACACCTCGGTGAGGTTGTGCGGGGGCATGTTGGTGGCCATGCCCACGGCAATGCCCGAGGCCCCGTTCACCAGCAGCTGCGGAATCTTGGTGGGCATCACGCTGGGCTCCTCGAGGGTGTCGTCGAAGTTGGGCCGCATGTCCACGGTTTCCTTGTCCAGGTCGGCCATTACTTCCTCGGCCACCTTGCGCATGCGCACCTCGGTGTAGCGCATGGCCGCCGGGCTGTCACCATCGATGCTGCCAAAGTTGCCCTGCCCGTCCACCAAGGGATAGCGCAGGCTCCATTCCTGGGCCATGCGCACCATGGCATCGTAAACGCTGATGTCGCCGTGCGGGTGGTACTTGCCCAACACCTCCCCCACTACCCTGGCGCTCTTCTTGTACGGGCGGGTGCTGCTCATGCCCAGTCCCTCCATGCCGAAGAGCACGCGCCGGTGCACGGGCTTCAGGCCNNTGCCATATTGTTGCTTGCTAAGGTCCAGCACGGTATTTGAAGCCCCCTGCCAAAGCGGCCCCGAAGTTACCCCCAAAGTGCATGACGGCATCCAGGACTTTTTCACAACCGCACAGCGGGGTGTGGATAAAAGAAAACCTTGTCCAAAGCGGCGGTGTAAAACACTTCGATAGCTTGGCACCGGATCACAGCACGTAACTTGCACCTGTTCCAGGAGGCCGTTTTCAACAAGGCGTGCCGCCTCGACACGAAGAGAATAACATGGACGCAAAATTTTCACCCCGCGTAAGGGAGATCATCGGCTACAGCCGGGAAGAGGCCTTGCGCTTAGGGCACGATCACATCGGCATTGAGCACATTCTGTTAGGGCTGATCCGCGAAGGCGACGGCAACGCGGTGAAGATCCTCCGCCACTTGGGCGTGGATCTGGAGGACCTGCGCAAAATGGTGGAAGCCGGACTGGAGCCGGCCACCTCCGCCAGGCAGCCCGACAAGGAAAAGATCACCTTGGTGAAGCAGGCCGAGAAGATGCTCAAGATCACCTTCCTGGAAGCCAAGCTCTTCAGAAGCCCCCAGATCGACACCGAGCACTTGCTGCTGAGCATCCTCAAGGACGAACACAACCTGGCCACCCGTGCGCTCAACCGCCTGAAGGTGGACTATGAAGGCGTGAAGCACGAGGTGGAGACGATCTTGGCAGGCGACGCCACCGCACCCCGCAGCCAGCCCAAGGCCCAAGGCCCGCAGAGCACTGATGACGACGATGACGACAGCGGCAGCTCCGGTTTCAGCGCCCCCAAGAAGCCCGGTGACAGCAAGAGCAAAACACCGGTGCTCGACAATTTCGGGCGCGATCTCACCCGCATGGCCGAAGACGGCAAACTGGACCCCATTGTGGGGCGCGAAAAGGAAATCGAACGCGTGAGCCAGGTGCTTAGCCGCCGCAAGAAGAACAATCCCGTGCTGATCGGCGAACCGGGCGTGGGGAAATCCGCCATCGCCGAAGGCCTGGCCCTGCGCATCATCCAGCGCAAGGTGAGCCGCGTGCTGTTCGACAAGCGCATCGTGGCGCTGGACATCGCCAGCTTAGTGGCCGGCACCAAGTACCGCGGCCAGTTCGAGGAACGCATGAAGGCCGTGATGCACGAGCTGGAGAACAGCCCTGATGTGATCCTGTTCATCGACGAGATACACACCATCGTGGGCGCCGGCGGTGCCAGTGGCTCGCTCGACGCCAGTAACATGTTCAAGCCGGCCCTGGCGCGCGGGGAGATCCAATGCATCGGCGCCACCACCCTGGACGAATACAGGCAGTACATTGAAAAGGACGGTGCCTTGGAGCGCCGCTTCCAGAAGGTGATCGTGGAACCCACCAGCGTGGACGAAACCATCCAGATCCTCAACAACATCAAGGAGAAGTACGAGGACCACCACAACGTGGACTACACCCCCGAGGCCATTGAAGCCTGCGTGAAGCTCACCAACCGCTACATCACCGACCGCCACCTGCCCGACAAGGCCATTGACGCCCTGGACGAGGCCGGCAGCCGCGTGCACATCAGCAACATCGTGGTGCCGCAGAACATCCTGGACGTGGAGAAAAAGATCGAGGAGATCAAGGAGGAGAAGAACAAAGTGGTGCGCAGCCAACGGTACGAGGAAGCGGCCAAGCTGCGGGACAAGGAGCGCACCCTGCTGGAAGAGCTGGAAGCGGCCAAGAAAAAGTGGGAGGAGGAAAGCCGCACGCACCGCACCGTGGTCACCGGCGACAATGTGGCGGAGGTGGTGGCCATGATGAGCGGGATCCCCGTGCAACGCATCGCTGAAAAGGAAAGCGGCAAGCTGCGCCGCATGAAGGAGGAGATGGAGGGCAAGGTGATCGGCCAGGGCGAGGCTGTTGCCAAGGTGGTGAAGGCCATCCAGCGCAACCGCGCCGGCCTAAAGGACCCCAACCGCCCCATCGGCAGCTTCATCTTCCTGGGCCCCACCGGGGTGGGCAAGACCCAATTGGCCAAGGAACTTGCCCGCTACATGTTCGATACCGAGGACGCGCTGATCCGCATCGACATGAGCGAGTACATGGAGAAGTTCTCCGTCAGCCGCCTGATCGGCGCGCCCCCCGGCTATGTGGGCTATGAGGAAGGAGGCCAGCTCACCGAGAAAGTGCGGCGCCGGCCTTATGCCATCGTGCTGCTGGACGAGATCGAGAAGGCCCACCCCGACGTGTTCAACCTGCTGTTGCAGGCCTTGGATGACGGCCAAATGACCGATAGCCTGGGCCGGAAGATCGACTTCCGCAACACCATCATCATCATGACCTCCAACATCGGGGCGCGCGACCTGCAGGATTACGGCAGTGGCGTGGGCTTCGGCACCAAGGCGAAGATGGAGGGAACGGCCGAGTCCAACCGGGGCATCGTGGAAAAAGCGCTCAAGAAGGCCTTCGCCCCCGAGTTCCTCAACCGCATCGATGATATCATCATGTTCAACTCGCTCAAGCGGGAGGACATCCACAAGATCATCGACATCGAACTGGGATACGTGTACAAGCGCATCAACGAGCTGGGCTATGAGATCAAGCTCACTGATGAAGCCAAGGATTTCCTGGGCGACAAGGGCTACGATGAGAAGTTCGGTGCCCGGCCGCTGAAGCGCGCGATCCAGAAGTACATCGAAGACCCCATGGCCGAGGAGATCATCAACCAAGGCGTGGAGGAAGGCGACAAGATCACCGTAAGCCTGAACAAGGACAAGACGGACGTATCCATCAAGGTGACCAAGGGGAAGAAGAAAATAGCCAAGGGTGGCGAAAGCACCGCTCCGGATACCTCCGGGGCGGATCCGGAGGCATAGCCCTTTACCAGCCTGTTTCTGGCGGCGAGCGTTTGAACCCCGTGCTGACCCCGAGCCCCACCGTGAGGAAACGGTATGGGGCACCGGAATCGGTGCGGCCCGGAAACCGTTCCAAGCCGATCACCCCGGGATGAAACCCGGAAGCATCCCCTTGGTACCCCAGCAACAGGCTGAAGGCCAGGTTTTCCGAGGCATGTACAAAATAGGCCGCGTTCACTGACCAATGGAACCCCGCCTGCTTGGCATTGGCCGCGCAGGTGGTGCATTTCCAGTTCCATGTGCCCATGCCCAGTTTGGCGTTCAGCTCATAAAAAGTATGGGGCCCCGTATACCGCCCCCACCATAGCTTGCCATAGTACGCCCATCGGTCCGCCGAACCTTCGGTAACAACGGGGGAAAAGGTGGTGCCGTTCAGGTCATACCACATGCTGTTGGCGCCTGCTCCCACGCCCAAGCCCTTGTATACCGGCAGGTTGAAAGCCAGGTCCACCTGGCCCAAGGTGGAGGTCAGGCTGTTGAAGACCGGGTTGCCCATGGACAGCGGCAATGAAAAGGAAGCGTGTACCGTAGGACCAAACTCGGGTACCGGCTGGGCACATGCCGCCGTGGAGAGCAGCAGCAGGCAGGCCGGCGCGAAGGTCCTCATCCTTGCCGTACCGTGAACTTCCGCTCGGTCCGCTGGGTGGCCGTGGCGATCTCGAAAAAGAAGTGCCCTTCCATGCCCTCTTGCAGGGGGAGCTCCAGGACGTGCGTGCCTTGCCCCAACTCTTCGGTGGGCCATTTGGCCAAAGGGACGTGGGCATCGTTCAGCATGGCCGGGAACACTTCACCGGGCGCAGGCATGGCAATATGAACCCGCAGCACTGGCGGATGGTACATCACTTCCACGGCGAGCAGGTCCATGTGCCGGGGAATGGGCATGTGGTGCACACGGTAATACTGCTTGATCCGGCGGTACAGGATCACCGCCACCAAAATGGCAAGGGTGATGAGGAGCGCGGTGCGCAAGCTTTCGATCATGGCCTGTTCAAAGCGCGATCACTCCGTCGATCTTGGATGTCCGGTCATAGCGCTGCACCACTTCGTCGGCGTTCATCATCACCTCACGCACGGTGAGGCTCACATACTTGCCGCCCTTGCTGTATTTCCGCAGCACTTCGGCCTCGGGCGGAAACAGGGCCATCAACGCATCCAGCTTGTCCTGTTCGGGTTCAAGGATGAATTTGAACATGTACACGGATGGCCATTGGTGCACTTGGTCCAGTGCCTTGCGCATGCGGTCGCGGGCCTCATCGTGCTCCATGCTGCAAAGGTACGGGTCAGCCGCCGGGCGCGGGAATGGCCGTTTTCGCCCCATGATCGAACTTTGGCCTGACCTGCGTGTACCGCACTTCGGAACCCGGCCCATGAAACGCATTGCACCTTTCCTCTTGTACGCAGCATTGCCATGGGCCGCCATGGCCCAGTCCACTGCACCGGCCCCCAGGATGGCCGCCCCATCGCCGCCCCCACCGCCGTTGGGCGCATTGCAAGGGGGGTGGGACAATCAGGCTGCCGCCACCAATGCGGTCCAGTGGCAACAGGCCAACAGCCGGATGCCAGCGGATGCGGGAGTGCAGTGGAACTGGTTCCGGAGCGAAGAGGCTGCCATGCGAAGCAGCAACAACGGGGAACTGCGTCCGCAAGACCGCCAGGAGCTGGCCAATATTGCAGAAGCCATCAAGGCCACGGCCCCCAACAGCTTCGAGTACTACATGGCCGAATACTTCCTGGCATTTCCGGCGCCTTCCGCATTTAACGTGCTTGAAGCTGCCCGTGCACTGGAACCCGGCCGGACGGAACTGCTGCCACCGCTGTTGAGCAAGGCCATGCTGGACGGCGATGCGACAGCCCTGGGAACATGGAGCGGGGAAATGGAACAGCGCGGGCTTGTGGCCAAAGGCCTGGAGACCGCCGCCAGCGACCTGTTGCTCAGCCTGCCACCGGAGGCGGTGCTGTTCACCAACGGGGACATGGACACGCAGCCTGTCGTGATCCGCCAGTTGCAGCACCGGGATAAGCCCGAAGTGCTGGTGGTGGACCGGCGCCTGCTGGCGGATGCCCATTACCGCCAGCGCATTTGGCAGCAGGCAGGTGCCGGCGGCACCGCCCCAGGCAACGGGCCCGCCTTTGCCGCCGCCTTGCTGGGGGCATCCCGCAGGCCGGTGTACTTCGCCTTGGGGCTGGACCGCTCCTGGCTGGCCGCCTTCCCGGGCAAGCTTCACGCCGTAGGCGCGGTGTTCAGGGTGGGAAGGGCGGCACCAAGCGATGCCGCGATCCTGGCCGCCAATTGGAAGGCCATGAAGAAGCCCTTGGATGCCGGTCCGTTGAGCCGCAACTACTTAGTGCCGGGGGCCATGCTCTTGGCCCAGCTTCGCAGCACTGGAAACCAGGCCCACGCCACTGCACTGGAGCAGGAACTGCGGCACATGGCCGCCGCAACCGGCGCGGAACAGCAGCTCCGCCAATTAGGCATCATCCTACCGTGAAGGCCATGGGCTTGTTCAACACCGACCTCGGGGGCCTGGGCGACGAGCGCCTGATGGAGCTGGTGGTGCGCGGCAACGAGCGGGCCTTCGCCACCCTGTACGACCGTTACCAGCGCAAGCTCCTCTCCTACTTCCACCGCATGCTTTGGAACGACCGCGAACGGGCCCAGGATTTCCTCCAGGACCTCTTCTCCAAGCTGGCGCAACAGCCCGCCAGCTACAACCCCGATCGCCCGTTCAGCACGTGGCTTTACAGCGTGGCCAACAACATGTGCAAGAACGAATACCGCCGGCAGGCCGTGCGCACTGCTGCGGCACCGTTGCTGAAAGCCTCCGCAAACCACACTGCCCAGGCGGTGGAAGGCACCGCCTTGGACCACGAAGCCTTCAACAGACGCCTGGAAGAAGAACTGGAAAAGCTGGAACCCGACCAAAAGGCCACGTTCGTCATGCGCCATTATGAGGACATGGCCATCAAGGAGATCGCCGCCGTCTTCGGCATTTCCGAAGGCACGGTGAAAAGCCGCCTGTTCTACACGGTGAAAAAGCTCGCCGCCAAACTGCCCGAATTCAATCCCCAACCGCAAACACAGGCCCCGGCACCGGGGAGATGACCGACCATGGAACGCCCGGAACGATACGACCCCGAAGACCTCGAGCACCTGATGCTCGAACGCCCCTTCGATGAGCTGCTGGCCGAGGAACAGGTCTTTGCCCTGCGCCACTTGCAAGACCGAGCCGAATATGAGCGCATGCGAGCGCTGCTCCACCAAGTGCAACAACAGCGCAAGGTGACACAAAACCGTGATGCCGACCCGGCTGTGCGTGAGCGGGTGCTGGCCGCCTTCCGGGCCGAACAGCAGCCCCGGTGGCGCATCTGGCTAAACGGTGTGGGCGCCTTCCTGCTGCCCGGACAGTCTGCCGCCTATTGGCGCCCTGCGCTCGCCCTGGGCTTGGTGGCCGTCGTGGTCATCACCGTGGTGCGCCTTTCCACCAGGCACGATCAGGCCAAGGTGCTCGCCGAAGCAAGGCCTGCCACCACCGGCCAACAACCGGATACTCCTGCACCTGCAACCGTATCGCCGGAAAGCGTGATTCCTCCTCCGGAAGCGTCCGTTTCGAACCCCGATGCGGACTTGGGAGGCAGCACTGCGGTAAATGAAGAGGCACGCAGCAGTCATGCTTCCACGAGGCAACAGATCAACGCTGCCAGTACTTCGGAATCCCCGCTGCAGGCCAAACTGGCCGAAGCCCATGCGATCATGGATACCGTGGTGGCCGGGGATATGGCCGCCGCCGACCTTGCCATGGAGGAGCGGGCCGTTGCAAAGCGGGCCACCACCACCCGTGCCGAATTTGCATCAGGGGCTGTGGTGGCATCCGAAGCTGCCTCGATGCCTGACTACGCCGGTGTCGACGGAATACGCACCCAAGACCAAGCGCAATACACCGAGGACGACTTGCTGGGCCTGCTGCAGGCAGCCTGGTAACCGGTAGCCCTGAGCGCCGTTTTCAGAAGTTGCAGGGAGAAGCCCTAACCGGACAAAGACTTGCGTTTCATTTACCCCCACCACAAAAAGCGAAGCCCTCCAAACACTTGGAGGGCCTGCTGCTCTAAGAGAGCCTCCTATCCGATTTGAACGGATGACCTGCTCATTACGAATGAGCTGCTCTACCGCTGAGCTAAGGAGGCTGTTCAAGAAAAATACGCAACCGTTCCCGGTGCGGGCGGCAAATGTATGCCTCTTGGCCATACGGCGGAACACCCCAGCCTGCCCGCCGTGCTTCCCCCTATTGCCGCCCGACGGGTATGCAAGAATGGCCGCCAATGGGATCGCTCGAGCTGTTCCGCTGCCTACCTTTGTTCGCTTGCGATGACAATGCCGAACAGTGGGATGGAAATTGCACAAACGGAGGAAGAGACCGCAGAGCGGTCCTATGTGGAATACTTGGGGATCGAGCACTTATCGTTTGACCCATTGAAGGACCTCAACCTGCCAGCCAGTTACGAGGAGGTTGTATTGCGGTACAAGCGGTTGCGGGGTGACAGGCCGGTACCGGGCCTGAACTGAGGAATTTTTTCCGAGACTATGGTTTAAGCCTATTGAAGGGGGCTTGGCTGCGGGGTTCCCCATTGCCCCAAGGCGGGTACCATGCGCCGGTGCCAACGGGCTCGGCTGATCCATAAGTACTTGAATTGGCCGAAATTCCTACCTTCCAGCCTGCAAAGGCGGGAAGACCTCCCCCTTTTGCACAGCGTTCTTTTTTCCTGACACCCACCAAACCCTTGTCCAGATGAAGGTTTATGATGAAAAACACATCAAGAACGTCGTACTGCTGGGAGCGCATGGAAGCGGTAAAACCACCTTGGCGGAGACCATGCTGTATGAAGCAGGCCTGCTGAAAAGGCGCGGCCGCGTGGAGGAAGGCAATACGGTAAGCGACCATGCCCCGCTTGAACGCGAGCGCGGCTACAGCACCCAAAGCGCGTGCATGCACACCGAATGGCGCGATGACAAGATCAACCTGATCGACACGCCCGGCTTAGACGAATTCCTGGGCGAGACGATACCGGCCCTGCACATGGCGGACAGCTGTGTATTGGTGTTGAACGCGCGAAACGGCGTGGAAGTGGGCACGGAGCTGCTTTGGGAGCAGGTGGCACCTGCGGGCAGGCCGGTGATCGTGGCCATCAACCAGTTGGACCACCCAAGTTCGGATTTCGATGCGGCCTTGGAGCAGGCAAGGGAATTGCTGGGTCCGGCGGTAACGGTGATGCAGTACCCGATGGAGCAAGGTGAAGGCTTCCACCGCATCATCGACCTGCTGCGCATGACCATGTACGTGTTCAAGGACGAAGGCGGGAAACCCGAGAAGCAGCCCATTCCGGAGGCCGAACGTGAGCGCGCCACGGGGCTGCACAAGGAACTGGTGGAGAAAGCGGCCGAGAACGATGAGCAATTGATGGAGCGCTACTTTGAAAAGGGAGAGCTGGACGAGGATGAAATGAGCAAGGGATTGCGCATGGGCATGCTTCAGCGCACCTGCTTCCCGGTGTTCTGCCTCAGCGCTGCGCGCAACATGGGGAGCGGCCGCCTGATGGGCTTCATCGGCAATGTGGCGCCCGCAGCCTCCGACCTACCCGCCGCGTCCACCGCGGACGGAGGACTGCTACCCTGTACGGTGGAAGGCCCCGCCGTGCTGTATGTCTTCAAAACCGCAAACGAGGCACACACCGGCCGTATCAACTACTTCAAGGTGATGAGCGGGGAGCTCCGGGAGGGCCAGGAGCTGGAGAACGCTTCAACCGGCGCGGTGGAACGCCTCGGGCAAGTGTTCATCCCCATGGGCAAGGACCGCAAACCAGTGGACCGGCTGGTGGCGGGCGACATCGGCGGGGCGGTGAAGTTGAAGGATACCGGCACAGGGCAAACCCTGCACGGCAAGGGAAACGCGGTGCGCCTGCCGGCGATCGCCTTCCCATCGCCGCGGCTGCACCATACGGTGAACGCTACGGACAACAAGGAGGAGGAAAAGCTGCACATGGCCCTGCTGGAGATCCAGTTGGAGGACCCGTCGATCACCCTGCACTACAACCGGGAAAGCAGCGAGCGGGTCATCGGCACCTTGGGTGAAGTACATCTGGGCGTGGTGGAATGGAAATTGGCCAACCGCTACAAGCTCGCCGTGCGCTTCGGAAGCCCCAAGGTGGCGTTCCGCGAAACGATCCGCAAGCCGGCCGCCGCCATGTACAGGCATAAGAAGCAAACGGGCGGCAGCGGGCAGTTCGCCGAGGTGCACTTGCGCATCGAGCCTTGGCATGAGGGCATGCCCGCTCCCGCCGGGGTGAACGTGAGGAACACCGAGCAGATCGACCTGCCCACCGGCGGGAAGCTCATCTTCATGAACTGCATCACGGGCGGAGTGATCGACAACCGGTTCATGCCCAGTATCCTCAAGGGAGTGATGGAAAAGATGGAACAAGGGCCCCTGACCGGATCACCGGCACGGGACATCCGGGTGCTGGTGCACGATGGCAAGATGCACCCGGTGGACAGCAACGACATCAGCTTCCGGATCGCGGGCCTGATGGCGTTCAAAGACGCGTTCATTCAGGCCGCCCCCTTGCTGATGGAACCCATCCAGGAGGTGGAAGTGCGTGTGCCTGGCGACCTCATGGGCGAGGTGATGACCGACCTGCAAGGCAGGCGCAGCATCATTCTTGGCATTGAAGGGAGCGGGCGCATCCAAGTGGTGAAAGCACAGGTGCCCGCCGCCGAACTGGACCGTTACAGCACCCGGTTGCGCAGCCTCACCCAAGGCCGGGGCATCCACACGGAGCGCTTCCTGGAATACCGGCCCGTGTCCGCGGACCTGCAGCAAAGGTTGGTGCACGACCACCAGCGCCAAGAGGTGCCCGCCTGATCAAGGCCGCACCACGCCTTGCGTGCCGGGAGGCAGGGAGATGCCGTCGTTCGTGCGGTCACTGTCGCCCTGCCTGCCGAATGGATCGACCTCGATCCGCTCAATACCGGCCATGGGCAGGGTGAACGAATAGGTCGGGTCGGTCCACTGCCAAGGCGGAAGGGAATGCCATTCCCGTCCTCCGGGCTGTTCAACACGTGCCCCCAGCATCAGCGAAAGCGGGATGTTGAGCAGGAGCACCGTGCCGTCTTGTTTTTGCACCGCCACGTCCGCAGGCATCAGCATCAAGCCCTTGCGTTCCAACGTGACCGTAGTGCTGTCGTTGTGCAGCCTCACCTCGCGCACCGCATGATCCAAGTTGCGCGTGGTGTTGATCCACTCGTCGAAGTACCACCCCAGCTGAAGCCCGCTCTCCTTTTCCATGGCACGCTGCACGTCCACCGGCCCCGGGTGCTTGAAGGCGCAGGACTTGAAGTAGCGGCGGAGGCCCCGGTGCAAGGTGCTGTCGCCGATCACCGCCCCCAACTGGTCCAGGAAGAATTCACCCTTGCTGTAGGCCGTGCCGCTGTAGTCGCGATTCGTGGCAAAATGATCCGCGGCCACGGACATGGGTTCATGGTCCGGTGAGGCGGCCAAGCGCAAGTACGCGTCCAATGCCTCCGCATGCACCCTGCCCTTTCCGGAATTGGGGAACAAGTGACGCATCACCTCGGAACCCGCATACTCGGTAAAGCCCTCGTCCATCCAGGGGTAGCTGAGCTCATCGCTGGCCAAGGCCCCATAGTACCAGCTGTGCAGCAGTTCATGCACGCTCACCCCCACCAAACTGCCCAAGCGGCGCTCCCCGGTGATCAGGGTCATCATCGGGTATTCCATGCCTCCGTCTCCGCCTTGGGCAAAGCTGTATTCCGGCCACGGGTATTTCCCGAAATTCCGGTCCATGAACTGCACTGCACGCACCATGTAGTCGGGGAGCTGCTCCCAATTCGCGGCCAGCTCCGGCTTGTTCTTGCGGAAAAAGCGCAGCAACGGACCACCGGGCACCTGGGCCGTAGTTTGGACATAACCCGGATCGGCGGCCCAAGCGAAATCATGCACGCGCGGCGCCTTGAAATGCCAGGTTAATTTGCCGTCACTCCGCTTTTGGGGTTGCGTGCGCGGGGCATAGCCATGGCCGATCTCCTTGGCATTGGCCAGTACACCGGTAGCGGCCACGGTAAACGCGCTATCGAGCGTGATGCGCACGTCGTAGTCGCCCCATTCGCCGTAAAACTCGCGCCCCACGTACGGATCCGCATGCCAGCCCCGCTGGTCATACACGGCCACCTTGGGGTACCATTGGGTCATGCTGTAGGCCACGCCTTCCGCATTGTCGCGCCCGCTGCGGCGGATCTGCAACGGTACCTGCCCGGCGAAATCGATCTCCAACGTGGAGGCCTTCCCGGGCGCTATGGGCTTGCCCAACCTCAACCTAAGCACCGTGCCCATGTGCTCCATGGTCACGGCCCGACCCTGTTGCCGAACTTCGGTGCAGTGCAGATCGCCCTGCTCTTCCGGCGCCAACCGCAGGATACGGTCGCTGACGCGCGGGTCCGGGTCTACAATGGTCCTGGAGCGCACGTCCATTTCACTGCCCGGTTGGAACGCGTTGAAGTACAGGTGGAAGAACATTTCATGCAGGGTGTCCGGACTGTTGTTCCTGTACCACAGCCTCTCGGTACCGGTGAAGCGGTGGGTTTGGGCATCAAGTTCCACCGTGATCGCACACTTGATGGCTTGCTGCCAGCCGTTGCACTGGGCCGTGGCCGTGGAAGCCAGGAACAAAATGGGAAGCAGGAGCCGGGTGCGCATGTGCCAAAGATGCCTGCTCCGGGTCATTCCGGTCCTTGGCAGCTTGTTAAGAGGTATTATGGAAGACCTGTTCACACCTTGTGGGTATGCTGTTCAATCACTGTGGGCCACCAGCTGCGATCTATGAAAAACACGTTCACAGCATGTTCATGGATCGTGGAAAAACCAAGCAGGGACCGGCAGGCCAGCGCCGTGGATACGGGCTGTTCATAAAACGAAGCCAACCTGTTCGCCTGTTGTTAGGTGATGTGGAAAGCCTGTGCAAGACGCGTTGAAAAGTCGAAAGCTCCGCTCCGTGCCGAGATAGGCCACGAACAAGCTTTGCACAAGGATATCAACCACCTACGACAATAAACTTTGCCGCAGGGCGAACTCCAGTTGCCGGTTCGATTCGATGAGCCTCTCAGTATAGGCTGCACGCTCCATCTCCTCTCTGTAGCCGGTCCAAGCTGCTGCCACAGCCTTGCGTACTTCGTCGGCTTCCCAAGGCTTCTGGATGTAATGGCACACCCCTGCCTGGTTCAAGGCATCCACAAGGGCTTGCAGGTCGGCATAGGCGGTTATCAACATCCGGCGCACTTGTGGAAAACTCTCCCTGATCCTTCGCAGGGATTCGGTACCGGGGATCCCCGGCATGCGCTGGTCACAGATCACCATGTGCACCCCCCCATTTTCCAGCAGCGGCCAGGCGCTCGCCAGGCCATCGGCAACGATCACTTCGAAATCCTTCCGGAAAGCAGCTCTGAAGGCGATGCGGTTGCCTTCATCGTCATCGATGTACAGCACGGTGGGTACGGAGGGGAGATGTTCCTCCGGGAGGGTGCGGAAGCGCTTCATGGCACTGGGCTTTGATCCGCCGGATACGGGCGCCAGCAAGAAAAGTTATCAACAATCGGTAAATTCTTGTTAATAACAATCCAATGGATACATTCGACCCTTGAAATACCCATCCAACCCATATAACCCATGGATGCAACAATCGACCGTGTGTTATCCTCCGCCAATGACCTGTCTGCGGAGTACCGTCCCGTCATCTTCCGCCTGCCCTCGGATCAACAGGCACTGAAAGCGGTGATTGAACGGCACCCCCGCCTGAAGGTTTATGACCGGCTCGACCATCAGCTCCGGGAGTTGATAAAAACCCAGCAACCGAACCAGAAATTCAATGATGCGCAACTTGAAGAGGCGATAATCAACCATCTGGGCAGCAAACCATTGAAAGAATATGGTGCATGGATCTTCTACCCTTGGTCGGAAACCTTGCTACACCTGCTGGACGAGGAAGAATTCACCCTGTTGCGAACGGACCGGAACAGGAACAAGATCACCCGGGAAGAGCAGGAGCGCCTTTCCCGGATCAAGGTGGGTGTGATCGGACTTTCGGTGGGGCAATCGGTAAGCGTTACCATGGCCTTGGAGCGCAGCTTTGGCGAGATCCGCTTGGCAGACTTCGATACGCTGGACCTCAGCAACCTCAACCGGATCCGCACCGGTGTCCACAACTTGGGACTGAACAAAGCCGTGGTGACGGCACGGGAGATCGCGGAGATCGACCCCTTCCTTCAAGTAACCTGCTATGCCGAGGGCGTCACAACGGGCAATATGGATGCCTTCTTCACGGAAGGAGGCCGCTTGGACATGCTGGTGGAAGAGTGTGACAGCGTGGACATCAAGATCCTTGTCCGGCAGAAGGCAAAGGCCATGGGCATTCCCGTGGTGATGGACATGAGCGACCGCGGCTGCTTGGATGTGGAGCGTTTCGACCTGGAACCCAACCGGCCCATCATGCACGGCTGGATCGACCACTTGGACCTGGAGGCCGCCAAGCGCCCAATGACGTCCGAGGAAAAGGTGCCCTACATGCTGCCCATCACCGGCATGGAAACGCTCAGCCCGCGCATGAAGGCTTCGGTGATCGAGCTGGGCCAAACGGTATCGACCTGGCCCCAATTGGCCACATCGGTCGTGTTGGGCGGGGCCTTGGCCGGAGATGCCGTGCGCCGCATCGCCTTGGACCAGTTCCGCAGTTCGGGCCGTTGGTTTGTTGACCTGGAAGAGCAGGTTGCCGACCCGCCGGAGGCGACACTAGCATCCGCCCACCCGGCCACACCGAAAAATTTCAGCCTGTCCAACGCGGACATGGAGCGATTGGACACACTGACGAATAATGAAGGAACGGATGCCATAGGCCTTGATGAAGGCACCGTGGAGCAGGTCCTGGAAGCGGGCAGTTTGGCCCCCAGCTCGGGCAACATGCAACCGTGGAAATTCATGCGGCACAACAACAGGCTGCTGCTCTTCCACGACCACGGCCGCTCTCATTCCATGTGGGATCCCGACCATCTGGCAGCCCATCTCGGGTTGGGCGCTTGTGTGGAGAACATGGTGCTCAAGGCCCATGAACTGGGCAAGGAGGTCAGGACAACCTATTTCCCCGATCCCCAATTGCCTTCCTTGGTTGCTGTGTTGGAATTCCACCACGCGCCTTCCACGGAGAGCGAACCGCACGCCGTGGACGACTTGGCCCCGATGATCGGCATCCGGTGCACCAATCGGAAATACCCTGCACCCGGAGCTGTTCCAGACACCTTCAGGAACCGGCTGGAAAAGGTGGGCGCCACGGTTCCCGGTTGTACGGTGACTTTGTTGGAGGGTGCCGGGGTAATGGGCCGCATGGCCGACCTGTGTGGTGCGGCTGAGCGTATCCGCGTGCTCAATCCCACCGGGCACCGGGAATTTTTTGGGCACGAGGTGCGCTGGACCCCGGAAGAGGCCGTCTCAACCAGGGATGGGTTGGACTTGGCCACCATGGAGCTGCGGCCCATCGATCTGGCCGGCCTGCAGGTAGCCTCCGACCGCCGGGCGGTGGACCTGGTGGATGCCTGGGGAGGCGGCAAGGGCTTCGAGAACGTATCGGCGCCGGTGATCCGGGCCTCCATGGCGGCCGTCTTGTTCAGCTGCGCGAAGAACTCGGCGGTGAACCAGCTTTTGGGCGGGCGGCTGATGGAGCGTGTATGGATGCTGGCCAATGCGGAAGGCCTGTCCGTGCACCCCATTGCCGCCCCGATCTTCCTCACCCATGCCATGCAGTTCAACCCGGAGGGCCTGCGGGCCCATGAGCGCGAGGAACTGGAGCAGCTCCGGAAGGAATTCATGGCTCTTTGCGGCCTTGGTGAACGCACTCCGCTTTTCATGGTTCGCCTTTCCCCCGGCGGGCAGCCCACTGCCCGTTCCCTCCGCCTGCCCTTGCAGAAACTGATGGTCCAACCTGCGAAAGACGCCCTTAACATCCAGTAAAATGAGCAACGAGCGGATCACTCTCAAGGCCTTCCAAGCCCCGGAAGAACCGGCGCTGTGCGCCGAATTCCTGCATGAACACCGGATGGTGCTGGAAGAATTCGGCATCAGCCATGTTACCACCAACAACGAGGTTTGGATGCACGATCCATACACTTATGTGATCGTGGCCCTGCATGAAACCATGGGCATGGTGGGGGGCATCCGCCTGAAGATCGATGATGGCATCACCCCCATTCCCATGGCCGACGCCATACGCAAGCTGGACCCGCGGGTGGATAAGGCCCTGGCGGAGCTGCAGCCTTACGGCAACGGTGAAGTTTGCGGCCTGTGGAACGCCCATCGGTTCAACGGAAAGAACATCCCCGTGCTGCTCAGCCAGGCTGTTACGGCCATGGCCGTTCCGGCAGGTGCCCGGAAAATGGTCTGCTTCGTGGCGCACTACACGCAAAAGCATCCGGCCCGGAACGGTTTTGTGGTGATGGACAACTTGGGCGACCAGGGTTTCTTCCCCGGCTATCCCATCCCGCGGATCATTGCCATCGCCATGGTGAACCCGGATACCATGCTGTTGGAGCATGCCACTGCACAACACCGCCAATTCATCTACAGTTTACGGCTGAGGCCTGAACAGGAACGGGTGGAGACCCACGGCAGCACTACCTTCGAGGTAACTTACCGCATGCGCCTGAGCAATGCGCTGCACGACCTGTACGCCTATCAACAGATCGAAGCCGACCGCTTACGGCAGGCCATCTGAGTACGGAACCAATCGCCCCGCGCCCGCGTAGGAACGGCCGTGAAAAAGTCGAGCCTGCTCCTGGGCCTGCTCCTTTTCCTGGCTGCCGATGTCCATGCCGGAAAGGGGGTGGACGAGCTGATCGTGTATTCCGGTGAAGGCCGGACAGGCCCATGGGGCAAGAACCTGGCGATTTTTGAAGATACTTCGGGGACCATGGCCCTGGAACAGGTGGTGGCCCTGGGCGCATTCGTTCCATCCCATGATCCGGTGCCCAACTTGGGCGTCTCACGGTCCGCCTTTTGGGTGAAAGCATCCTTGGTAAACACGGCCGTGGACAATCCGCCGGTACTGCTGCTCGATTATCCCGAGATCGACGAGATCGATCTGTTCGTCGTGGCCAACGGCAAGGTGGTGTACGAGCGGCATGCGGGCAATTTGCGCTCCTTGGACAAGGCCCTGCAGAATTCACCAGCTTTTTCCTATCCCTTGGACATTCCATACGCGGGCATGGTGGACATCTATGCGCGGCTTCAAAGCAACAAGCAGCTCCAGGTCCCGCTCTTCATCCAAAATGCGCGGTTGAGCGTGACCCAGATGCTTCACCGGAACCTGTTCATGGGGGGCTACATCGCCATCATGCTGGTGATGGTGCTGTACAACCTGTTCATTTCCATTTCCACCCGGGAGCGGCAATACTTCCTCTACAGCTTCTACTTGATCGCGGTTTGCTTGGCCCAAGTTTCTTTCAACGGTTACGGGGCCTATTACTTGTGGCCCGGGCTTCCGGAAGTGAACGCCCATGCCTCGCTGATCCTGACGGTTGCGGCCATGTTCATGGCCTACGAGTTCATGCAGCGCTTCATCAGCCTGTACCGTTTCAAGCCCGGGCTGCGGTGGGTGAAACGCGTGGTCTATGGCACCTCCATCGTGGCCGTTGGGATGTCCTTCCTCGGCCTTGCCGTTGAAGCGTATTCGGTCATACAAGCCATTTCCACCTCCTTGGCGGCGTTCATTCTGTACGTGTCGATCAGCATTACCCGCAAGGGGTATCGCCCGGCGAGGTACTTTTTGGCGGCATGGTCGGTCTTTGTTTCGGGCGTTATTGTGTTCGTGGCCAAGGATTGGGGCCTGCTTCCTTACAACGAACTGACCAAGTACATGATGACCATTGGGTCATCCATTGAGGTGGTACTCCTTTCCTTTGGTTTGGCCGACCGCATCAACGTGCTGCGCAAGGAGAAGGACCGGTCGCAGGCCGAGGCCTTGCGCGCGGCACAGGAGAAGGAGCAATTGATCAGCAGCCAGAACGCCGAACTGGAGCGCAAGGTGGCCGAGCGCACCTATGCGCTACAGGCGAGCAACGACCACCTGAAGCAGACCCAAAGCCAGTTGGTGACCGCTGAGAAGATGGCCTCCCTGGGACAGCTTACCGCCGGCATTGCCCACGAGATCAACAACCCGATCAACTTCATCAGCAGCAGCATCCCTCCCCTGCGGCGCGACCTGACCGAGCTGCAGGAGGTGCTACAGGCCTACCGGCAAGCTGCTGAAGGAGCCTCGGCGCCGGTGGACGTGCGCGCCTTGGAGAAGCAGATTGATGTGGACGGAACCGTGGAGGAGGTAAAGGACCTTTTGGTGGCATTGGAGAATGGCGCCACCCGCACCTCGGAGATCGTGCGTGGGCTGCGCACCTTCAGCCGCTTGGACGAGGATGAGCTCAAGGCAGCGGACATCAATGAGTGCCTGCGCAGCACCCTGGTGATGCTTGGGCCGCAGTTCCGGGACATGGTGGAAGTGGAATACGATCTTGCCGACATGCCGATGGTGGAGTGCTTGCCCGGCAAGCTCAACCAACTGTTCCTCAACCTGCTCAACAATGCCGTACACGCGGTAAGAAAGCGGCATGGGGATTCCGGAGGCGTGGTCCGCATCGGCACCCGCCTGCACGATGGCATGGTGGAGATCACCATCGCGGACAACGGCATCGGCATGGACGAGAAGGTGCGATCGCGCTTGTTCGAGCCGTTCTTCACCACCAAGGACGTAGGCGAAGGCACTGGCCTTGGGCTGTCCATTGCCCAAGGCATCATTGACAAGCACCAGGGGCGCATCGCCGTGAACAGCACCCCGGGCATAGGCACCGAGTTCAAGATCACCTTCCCTGCCTTGATCGCGAAGCAGTGGGCAAAAAGCGCATGAACGATGGAACAAATACCTGAGCGGATCAAAGTATTGTACGTGGATGATGAAGAAGGCAACCTGTTGGCCTTCCGTGCCGGGTTCCGGCGCGATTTCGAGGTATCCACGGCCCAAACCCCTGCCGAGGCGCTAGCCTGGCTGGAGCAGCACGCCGTTCATGTGGTGATCAGCGACCAGCGCATGCCGGGGATGAACGGCGCTGAGTTCCTCGGCATCGTCAGGACGCGGTGGCCGAATGCCGTGCGCCTGCTGCTCACCGGCTACAGCGACCTGGAGGCCGTGGTGGAGGCCGTGAACCTGGGCGGGATACACGCCTACATCACCAAGCCGTGGGACCCCACCGACCTGCGCCTCCGGATCGAGCAGGCCTACGAGGTGCATTTCCTGCGGGCCCAGCGCGACCGGCTGCTGGAGCGCTACCGGCAGATCTTCGAAGCTTCGGGCGACCCCATCGTGATCTTGGACGATACCGGGCGCTTCAGGGAGATGAACCAAGCGGCCAAGCATTTGCTGCACATTGGGCACACTCGCGCGGATGAAACGGGACTGGCCTCTTATGTGAACGACCTGCCCGCAGTGATCGGCAAGATGAAGGCCCAGCGCCAAGGAAACACCTACAGGAACATCGACCTCACCCTACAGATCCCGGACGGATCCGCAGTGGACTGCTTAGTGACGCTGAGCCATGTGGGCCAAGACCCGGACGGCCGCAGCTTGTACCAGGCCATGATCAAGGACATCACCGACCGCAAACAGGAGGAAAACCGGCTGAAGAAACTGAACCACGACCTGGACCGCCGTGTAGCCGTGCGGACCAAGCAATTGATGGATGCCTTGGACGACCTGGGCGCTTTCTCCTATTCCGTGGCCCACGACCTGCGTTCACCCCTTAAGAACATCAAGGTATTGAGCGACCACTTGAGCAGCATGGCAGCCTTGCGCAACGATGAGGAGGAACACGACCTGAGCCAACGGATCCACAAAGGCGTTTCGCGCCTGATCTTCCTGGTGGACGACCTGCTGCAGTTCTCCCGGATGGATTCCAAGAGCGCCGAATTTGCCGAAGTGGACGCCGCCAAGGTGATGCGGGACTGCATGGCCGAGATGGAGCCTTTGGCCGTCAATGTCAGCGTGGCTTTACCTGCACCCGGCACCGCGCTGGTGCACGCTGACCCGGCCATGCTGAAAGTGGCGCTGAACAACCTACTGGCCAACGCCGTGAAATTCAGCCGGACCCAGGCGGAAGCCCGGATCGAACTAGGTCATGCACGGGACGGCGACGGAGATGTGCTTTGGGTGAAGGACAATGGCGTGGGATTCGACGGCAACAAGAGCGACCAACTTTTCGGCGTGTTCAAGCGCCTTCACCCCGCAACCCAGTTCGAGGGCACGGGGATCGGGTTGGCCATGGTGGACCGGATCATGAAGAAGCACAACGGCAGTTGCTGGGCCGAAGGGGCTACCGGCCAGGGAGCTTCCGTGTACCTCCGCTTTCCCGCCTCGAAGCGGAACATGCGTTTAGCCGGTTGAGTGAAACCCGCGTGGCCAGCCTGCGTACAACTCCGCCATTGAACCACTTCGCATAACGGACATGAAGCCTCAAACCATCCTCGTCCTTGCTGCATTGATCGCTGCACCGGTCTTCACTCAAGCCCAATCCTTGGTGGAACGGCGGGACCAGGCCACCGGGTGGTACGTACCGGTGAAAATGCGCGTGACCACCAACGGGGCGAAGGCCAAGACCGTGAATGTGCAGGTCTACATGGAGAATGAGCTGATCCACGAGATCCCGGGCAGCCCGGGCAACTTCACCCTGAACTTGGACCTGGAGCATTCATATACCGTGGTGCTCGCCAAGGAGGGCTACCGGAGCAAATCGATGTTCATCAACACCCACGTGCCTGAGCAGCGCGTGGCATACCCGATGTATGAATGTTTCATGGACCTGGAGGCTGAGGATAAATTCACCCATTCCGACCCCTTCTACATGGATTTCCCCGGGGCCATCGTGCGCTGGGACGAGGCGGCCCAAGGGTTCACCCCTCAATTGGGCTACTTGGCCGACATCCAGTCCAAGATGGCCATGCTGCGTGTGCAGATGGACCCGCAATAACCTTCCCACCCGCCTGCCAAGCACCACTGAACCTTGGCAGGGGCTGCGGACCATGGGCTGCCCCGCCGGGCGGCCCATTTCTTTTCCGATCAGTGCTGGTCGTAGTCCACGATCACGCGCGGGGTCAGCGGGTGGCTCTGGCAGGTGAGCACATAGCCATCGGCCACTTCTTCGTCGGTGAGGGCATAGTTCATGTCCATCTTCACCTTGCCTTCCACGATCCGCGCCTTGCAGGTGCAGCACACGGCCCCTTTGCAGGCATAGGGCACGTCGAGCCCGGCCTCCTCGGCCGTATCCAGGATCGTGGCCCCCTTGGCCGGCACCTCGATCTCCGTTTCCCTTCCGTCGAGGATGATCTTCACCTTGGCCATGCCTTCCAACGTGGCCGGTTCCTGCGGCGCGGCAGTTTCGGGCGCCTTCTTGGCGTCTCCCACCACTGGCGTGGTGAAGAGTTCGATGTGGATCCGCTTCTTGTCCACGCCGAGCTTCTCCAACGATTCGCTCACGTTCACCATCATGGGCTCGGGCCCGCAGATGAAGTATTCCGTGCCGCCATCGTCCTGTACGAACCGCTGGGTGAGCGCGGTGGCCTTTTCCACGGTGATCAGGCCGTTGAAGAGCTTGTCCTCATCATGGCCGTAGGTCAGGATGTGGTGCACATGGAGGCGGTCGCCGTACTTGGCCCGGAACTCCTCGAGCTTGCTGCGGAAGATGATGCGGTTCCCGTCGGTGTTGCCGTAGAAAAGGGTCAATCGACTTAGCGGCTCCACCCGCAGCACCGTCCAGATGATGCTCAGGATCGGGGTGATGCCGCTTCCGCCGGCAAAACAGACGTAGTGCTTCCGGTTGGCCGGATCAAGCTGGGTGTGGAAGTTGCCCATGGGGGTCATCACCTCCATGGTCATGCCCGGTTGCATCCGGTCCACCAAAGCTGTGGAGGCCCGCCCGCCCTGCACCCGCTTCACGGCGATCCGCACTTCCGCCGGGTCCAGCGGGCTGCTGCAGATGCTGTAGCTGCGCCGCACCTCGTCGCCGTTCACCTGCACCTTCAGGGTGAGGTACTGCCCTTGGATGAACGCAAAATCCCCCCGCAGTTCGGGCGGAATGGTGAAGCTGATGGAGATGGCATCCTCCGTTTCGCGGTGCACATCGGAAACAACAAGCGAATGGAAGCGTGCCATGCGGGTAGGGACAAGGGACATAGAATAGCGGTTCGGGCTGCGCAAGCGCCGCCAAGGCCGCAAAAGTAGCCGACACCGGCCGCACTCCGTGCGGTTGCACTTCCATAGGCCGGTGCTACATTAGCCACCCGTATTCATTTCGAACAGACCATCATGCCGGAAAAAAAGCAAGAAGCCCTTTTCCAACAAGCCGTGGACGCCGAACAGAAGGTGGAGCCCCGGGACTGGATGCCCGAAGGGTACCGCAAGAACCTGATCCGCCAGATCAGCCAACATGCGCACAGCGAAGTGGTGGGCATGCTGCCCGAGGGGAACTGGATCACCCGGGCCCCCAGCCTGCACCGCAAAACCATCCTGCTGGCCAAAGTGCAGGACGAGGCCGGCCACGGCCTGTACCTGTACAGCGCGGCCGAAACCTTGGGCATTGGACGCGATGAGCTGATCGACCAACTGCTTTCGGGCAAGGCCAAATACAGCAGCATCTTCAACTACCCCACCCTCACCTGGGCCGATATCGGTGCCATCGGCTGGTTAGTGGACGGCGCGGCCATCATCAACCAAGTGATGCTCACCCGCACCAGCTACGGCCCCTATTCCCGGGCCATGGTGCGCATCTGCAAGGAGGAAAGCTTCCACAACCGCCAAGGCTATGACATCCTGATGACCCTGAGCAAGGGCACCCCGGAACAGAAGGCCATGGCACAAGATGCCCTGGACCGCTGGTGGTGGCCCAGCCTGATGATGTTCGGGCCCAGCGACAAGGACAGCCCGCACAGCGCGCAGAGCATGCAGTGGAAAATCAAGCGGCAGGGCAACGACGAGCTGCGCCAAGTGTTCATTGACCGCACCGTGCCGCAAGCCGAGTTCATCGGACTGAAGGTGCCCGACCCCAAGCTGAAATGGAACGAGCAAACGCAGCACTACGACTGGGGCGAGATCAACTGGGAAGAGTTTAACCAAGTGATCAAGGGCAACGGCCCCTGCAACGCCGAGCGCATGGCCGCAAGGCGCAAGGCCCATGACGACGGTGCGTGGGTACGTGAGGCCGCGCTGGCCCATGCCGAAAAGAAGAACAAGCGGAACGCAGCTTAGTGCATAGTTCAAAGGGCGTAGAGCGTAGTTGCCAGTTGTCAGTTGTCAGAAAAAGAAGAACAAGCACATTCGGAACCACCAGAAAACCATGAGCACCACCAACGAAAAAGATTGGCCCCTGTGGGAGATCTTCCTTCAAAGCAAGAAAGGATTGGACCATAAGCACGTGGGCAGCCTGCACGCCGCTGACGCCCGGATGGCCGTGGAAAACGCCCGGGACGTGTACACACGCCGCGGCGAAGGCAACAGCATTTGGGCCGTTCGGGCTTCGGACATCCACGCCAGCAGGCCCGAGGACCAGGGCGAATTCTTTGATCCCGCGGACGACAAGGTGTACCGCCACCCCACGTTCTACCCCATGCCCGAAGGAGTAAAGTACATCTGAGCATGAACCAGCAAGAAGCCCTGTTCCGTTTCGCCCTGCGCATGGGCGACAACGCTTTGGTGCTGGGGCACCGCATCAGCGAGTGGTGCGGGCATGCCCCGGCACTGGAGGAGGACATTGCGCAGACCAACATCGCGCTGGACCTGATCGGCCAGGCCCGCAACTACCTCACCTATGCGGGCGAGGTGGAAGGCAAAGGCCGCAAGGAAGATGACCTGGCCTATTTGCGTGACAGCCGCGAGTACATCAATGCGCTGATCACCGAGCAGCCCAAGGGCGACTTCGCCCACACCATCGTGCGCAGCTTCCTATGGGATGCCTTCCACCGGCCACTGCTGAACGCCTTGGCCAACAGCTCCGACGAGCGCCTGAAGGGCATCGCGGAAAAAGCCGTGAAAGAAGTGGCGTACCACCTGCGCCACAGCAGCGAGTGGCTGATCCGCTTCGGCGATGGCACGGAGGAAAGCCATCGGCGTGCCCAAACCGCCCTGGATGAGCTCTGGCGGTTTACGGGGGAATTGTTCGAGGCCGATGAGGCCGAACAAATCTTAGCCAAGGAAGGGGTGATCCCCCCGTTGGAAAGCCTAAAGGCGGAATGGAACGCCACGGTGGACCGGGTGCTGGCGGAAGCCACCCTGAAACGTCCGTCCGAGGGGTGGATGGCCAGCGGCGGCAAGAAGGGCGTCCACACGGAACACCTCAGCCTGATGCTCGCCGAAATGCAGACGCTGCAACGCAGCTACCCAGGGGTGGAGTGGTAAAAGCCCACACTCCCGCAGCGGTCTTCCGAAGGAGACCCTGCGACTTGGGGCACTGACCTCGAACACTGCAATCCATGCCCAGCGCAGCGGAAATAGAACAACTCCTCGAAGTGGTAAAAGACCCGGAGATACCGGTGATCAGCATCCGCGAGCTGGGCGTACTGCGCGAGGTCTCGGTGAACAACGGCGAAGTGGAAGTGACCATCACCCCCACGTACAGCGGTTGCCCCGCCATGGACTTCATGCGCCTCGAGGTGGAGCGCACCTTGAAACAAGCAGGTATCGGCAACTTCCAAGTGAAACAGGTGCTCTCCCCCGCATGGACCACGGACTGGATCAATGAGGAGGGAAGGAGAAAACTATTGGAGTTCGGCATCGCCCCTCCGCCCCATTCGGCAGACATCCGGACGTTGAAGGGCGAAGCCCCGCCCATCGCGTGCCCCCAATGCGGCAGCACCGATACCGCCTTGGTGAGCCACTTCGGCTCCACCGCATGCAAAGCCCTGTACAAGTGCAATGCCTGCAAGGAGCCGTTTGATCTGTTCAAGTGCCATTGAGCGGATTGCCCGATTGCACCTTGTTCACGGTCCCAATGGATTGCTTCGGCCCGAATGCGGCCTCGCAAGGCCATGTCGCAATAAACCCCGCTACGCCGTCACTGCGAGCCGGCCCTGCGGCGAAGCAGTCCATGACGAAGCAGTCCATGCACCAATGCTTTGCGCAGAGTGGAATGCCATGATGTACGGCAATGAAAGCTTGACCCGCCCTGCCGCGTACTTTCGCGGCGCATGGACATTTCCGTGGTCATCCCCCTGCTGAACGAGCGCGAATCGCTGCGCGAGCTGACGGCCAAGCTGCACGAGGTGCTCGGCGGCATGGGCAAGGCATACGAAGTGATGTTCATCGACGACGGCAGCCGCGACGGGTCCTGGGAAGAAATCCAACGCCTGCATGCGGCGGATGCCCGGGTGAAGGGGATCCGGCTGGGGCGCAACTATGGCAAGAGCCCTGCCCTGAACGAGGGTTTTATGGCGGCCCAAGGAAAGGTGGTGATCACCATGGACGCCGACCTGCAGGATGACCCTGAAGAGATTCCGGAGCTGTACCGCATGATCACCGCCGAGGGATACGACTTAGTGAGCGGCTGGAAGAAGAAGCGGCACGATCCCTTGAGCAAGACCCTCCCCACCAAGCTTTTCAACGCCACTACCCGCTGGGCCAGTGGTGTAAAACTGCACGACTTCAATTGCGGCTTGAAGGCATACAAGGGCGAAGTGGTGAAGGCCATCGAGGTGTACGGCGAGATGCACCGCTACATTCCTTTCATCGCCAAGAAGGAAGGCTTCCACAAGATCGGCGAGAAGGTGGTGAAGCACCACCCGCGCAAATACGGCAAAACCAAGTTCGGGCTGGACCGCTTCATCAACGGTTTCCTGGACCTGCTCACCATCACCTTCGTGTTCCGCTTCGGCAAGAAGCCCATGCACTTCTTTGGGGCCATGGGCACCTTGGTGTTCTTCCTCGGTTTCTTGGCCACGCTTTGGGTATTGGGCAGCAAGTTGTTCAGCCTGCTCACCCATGTGCGCGCACCGTTGGTGACGGACCAGCCGCTCTTCTACATCGCCCTCACCAGCATGATCATCGGGGCGCAGCTCTTTCTGGCCGGCTTTGTGGCGGAGCTGGTGGCACGCAATTCCAGCGAGCGCAACAATTACCGGGTGGACGATCGGCTGGGGCTGTAGGGCATGGTGAAAGGGAAGCGATCGTGGATGCCAATTCGTGAAGGAGTGAAGATGTGAAGGTGTAAAGAAGTGAAGATGTGAAGAAGTGAAGTGGTCGAGTAGCTGTGCCCATCTTCACTTCTTCTCCTCTTCACTACAGGTCGCATGTGAAGACCGTACCACTATCACGGAATCAGTTGTTTGTTCACTTGGTGGAAGCGGCGTGGGTGTGGGCGGAGACCTGATTTTCCTGCAATTGCGCATCTTTCCACCATGATCCCCCGCTGGTTGCACCGGACATTCCTTGCATTGCTGGCATGTTCGCTGGTGAAATATGTATGGCTGGCCGCCTACGCCCACCCCGTGGCCGATGATTTCTGCTACGCCGCAAAGTCACGCGGTATGGGCCTATGGGCCTGGAGCATGGGTGAGTGGATGACCTGGAACGGCCGCTACGCCAGCAACCTGCTCATGGTCCACGGGCCGCTCACGTGGTGGAACGACCCGCTGATCGGCTACCGGTTGGTTCCCGTCCTGTTGTTGGCCCTCACCTTCCTCAGTGCCTGGTTCCTGTTGCGCCGCCTCACGCGGGAATTTCTTTCCTCCGCCGAGGCCTTGCTTGCTGCACTGGTCTTCCTGTTGCTTTACTTGAATTTGATGCCTGACCTGGGCGAAGGATTCTACTGGTATACCGGGGCGATCACCTACCAGCTGGGCAACATCCTGCTGCTTTTGCACCTCGGGCTACTGGTGCCTGGTGGCCGCAAGGGCCTGCACCGATATGCCGCGCTGGCCGTGAACCTGCTGCTGGCCGTGGCCATAACGGGCATGGATGAGATCCACATGCTGCTGATGGTGGGCCTGCACACCGTGCGCACCGTATGGCTGGCCCTCGGGCGCAAGCCCGTCATTCCAGGGCTGTTGCTGCTGCTGCTCACCATGGCGGGCGCCGCATTGATGTACGCCGCCCCCGGCAATGCCGTGCGCGGCGCCATGTTCGCCGGTACGCACCGGCTGGGGTATTCGCTGGGCATGAGCGCCCTGCAGTCTGTGCGCTTCATGGGCAGTTGGCTGCTCTCCCCTGCCCTGCTGGTCTTCGGCCTGCTGTACATCCAAGTGCACCGTCAATTGGCGGACCGGGTCCCAGGTTACCGGAAACTGCTCCGCCTACCGCCATGGATCGCGGCCCTGCTGCCTCTCGCCGTGGTGGCGGCCACCATCTTCCCGGCGTATTGGAACACCGGTCTGCTGGGCCAGCATCGGACCATCAACGTAGCGTGCATCTTGTTCATTCCCTTGGCTTTCTTGAACCTTGCGATCTGGCTGGAACGCGGTGCTTTCCGCAATATGGCAACATGGGCAGCACCTCCCCGTGCAAGTGCGTATGGCATGGCGCTGGCCATCGCCGCGCTGAACCTCACCGGCAACGGTTACGCCGTCCATGCGGACCTGCTGGGCGGGCGTGCAGCAGCCTACGACCGGGTGATGGCGAAACGGGAAGCCGAATTGCGCGTGGCGGCATCGGACCCGTCCGCCAAGGTGGTGTTCATCCACCAAAGCAATCCGCCCCGCACGTTGCCGAGCTATGAGGGTAAATACCGCCTGCGCGATTGGATGATGCACTGCCAAGCCCGCTATTTTGGGGCGGAAGAGGACCAGGTCGAGCTGGACGGCCATTAAGCCCCAGTGCCTTGCAGACTCTCAGCGAACTCCACCAAGCCTTGCGCAAACCGCGCCCAGGTAAGCTCTTCACGCAGCGCGGCAATGCCCCGGCGCAGCTCCATTGGGTCGATGCTGAACAGGGCTTCAATGCCGTTCTGAACGGCATACGCATCAACCCCGGGCACGAGCACACCGGTCTGGCCGGTACGCACCATCTCCCTCAATCCACCTACATCCGTGGCCACCACCGGCACGCCGAAGTGCAGGGCAATGGCCGTGACACCGCTTTGCGTCGCGCTTTTGTACGGCAGCACCACGGCATCCGCAGCGCCAAAGAATTCCGGTACTTCCGCATCGGAAATGAAACGCGCGTGCACATGGATGTTCGCGCTCAGGGGGCTTCGCTCGATCCAGTCCGAGTAGCGGGAAAAATCACCGTACGGCTCGCCGGCGATCAACAAGTGGTAACGCGGATCCAGCCCGTTGAATGCATCGATCAACAGGTCCAGGCCCTTGTAGTCGCGGATCAGGCCGAAGAAGAGCAACACGCGGGCATCGGCGGGCAGGCCCAGCTTCCGGCGGGCCTCCACCATGTCCATCGGAGCACCGAAATGGTCGTACAACGGGTGCGGCATCAACTTCACCTTGGCCTGCGGATGCAGGGAAAGGATGTCTTGCCGCACCGCATCGGTCATGGCCACATACCCATCATTCTTCCGCAGGAACCAACGCGTCAGCGGCTGGTCGTAGAAATGTTGTTCATGCGGCAGGGCATTGTCCACGATGGTGACCACCTTCACGTCGCGTTTGCGCAGGTTGGCTGCCACCGCCCCCATGGCGGGCGCGAAGAAGGGCATCCAGTAGCGCAGCACGGCCACCTCGGGCTTTGCCGCAGCCATTCGCTTCGCCGTGCGCGCCCAGGTCAGCGGATTGATGCTGTCAAGAACCCGTACCGCCGCGATCTCGTCGGTTTGTCCTTCATCAAATTGCGTGGTGCCCGGGAAGAGGAAGTCCGGGTATTGGCGGGTGAAAGTGAAGGCCTGAACCTGATGCTCCTTCCGCAGTTCGTGCACCAAGGCGGTGCTGAACTGGGCGATGCCGCCCCGGTAAGGCGGAAAAGCAGAGAGAAAGGCAAAGCGCATGGGCCCGGCGAAGATCGCACGGGGCGGCCAACTTCCGGCGTATGGGGAAAGGCAACCCAACCCCGCAGACCCTGTGCGACCGCAAGTTCACCACTTGGAAAGGAAGCAGGGCTATCGCGTCTTATTCCCTGGTCAGGCATGGGATTTTGTGCGACACCCTCCGGGGTCGAACTCCATTTATCGTGTTATTGCTACGCTCTGTGACCCCGTTGGGGTCAGTTGAGAAAACACGACTGGTGACCCCGAAGTGGGTCACACAACGTAGAAACCACATCCTGCGC
>JRYE01000420.1_pt1 | contig 33815 bp, 30 predicted proteins | sample 235321 | NCBI WGS metagenome assembly JRYE01 (sample SAMN03074214, study PRJNA261473) | activated sludge metagenome | biome: Common Effluent Treatment Plant; feature: Wastewater; material: Activated sludge; isolation source: activated biomass in a lab-scale reactor treating industrial wastewater at... | reverse complement strand
CATCCCTGTGAGGGCAAAGACGGCACGAGCGGATAGAGCTCGCTATAGTGGAAAGCCAGGTGAAGGGGAGAGAGATGCACTTCCGGAATTGTGTGGGTCAATGTCCGCGCTGCAAGCGCGCCAGGACCTTCACCCGCGTTGCAAACGCGGGCGAGTGGTGCAAGTGGTGGGCTTTGGCAAATTGGCGAATTGCCGCATTGGCGAATTACCAACGTCACGGCCCCGGAGCCCGCCCTTCCTCCACGGCCACTTCATACTCCACCACCAATTGGCGGACGCGGTCCATGTCTGTGCCGTCGCCGATGCTTTCCAGCAGATCTTTGTAGGCAGGCCAGGCGGCCTTGAACTTCGCGGAGGCGGATCTGGTGTCATCAACGGCAAACGCCGCCGGCACAATGGTGCCTTTCAGGTCATGGCTCAGGTAGGCGGCATGGCCGTATTCAAAACCGGCTGCTTCGGCGGAATCCTTCTGCATGCGCAGGTGGGCAAAACCGTTCTCCCAGTACCAAATGGCACCTTGCGACATCAGGCGCACGGGCAACCGGCCTTCCTGCTCAATGCGGTAGAGCATGCCCTTGTTCAGGAAACCCCAAATGCGGCGCGTGGGGATGCGCACGGTGCGCCCTTCCTTTTCGCAGGCCACCATGAACCTGCCCCAGTGCGGCTCCACGGTGATCAGCCCGGCAACGGGTTCACCCGCTTTGGCCTCGTACTCGCCGTAGTTGCGGAAAAGCACGCCTTGGGGCTTGGCGCCAACGGTGGCAAGTACCGCAGCAATAAGCAGGAGACCGCGCATAGGGGCCGGGTTTGACGAAAGGTAAGCTGGAAAGAAGACCTGGTAGATGATTTGGCCACCGATCATCAACAACGGAAGGTGGGCACCGCAGGTTTAGGCCCCCGCCACGCACAGCACAAACTCACCTTTCGGAGCATGCTGCCGGAAGTGTTCCGAAAGCTCCGCCAAGGTGCCTCGCAACGTTTCTTCATGCAACTTGGTGAGCTCCCGGCTGATGCTTGCCGGGCGTTCCGCGCCGAAGGCTCCCGCCAGCTCCGCCAGTGTACGCGCAATGCGGTGCGGGCTTTCATAGAACACCATGGTGCGCGGCTCAGCGGCCAGCTCGGTGATGCGCGTGCGGCGGCCTTTTTTCACCGGAAGAAATCCCTCGAAGGTGAAGCGATCGCAGGGCAGGCCGCTGTTCACCAATGCGGGGACGAAGGCCGTGGGGCCGGGAAGTGTTTCCACTGCAATGCCTGCTTTCACTGCTGCACGCACCAGCAAAAAGCCCGGGTCGCTGATGGCCGGCGTGCCTGCATCGGTGACCAGCGCAAAGCGTTCACCGGCCTGCAGGCGTTGCACCAGGCGTTCAGTGATCTGGTGCTCGTTGTGGATGTGGAAGGCGATGAACGGCTTGCTGATGCCGAGGTGCTTCAGCAGCACGCCGCTGGTGCGGGTGTCCTCGGCGATCACGGCATCCACTTCGCCCAGCACGCGCACGGCCCGCAGGGTGATGTCCTCCAGGTTGCCGATGGGCGTGGGGATGAGGATGAGCTTGCCGCCGGATCGCTCGGTGCTCATTTGAAGAAAGCAATACTAGCGGGCACGTCGGTCATTCACGGCTCCATGCCTTTTCGCGCAGTTCCTCGGCCGTGATCGGATTGTCGCTCCACACGCCATCCAATCCCGCGAACGGGTCCTTCTCCCGCTTCGCCTCACGCTCCACGAACAACGCACTGATGCTCTTCTTGCGCCTGCGGCTGAGCACTTGCGCCTTGCGCTTGACCTTGAGGGGTACGGACAAGGTAAGCTTTTCGGTCATGGCCCGTTTAATTGAAGTGCCGGGAAGGTGCAGGCTTACGTGCAGGATGCTAAAAGTACGTGATTCTGCCCTTGACGGCGGTACAGCGCTCACTTCATCCCCCCGATCAACGCCACCAGCGTGCGATACAACCCATCGAACTTAGTGAGGGGCAACGTTTCCGCACGGTCGTTCACATCGTGGTAGAAGCTCACGCCGCCCATGGTGTAGATGAAGATGGCCGGAATGCCTTTTTGCACAAAGGGACAATGATCGCTATTGCACGCCGCGCCGCGCGCCTTCACTTGCGGCAGGTCCTGGGTCTTGGTGTTGATCGCGACCAGCTTGTCGTACACGGCCTTTTGCTCGGTGGCGTTCACCACGGTGATGCCTTCCTCGCCGGTGCCGTTGAGGTCCAGGTTGAGCACGAGCTTGATCCGCGCCATGTCCATGGGCCTGTCCACCACGAACCACTCGCTGCCCTTCAGGCCCGCCTCTTCGCCGGCAAAGGCCACGAAGAGGATGTTCAGCTTGGGGCGGTTCTTTTTGAAATGCTCCGCCAGGCTCAACAGCATGGCCACACCGCTGGCATTGTCGTTGGCACCGGGGAAGAGGGCCTGGCCCATCATGCCCAAATGATCATAGTGGGCGGTGACCAGCAGCCAATCCTTGCCTTTGCCCTTGGCCACGCCCCACACGTTGCGGGCCTCGTGGCGGGGGGTGAACCGGTTGACCACGCGGATGTCGGCGGTGCGGGAGCTGTCGGTAAGCACGCCCTTGCGCACTTCGAGCACCGCGTTGCGCACGGGCGCGCCGGCCACGCTCCACGTCAGTTTCTCCCCACCCTCGCGGATCACGGGCGCATAGCGTGAAAGTTCATTCTGCAAGGCTGCGTACAGCGCCAAGGTGTCGGGGTTGGAGGTGGGCGGGAAATGGAGCACGGCGGCGTGGCCCATCACCACGCCCAAGGTCATGGCCTTGCGTTCGGGGCTCAGTAGGTCTTGCAGTGTGATGTGCACCAGATCAAAGCTGCCCACTGAACTGCCGGAAGCCGGGTCCACCAGGTAATCAACGCCGGGTGTGAGCTGTTTGCCGTCCACGCTCAGGGCCACGCTGTCCGGGAAGGCGTTCACCGGGAATGAGAAGGGCTCGAAGCGCGTACCGTTGAGCTTTTCCAATCCGATGCGGTCGAACTGCTTGGCGATCCATTCGGCGGCCAAACTGTCGCCGCTGCCCACGTAGCCGCGGCCGAACATGGCGGGGCCCGCGAGGGTGTCCACATAGCGCTTGGCCTGCTCCTTTACCGAGGGCAATTGCTGCGCTGGCGCGGCGGCTGTGAGCAGGAACAAGGCGGTGAACAAGGGTGTGCGCATCAGCTGAAGCGGCGTTGGACCAGGTCTGCGAACGTGGCGGCGACCTCCCCGCCGGGCGGCTTGGGCAACTTGCCGACCACTTCCACCTTCAGGTAGTGCTCGGCCTCCTTCCATCCGGCCATGCCGTTGAGCGTATCGATGGCTTCCTCGTACCGCTTGCGGTCGTTGTCGAACAGTTCGGCCACGAACCAGAACTTCTGGCTGAGGGCGATGGCCTTGCGCAGGTCGGCCACTGGTGCATGTTCCAGCTTGTCGGCCACCGTAACAGGCCGGTCGGCAGCAAGTGGGGCCTTTGCCGTGGCAGGTGCGGCTTTGGGTACGGGCGCCTTGGGTGGCGGCGAGGCCTTCTCGGTCTCGGCAATGGCGTCGATCAGTGAGGTCTGCTGCGGATGCGCCTCGGGCGGGCGTGTGTCCAACCGGATGGAAGGTGCGGCGTCTTGCCCGGGCGCGGCCGCAAGCTCGGGAACGCTGGCTGCTGCGGGCTGGGGCCTTTCCCCTGCCACGGCCGCTTCACGCGCCTTGTGGCGCAGCACCACCAATCGTTCGTACAAGGCCCTGGCCTGTTCGGTGCCCTGCTCCAGCCCGGCCAACCCGAGCGTTCCTTCCTGCAGGCGGTCAACCGCCTGTTGCAGGGAGCGGACCAGTTCTTGAAGATGTTCGGCAGCTTTGGATCGGGCCATGGCGCGGGTTCAGGTGCCCGCGAATTTCGCTAATTTCGTGCCGCTTCCCAAAAAACCGGCCGTTTGCCGGTCGCACCCTGCCCATCGATGTTCTTGGAACAAAGCGGAAACCACCTTCCCCGGCGGGGATGGATCGAGGTGGTATGCGGCTGCATGTTCAGCGGCAAGACCGAGGAGCTGATCCGGCGCATCCGCCGTGCCGAATTCGCCAAGCAACGGGTGGGCGTCTTCAAGCCCGGCACCGACACGCGCTACCATGATACCGACGTGGTGAGCCACGACCGGCGGGCCGCCACGAGCATACCGGTGAAGGACAGTGCCGCACTGCTGCCCTTGGCCAAGGGCCTGGACGTGGCCGGGATCGATGAGGCGCAGTTCTTCGACGCTGGCCTGGTGCGCGTGTGCCAACAGTTGGCCGACAGCGGCGTGCGCGTGGTGGTGGCGGGACTGGACATGGACTTCCAGGGGCGCCCCTTCGGCCCCATGCCCCAGTTGCTGGCCATTGCGGAATATGTGACCAAGGTGCATGCCATCTGCATGCGCTGCGGCGAGCTGGCCCACTACAGCCACCGCACCGTGGCCGGTGACCGCCTGATCGTGCTGGGTGAAACGGACAGCTACGAGCCGCTTTGCCGCCAGTGCTACAACACGGCCATCCGGGAAAAGGCGGGTTCGGAGAACACCCTGTTTTCCTGATGGCCGGGCAGTGCCTGCTGAGCAAGATCGCCGAGGTTGTTGGTGGTACGATGCAAGGTGCCGACCGCAGCATATCCCGGCTTTCCATTGACTCGCGGCAGCCCTTGGACCCGCGTGGCACGCTCTTCATCGCCCTCCAAGGCAAGCATCATGATGGCCACCGCTACCTGCAGGCAATGCGCCAGCGCGGCCTGTACAGTTTCCTGGTGCGGCGCGGTGCGGCAACGTTGGAGGAAGGGGACAGTGCGGTGTGGGTGGACGACCCTTTGAAAGCCTTGCAGGATATGGCCGCTTGGCACCGTGCGCAATTCCGCCTACCCGTGGTGGGCATCACCGGCAGCAATGGCAAGACGGTGGTGAAGGAATGGCTGTACCAACTGCTGGCGCCGGAGGAACGGATCGTGCGCAGCCCCGGCAGTTGGAACAGCCAGGTGGGCGTGCCGCTGAGCGTGTGGGAGATCGATGGCAAGGATACCTTGGGCCTCTTCGAGGCGGGCATCAGTGAGCCGGGCGAGATGGACGCGTTGGAGCGGATCATTGCGCCGGACATCGGCATCTTCACCAACATCGGCCCGGCGCACGGCGCGCACTTCGCCAGCGATGCGGCCAAGGCCGATGAAAAGGCCAAGCTCTTCCGCAGCGCTAAAACCGTGGTGTTTTGCAGCGACCACGCCGCGGTGCGCGAGGCGCTGAACAAGCTGCCCGGCGTGCAGCTATTGGGCTGGGGCCGCAAGCACGATGCCGACTTGCACATCGTGGAAGAACACGCCAACGGCGATCGCAGCACCCTGCAACTGCGTTGGGGAAATGAGCCGTTCACCGTGGAACTGCCCTTCAGCGACGATGCCTCCGTGGAGAACGCCCTGCACTGCATCACGCTGATGCTGCATTTGGGGCGCAGCACGGAACAGGTGGCCGAACGCGTGCGGCAGCTGCGGCCCGTGAGCATGCGGCTGGAAACACTGCCTGCGTTGAACAACGGCACCCTGCTGAACGACGCGTACAGCAATGACCTCGCCTCGCTCACCATCGCCCTGGGCCAACTGGCGCGCACCGCCGCCGGGCGCACCAAGCTGGTGGTGCTTTCGGACATTGCCGACAGCGGCGAGGCCCCGGAGCAACGCCATGCGCACATTGCCGGGTTGCTGCGCTCCGCTGGCGTGGAGCACGTGATCGCCATCGGGCCCGCCATGCGCGAACACGCCGCGCTGTTCCCGGCGGGAACACGCTTCTTTGACGATGCCGATGCCCTGCTGAACGCCCTGCCGGAGCCGCCGGTGCAGGGCGCCGTGACACTGGTGAAGGGCGCGCGCCGATTTGGCCTGGAGCGCGTGGTGGAGCGCTGGGAAGAGCGCACCCACGGCACCGTGATGGAAGTGGACTTGGAGGCCATGCGCCACAACCTGAACCATTGGCGCGAACGGTGCGGGCCGCAGGTGCGCATCATGGGCATGGTGAAGGCCGGAGGCTACGGCAGCGGTGCCGTGGAAATGGCGCGCTTCCTGGCGCATGAGCAGGTGGCCTGGCTCGGCGTGGCCTATGCCGACGAGGGCATCGAGCTGCGCCGCCAAGGCATCCGCACGCCCGTGCTGGTGATGAATCCCGAGCCGGTGCCCATGGAAACGCTGCACCGCTACCAGCTACAAGCCGAAGTGTACGACCACCGCTCACTGCGCGCCGCCATGGACTTCGCCGCGCACGTGCCCGATGCGCCCGCCGTTCACCTCAAGCTGGACACCGGCATGCACCGTTTGGGCTTTCTGCCGGGCGACGTGCCCGCATTGCTGGATGCGCTGCGCGGCGAAAAGGCGTTGCGCGTGGCCTCCATCTTTTCGCACTTGGCCGCTGCTGAAGATCCAACGCAAGACGCGTTTACCCGCGGGCAGGTCGCGCTGTTCCGTGAATGGTCCGCGCAGATCGGGGATGCGCTCGGATACAAGCCGCTGTTGCACATTGCCAACAGTGCCGGGGCCACGCGCTTCCCGGAAGCCCGATTGGACATGGTGCGCTTAGGCATCGGACTTCACGGCATCGGCGCGGACGCGCAGGAAACCGCACAACTCCGCCCTGTGGAAACCTTGCGCACGGTGATCGCCCAAGTGAAAGAGCTTGATGCTGGCGAAAGCGTGAGCTACGGCCGCAAAGCCCTGCTTGCCGCGCCAGCCCGCATTGCCGTGCTGCCCATCGGCTACGCGGACGGCCTCTCGCGCCGCCTCGGCGAAGGCTGCGGCCGCGTGTGGGTCCATGGGCAAGAAGCAAAAACCGTGGGCGCCATCTGCATGGACATGTGCATGGTGGACGTCACCCGCATTCCCTGCGCGCCGGGCGATGAAGCCATCGTGTTCTCCCCGCAGCATCCTTTGCAGGATTACGCCCGCGACCTCGGCACCATTCCGTATGAGGCGCTCACCAGCATCAGCCCACGGGTGAAAAGGGTGTTTGTAAGGGAGTGAAGCGGTTCTACCTTGTGACCTGATGGCCCGCTCCTACTTCCGCATGCCTTCACTGAAGAAGCGCATTGCGGCACGAACGTCGTGGAAACGCTATGTGCGACATTCCATGGGGCTGAAGGCGCCGCGCGGTTGGGGCTGGTTGACGAACCCGAAAAAAGCGGCCTACAACAGGGTGTACTCGCGCACTTCAAAAGGCTGTTTGGTGGCACTGGCCTGGTGGGCCGGGGCCGGGTACTTGGCATGGCTGGGGATTCACTGGTGGGTGGTATAAGTCCTTCGGCTTTCCAAGGCTGAAAGCTGCTTAGGCCGTCACAGGCCACGGATGCCCGCCTTCCCGCGTCTATTTTTGGAACATGCTTCCACACTTGAAGAAGGCCCTTTCGTTGTTCGTGATGGCTACCGTGGCGATCATCGCCCGCCCGCAAGCCCCCATTGTGCCAGGTGATATTCTGGTGATGTTGCGGCCTGGTGCCTCGGCAGACAAGGTGGCCGCCGACCTTGGTGCATGGAATGGGATCTCCACGGGGGTTCGCGTGTCCGAAGAGGTCTCCGCCCCGATGCGTGCCTGGCTGTTCAAGTTTGATACGGCGGCCGTTTCCCAAGAAGCCATGCTGCGTGCTTTCTGGGCCAACCCCGGTGTGCAGTTGGCGCAGAACAACCACATCATTGCCGAGCGCAACACGCCGAACGACCAGCAATTCAGCCAGCAGTGGTGGCACCAGAACATCCAGAGCGAACTGGCGTGGGACATCACCACCGGCGGTGTAACGGCCATTGGCGACACCATTGTGGTGGCGATCATTGAAAAAGCGGACCTCCTGCACCCGGACCTGGCGGCCAACCGCTGGATCAATCGCAGCGAGGTGCCGTTGAACGGCATGGATGACGATGGCAACGGCTATGTGGATGATGTGCGCGGCTGGAACCCCCAGTCGATGAGCGATGATGTCTATGGCGGCGGGCACGGCACGCAGATCGCAGGCATGATCGGTGCCGTGGGCAACAACGGCAGCCAGGTGGCCGGTGCCAATTGGCACGTGAAGATGATGCCGGTGCACTACAGCAGCACCGCGGAAGCCAATGTGCTGGCCTCCTACACCTACCCCTTGGTGATGCGCCGGTTATACAACAGCACCGGTGGCAGCAAAGGCGCGTTTGTGGTGGCCACCAACGCCAGCTGGGGCGTGGACGGCGGCCAACCATCGAGCGCCCCGCTGTGGTGCGCGATGTATGACACCCTCGGTGCCGCAGGCGTGTTGAACTGCGGTTCCACCACCAACAACAACGTAAACGTGGACCAAGTGGGGGACCTGCCCACGGCCTGCCCGAGCGATTTCATGATCAGCGTTACGGCCACCAACAACAACGACATGCGCACCTTCTCCGGCTGGGGCGCCACCACGGTGGATGTGGGCGCACCGGGGCAGAACGTACTGACCACCACCATCGGGGGAGGTACGGGCACCACCAGCGGCACCTCCTTTGCCAGCCCGCTCACGGCCGGGGTGATCGCCCTGATGTACAGCGTGCCCTGTGCCAGCTTGGCGGTGTTGGCCCACAACGACCCCCAGGAAGCCGCACTGCGCGTGCGGCAGGCCCTGTTCAACGGCGTTGACCAAGCGGGCAACCTGCCCGGCAACACCGTTACCGGTGGCCGCATCAACGCATACAACAGCGTGCAGTTGCTGATGGACAGCTGTGAAACCTGTCCCGCGCCGTACAACATGGCGGCGGCGGGCAATGCCATCGGCTCGGCCACCATTTCCTGGAGCGCCATGCCTGGTACTTACACCCTGCGCTACCGCCTGCAGGGTGATCCCGCCTGGACCACCGTTCCGGGCCTCACCACCACCAGTTATTCGCTTTCCGGCCTGGGGACCTGTCAGCCGTACGAATTCCAGTTGGCTGCGGATTGCGGCGAGGGCACCGGAGGATTCGGCAGCACCTTCACGTGGACCAGCGAAGGCTGTTGCACGGCACCGCTTTCCGTATCCGCCACGGCGATCGATACGGTCAGTGCCTCCATTGCGTGGGCCAGCGTGCTTGCCTCGGAGTCGTACAGCCTGCGTTGGCGCGAAGCCGGAGCAACCGAATGGACCTACCTGCAGCAGGAGCTCACCGGAACCAGTGTGGTGCTCACCGGGCTTGTGCCATGTTCCGACATCGAGGTGCAGATGGGAAGCATCTGCGAGCTAACCGACTCGGAATGGTCGGCCAGCACCCTGCTGCACATCCCAGGTTGCGGGCAGTGCGTGGAAGGTGAATTCTGCACCGCAAGGGGGGATAACACCAGCTATGAATGGATCGCATTGGTGAAGGTCAACGACATCAACCGGGCATCGGGCAGCGACGGTGGCTATGCGGGTACGGCGATCACGGAGCAGTCCACGGAACTCACCATCGGCGCGGAATACCCCATCCAATTGGCCCCCGGTTATTCCATGTTCGCCTACCAGGAATACTTCACGATGTGGTTGGACCTGGACCGCGACGGGCAATTCACACCAGGGGAAAAGCTGTATCAAGGTACCACCAATAGCGCCGCACCGCTTCTCGGCAGCATCACCATACCGGCGGGCACAGATGCAGGGTCGGCCCGCTTGCGAGTGGTGATGAAGGATGCCAGCTACCCGGCAAATGGATGCCTGACCTATACGTATGGCGAAACGGAGGACTACTGCGTGAACTTAGTGACCCATTGGACGGGCATGGCCGAGCCTTTGCCTTATACGGCGGCGCAGCTCTACCCCCAACCTGCTGACCAACTGCTCCACATTGCCATGGAAGCGCAGGGGGGCCAAAACCTGGTGATCACCGACATGACCGGGCGCACGGTGCTGGAGCAGGCCGTGCAGAACGGGCAGGCCGAGGTGGTCACTGCGGAGATGGGCGCGGGCATGTACCTGTACCGCGTGCAGCGCGATGGCGCCTTGGTGGCCCGTGGCAGCTTTGTGGTGGTGCATTGAGAGGTGGATAGGGCCATCGGGTCTAACGCGCCCTGCGGGCGCGGCTTCCAATGGTATACAAACCACGGATTGACACGGATGCACACGGATTGCGGACCCACCTACCAAGTATAACAACCTTCCTTGACCCGTGTCCATCCGTGTGGACCCGCCTGCCGGCCGGCAGGTCCGTGGTTCAAAAGTCAGAGTGTGAATGCGCCGCCAGGCGCAGGTATAAGACCCGATGGCCCTGGAGGGGTGGCCCGGCGAAGGATCGGACCTTCTACCTTCGGCACCGTGGAAATTTCGGCAGTCATCATCACCTTCAACGAGGAGCGCAACATCGCGCGCTGCATCAATTCATTGAAGGGCGTGGCGGACGAGGTGGTGGTGGTGGATTCCTTCAGCACGGACGGAACGGAGCGGATCGCACGCGGGCTGGGTGCACGCTTTGTGCAGCACAAGTTCGAGGGGCACATCGAGCAGAAGAACTGGGCCATCACCCAGGCAACGCATGCTTGGGTGCTTTCGGTGGATGCCGACGAAGCCTTGGACGAAGCACTCCTATCCTCCATTCTGGCCGTGAAGCAAGGCAGCCCGCAAGCGGACGGTTACACCATGAACCGCCTGACCAACTATTGCGGCACGTGGGTACGGCACGGTGGCTGGTACCCGGACACCAAGCTGCGCCTGTGGGACAGCCGCAAGGGCCGGTGGGCCGGCACCAACCCGCACGACCGCTACGAGCTGGAGGCCGGAACGCGCACCGCCCACCTGCGTGGCGACCTGCTTCACTTCAGCTACCATTCCATCTCCGACCACGTGCGGCAGGCGGACTACTTCACCACCATTGCGGCAAAAGCCCTGCATGCGCGCGGCAAACATGGCGGCATGCTGAAGCTCCTGTTCTCGCCGGTGGCGAAATTCCTCGGCGGCTACGTGCTGCGCGGCGGTTGGCGCGATGGCTTCCACGGCTTCGTGATCGCCCGCATCAGCGCGCACGCCACGTTCTTGAAATATGCCAAGCTGCGGCAGTTGTGGCGTGAGCAGCAATGAACGTCCCCGGCACCCTGATCCTCAGCCGCCCGGACAACCTGGGCGACGCAGTGGTCACCCTGCCCATGGCGGGCTGGATCAAGCAGCATGCCCCCGGCACGCGCATCATCGCCTTGGCCAGGCGCTACACGGAACCCGTGTGGCGCGCCTGCGACCACATCGATGACGTGCTCATCCTGGAGGACCTGCGCGAGGCTGGCGAAGCAACAGCCGTGCAGCAGCTCCGGGACAAGCGCGCCGATGCCATCGTGCATGTGTTCCCCCAGCGGGAAGTGGCGCGCTGGGCCAAGACCGCCGGCATTCCCCGGCGCATCGGTACCAGCCACCGCTGGTGGCATTGGGCCACCTGCAACGAGCGCGTCTCCTTCAGCCGCAGGCGCAGCAACCTGCATGAGGCCGCGCTGAACATCAAACTGCTCGCGCCCTTCGGCGTGCCGATGCCGGACAGCACGAACGACCTTGTTCCGTTCATTGGGCTTCGCGTACCGCAGCCATCGGCAGTGGTGGCAGCGTTTCTTCGCAAGGACCGCCTGAACATCATCCTGCATCCGCTGAAGGCCAGCGGCGTGGATTGGGGCTTGGGGAACTTTGCCAAGCTGATCACCCTGCTGGACCCCGCACGCTACCACTGCATCCTTACCGGCACCGCTGCGGAAGCAGGGCAATACCGCAAGGTTCTTCCCGTGGGCCTGCCGCACGTTACCGATACGGGCGGGAAGCTCCCGCTTGCCGACCTGATGGCATTGATCGGCGCGAGCGATGCCCTGGTGGCGGCCAGCACGGGCCCGTTGCACATTGCGGCGGCGCTGGGCATCCGCACCATTGGCCTGTTCAGCCTGCAACGGCCCATTCATCCCGGTCGCTGGGCACCGCTGGGCCGCGACGCGCACGTGCTGGTGAACGATGGCCACTGCGCAAAATGCGCAAAGGGCCTGGCGTGCGATGGCATCAAGCAGATCGCTCCGGAGCGGGTGCTGGCGTTGCTACCCCGCTGAGCGGCGCGGCAAAGACGAATAGCGCGTAGTACAGTGCGAAGAAGGTGGCGCCCGGTTGCGTTTCAATGGTATCCTCGCTGAAGCAGGACAGCAGGAAGACGATGCCCCAAGCGATGAAGAGCGGATGGTTGAACGCCTTGTTCCGCCAAGCCGGCCACCACCAGCTGAACAGGCTCCACAGCAGGCCGAACACACCGAAGCTGATCGCCAGCGTGAGGTATTCATTGTGGGCCCGCAGCCGCCATGGCGGAGCGAGCGGACTTTGCACCTCCGCATATGCGGCATCAAACGCGCGCTGTGTATCACCGGTGCCCACGCCAACGAGCCAGTGCGCCCGGGCAATGCCAAGGCCGGTGCGTTGGAACTCCAGGCGCATGGTGATGGAATGGCCGTTGGGGTCGCCGGTGGCACGGTACACGTCCAGTTCGTAGAGCACCTGTTCCAAGCGTGCGCGCATGGCACCCTGCCGCCCTGCCACCACACTGGTCATGCCTTGCTCAATGCGGATCACGTCTTCCGGGGAGAGCGCCTGCACACCGGTGGAGTCCTTGCGCAGGTTCAGGCTGGCCAAGTAGCGGATGAGGGTGGAGCGGAGCGGCTGGCCCAGGTCGTCGGTGCCTTCGAAACCGACCTTGCTGCGGCGTTCCCATGTGCGCTTGAGCTCCTTGTCGGCCACATTGATCCACACGAAGTGGCCGTTCTCCACCTGCGGGTCCGTGCGGTTGTGGTAATAGACCTCGCCCCCGGCACTGGCGTGGTCCAATTGCCCCAGCATGGCGGGATCTACCGACGAATAGCCGATCCAAACGGAAGCCGCGTAAAGCAGGCCGAACATCATGGCTGCGGCAATGGCCAGGATGCCGGAAATGCGCCAGCCCGTGCGAGGGCGGTTCAGTAGGTTCCACAGGGCGAACAGCCCAAGGGCGGCAAGCACCGGCCATGCGGTCAAGCTGCTGAGCCGGTCCAGGAACCAAAGGCAAAGGGCCACTGCAGCCAAGTGTGCGAGGCGCCATGCCCAGGAGCGCGGCCAGTGGAAGAGGAACACGGCGATGCTGAAACAAAGCATCAGCGACAGGCGGATGTGGCTGATGAAGGGGGAAAGCTCCCGGTATTGGCCCGTGGCCAGCGCGTCGTGGCGCAGCACCAAGCAACCGATGATGCTGGCCGTCGCGCTCCAGGCGCCGATGAGCAGCAAGCGCCGCAATTCCACGGCGGTGAACCGGGGCACCGTGCCGAGCACCACGCCGAACACCAGCACCGGCAACAGGATGCGGCAGAGGTCCAGCCCCCATTTCAGGTCGCTGGTCCAAGCCAAGCCTAGGACATGCAGGCCGAAAAAGCTGAGGAAGACGGCACTTTCCCTGCCGGTAAATGCACGTTTGAAGCGCCCTGCGGCGCTACGCGTGGCCGCTCCTTCCCACAGCCAGTTGCCGATAAGGATGAACTGCGAGAGGCTGAGCAGAAATTCAGACCAGGGGAGGGCGGCCAATGCCAAGGCGACCGCACCGAAGTGAACCTGCCGGTGGACCGGACTGCCCGCCATGGTCCAGCCCTGCACGGGCCTACTTGTCGTTCTTGTTGGACGTGCCGGCCAGCACCTCCTTGTAGGCCGGTCCGTTCAGCGTTTTCAGCGCTTGCAGCACCACGGGGTCACTGCCTAGCATGGCTTGGGCCCGTCCGGTTTGGAAGTAGTACCGCCCCACGATCTCGCTTTTGAGCACTTCCTCGATCTCCGGCCGGAAACGGTTGAGCACTTCCAACTGGTCGGGGTTGAGCTCGGTGCGCAACGCCTCGATGGCGGACTTCGCCTGCTCGTAGTAGCGCTCCTTCTTGGCGTCGGCCACCAAGGCGTCCAGGTCGTCCAGGCTGGAGGTACGGTACTTGAAGCCGTTGTCTTTCACATATTGGAGGAATTGCTGGAAGATGTCGGCGGTGATGGTGAACTCGGCTGCCGGGGCGATGGAGGGATGGCTCCACTGGTACTGGTTGGCGAAGTCGAAGAAGAGGTCTTCCGTGTACAGCCCGCGCACGATCTTGGGCACCTCGGGAAGTTCCACGTCGATGTCCGGGGCGATGCCGCGTCCATCGTACACAATGCGCCCATTGGCGGTTTTGAAGGCGCGCAGGGTGGAGTCGGCCTTGATCACGGCCTTTCCGGTGCTGTCGTGGTGGGCGTAGTCCACCTTTTGGATGCATCGCCCACTGGGGATGTAGTACTTGGCCACGGTCACCTTCAGTTTGCTGTTGTAGAAGAGGTCCCGTGTTTGCTGCACCAGCCCCTTCCCGAACGTGCGGTGCCCCACCACCACGGCGCGGTCCAGGTCCTGCAGCGAGCCGGCCACGATCTCGCTGGCGGATGCCGATCCGGTGTCCACCAGTACCACTAAGGGCATCTCCGTATCCATGGGCTCGCTCAGGGTTTTGTAGGTCTTGTCCCACTCGGCGATCTTGCCGCGGGTTTCCACCACGGTTTGGCCCTTGGGCACCCATAGGTTGACGATGTTGATGGCTTCGCGCAGCAATCCCCCGCCGTTGCCGCGCAGGTCGAGCACCAATTTTTCGGCACCTTGGTCCTTGAGGTCCTTGAGGGCCTTGCGCACTTCCTGGCCGGCGGTTTGGGTAAAGCTGTTGAGCTTGATGTAACCCACCTTCTGCACGCTGTCGATCATGGCTTTGTAAGGCACGTCGGGGATCTTGATCTCCTCGCGCGTGAGCGTGTGGCCCTGGGGAGCTTGTTCGTTGCGGACGGTGGTCACCTTCACGGGGGTGCCGGCCTGTCCCTTGAGCATCTTGCTCACCTCGTCGGTGTCCAGGCCCTTGGCACTGCGGCCGTCCACCTCCACGATGCGGTCGCCGGTGCGCAGGCCGCCTTTCATGGCGGGGTAGCCTTCGTACGGCTCGCTCACCACCACCCAGTCGCCCTTCTTGCGGATCATGGCGCCGATGCCGCCGTACTGCCCGGTGGTCATGATGCGGTAGTTCTCCATGTCGCTTTCCGGGATGTACTGGGTATACGGGTCCAGGCTTTCCAGCATGGCATCGATGCCCGTACCGATCAGTTCGCCGGGGCTTACCTCATCCACGTAGTAGATGTTGATGTCCTTGTACAGCTCGTTGAAGATCTCCAGGTTCTTGCCGATCTCGAAGTAATTGTCGCCTGCGGCGATCGTGAACGCGCCTACGGCGGCGATGGCCAGGCCTGCGGCGGCTTTTTTCCAGTGGCCGAACGGATTTTTCATGCGGTTGTCGTATTCAGGGAACGGGGTCGTGGCCATGGCCTCCCCACGGATGGCAAGATAGGAAGCGCTTCAAGGTGAGCCACCCCCCGCGCCAGGGCCCGTGTTTGCGCAGGGCCTGCACGCCATATTCGGAGCAGGTGGGGGTATAGCGGCAGGCGCCCGGTAGCAGGGGGGAGATCATGGCCTGGTACGTGCGGATGATCAGGATGAGCAGTTTACCGATCAGCGCCGACATGCTGTTGGGTCCAACGGTCGAACAGGCCGATCAGTATTTTCGATGAATGGGCCCATGGCAAGGGTGCGTGGCCTTGGAACACCACTAACCAGGCACATTGTGCACCGGCCTCCTGCAGGCAGGCATGCCAGCGGTGCTTGTTCAGTCGGTAGGCTTCCCGCATGTGCCGACGGATGCGGTTGCGCTGCACGGCCGAACGGACGAGGCGCTTGGGCACGGAAAAAGCGACCTGGGCCGGTGATGCGGTGTCCAAGGGCATCAGCAGGCCTTGTAACCGGAACGGGTGTGACTTCAGCGACTTGCCGGTAGTGGCCACCTGCTTGAGGACTACGCGCCCGGTAAGGCGCTCGTGCTTGCGGAAGGTGTGGCGCATGGCGGGTGGCCGGCAACCGGACGGGCCATGGGTCACTTTTTAGGGCCTTTGGCGGCCGGCTTTTTCGAGGCTTTCCCGGTGGCCTTTCCCACGGTCTTTTTTACGGCCGCCTTGGCTAGGGAAGCAGCTTTCCTGGCCGGGGAGGCACGCTTTGCCGGGGGAGCTTTCGCGGCCGCCGCAGCTGCCTTGTCGCCCTGCTTGAGGAAGAGCTCGATGGCGCCGGTCATGGAGGGTGCTTCCGGCAAAGGCGCCTTGATGTCCAGCCGGAAACCGGCATCCTGCACGGCCTTCACGGTGGTGGGGCCGAAGGCGGCGATCACCGTGTCCTTTTGCTCATAATCGGGGAAGTTCTTCCGAAGGCTTTCGATGTCGCCCGGGCTGAAGAACACCAGCATGTCGTACTTGATGTTCTTGAGGTCGCTGAGGTCGCTGGCCACGGTGCGGTAGAACACGGCATTGGTATAGTTCACCCCTGCCTTGTTGAGCAGGTGGGGGATCTCCGGCTTTTGGATATCCGAGCACGGGACGAGGAATTTTTCGCCCTTGTGCTTTTTGATCACGTCCATCAGGTCGCCGAAGGTGAGCTTGCCGATGAAGACCTTCCGCTTGCGGTAGGTGATGTGCTTCTGGAGGTAGTAGGCCACGCTCTCGCTCACGCAGAAGTACTTCATGCCCTCGGGCACGGTGATGCGCAGCTCCTTGCACATGCGGAAGAAGTGGTCCACGGCGTTGCGGCTGGTGAGCACGATGGCGCTGTAGTCCAGCACCGCGATGCGTTCCTGCCGGAACTCCTGCCCCGGCACGGGCTCAATGCGGATGAAGGGCCGGAAGTCGATCCTCAGGCTGAACTTCTTGGCCAACGCCCAATAAGGGGACTTTTCGTCCGTGGGGGCCGGCTGCGTGACGAGTATATTCTTGATCTTCAAGTTCCGCGAGGCTTAGGGTTATTGCACTGGGGGAACGATCCGCGACACATGTTCCAGGGCGAGTGCGGCGGGTAGCATTTCGAGCGTGCAAAGGTAGATGAAAATATATCGCAACGGGGTGCCGTTGCCCACGCCCACCACCACGGCGCGCGCCCACCGGAACAACACGGTGGCCGCCACAATGGCCGCGCCGGCCAACCAGGCCCATTCGCGCCAGGCTACGTTCGGGGGGAAGGACATCAGGACCGTAACGGGCAGCAGCAGCAGCCCAAGCACCACATGGAACACGATCAAGGTGAAGAGGTATTCCTTCATGCCCCCGTCACGGGAGGGCAGCAGGCGCAAGGCCAGCAGCACCAGCACCTGGGCCAGCACCACGCCTGCCACCACCAGCAGCACCCGTAGGAAGGCAGCGCTGCCGGGCGCCACCCAGCCGTGGTAGAGCAACACCTGGTAGGCGAACAGCGCGACCACCGCTGTGGACATCAGCGCCAGGCCGCTCAAGGTGCGGTCGCGCATGTTCAGTTCTTCCCGCAGCCGGTGGCGCCCCAAGCGAAAGGAGGCGAACGACCGGGAGAGTACCACCCACTGGCGCGGCGAGGCCAAGTTCACCCAGGCCAGCACGCCTGTGCACACCAGCAGTATCCCGGCAAGCCACCCGTCGGCAAGTGCATCCACCGCCCGAAGTTGATCCATCGCACCGCAAAAGTACCTGCATGGCAGGCCAATGCGGCCATGCCTAATTTCGCGGCCCCATCCCGCAAGAATGAGCACTACCGCCAAAACCGCCCCCCGCACGGCCACCGACCTCTTCCAAGCACACGACCATTACTTAGTGGACGAACTGCTCACCGAAGAGCACAAGTTGATCCGCAGCACCGTGCGCGAGCATGTGAGCAAGCACCTCAAGCCGATCATCGAGGAGCGTTTCGAGACGGCCTCCTTCAGCAAAGACATCATTCCCGGCCTGGCCGAGGTGGGCGCCTTCGGCCCTTTCCTGCCTGCGGAATACGGTGGGCCCGGACTGGACCAGATCAGTTACGGCCTGATCATGCAGGAGATCGAGCGCTGCGACAGCGGCCTGCGCAGCCTGTGCAGCGTGCAAGGCTCGCTGGCCATGTACCCCATCTACAAGTACGGCACCGAGGAGCAGAAGAAGAAGTGGCTGCCCGACATGGTGCAGGGCAAGAAGATCGGCTGCTTCGGCCTCACCGAACCCGACTTCGGCAGCAACCCCGGCGGCATGGTCACCACCTTCCAGGACAAGGGCGACCACTACCTGCTGAACGGCGCCAAGATGTGGATCAGCAACGCACCCTTCGCCGACCTGGCCGTGGTATGGGCCAAGGCCGAGAACACCGAAGGCCGCATCCACGGCCTGATCGTGGAGCGCGGCATGGAAGGCTTCACCACGCCCACCACCCACGGCAAGTTGAGCCTGCGCGCCAGCCCCACCGGCGAGCTGGTGTTCGACAACGTGAAGGTGCCCAAGGCCAACCTGCTGCCCAACAAGACCGGCTTAGGCGCGCCCATGGGCTGCTTAGACAGTGCCCGCTACGGCATTGCCTGGGGCACGCTGGGCGTGGCCATGGAGTGCTATGACACCGCGCTGCGATACAGCAAGGAACGCATCCAGTTCGGCAAGCCCATCGGCGGTTTCCAGCTCACGCAGAAGAAGCTCGCGGAGATGATCACCGAGATCACCAAGGCCCAGCTGCTCACTTGGCGCTTAGGCGTGCTGCGCAACGAGGGCCGCGCCACCACCGCGCAGATCAGCATGGCCAAGCGCAATAACGTGCACCTGGCCCTCACTGTGGCCCGCGAGGCGCGGCAGATGCTCGGCGGCATGGGCATCACCAACGAGTACCCCATCATGCGCCACATGATGAACCTGGAAAGCGTGGTGACCTACGAAGGCACCCACGACATCCACCTACTGATCACCGGGCATGATGTGACCGGGATCGCGGCGTTCAAGTGATACCAATGTGACATTCGGGATCAGTCCAAAGGACGATCCGAATGCCTACAGTGGTAAATGCCGTGCGTACAAGAAAATGGTCGGGTAAGGCGAAGCTGAGATCGGACCATATTGCTTGTCACAACGGTATCACTGGCGTCCGGGACAACATCCCAACACCGGNNGTCGCAGCCGGTGTTCCTGACACGGGGAGCTTCGTTGCACGCCCCATCCATTTCCATACAGGCCAGGGCGTTCCGACCTATGCCGATGCGTATCCCGGACACCAATGACAACGGTATGAGCGTGTGGTTAACGGTCGTGCGTTGTCCGTGGTGCATCATTGCCAGACACCTGCCACCTGGTCCTGAGCGGAGCCGAAGGACTGCCACCTGCTACCTGCCACCTGCTACCTGCCAACTGCGGCCATCCCCCCACACTGCTGCTACTCCGAAGGTGCTTCACCACCCTTTCCGGCTTCCACGCCCAAGGGGATCAACCAGCCCAGCGATACGCTGATGCTGCGGTCATAGCCCTGAAGCACTCCGACCGGTGAGCCGTTGATGTCCGCCACCGGCACATCGTTCCAGATGTTGGTGAGGCCATACTGGTACCGGCCTTCCACAAACACCTGCGATCGCCCCGCAGTGAACATAAAGCCCAGCCCGGCGCAGAGGTCCACGTTCCAGCGGTTCATGTGCCCACTGCTCCACGGACTTGTGTGTACATCGCCCGGGTCGAGCACGGTGCCTTTGTAGTTGTTCGTCCACGGGTCAAGCTCGAACAGCCGCGCCCCCACGAGGTAACCCACGGTGGCACCGGCCAGCACATACGGGCGGGTCGGAGGCCCCTCGGCCACATGCGCCCGTACCAACAAGCCCAGGTCCGCATAGTCCAGCGCCAGCTTCTGTCCCCCGTAAAACGTGATGGGAGGGGCCTCCGCGCCATAGCCCCGTTGGGTGAACCCTATTTCCGGCACCAAGGTGAGCGACTTGGCCACCGGGATACTGAACACCACGGCACCAGTGGGACCCAACCGGGTTGGTGGTGTGCCCACCAGCCCCTCCTTACTGTTCACCTTGGCCCAATTCACCCCGCCGCGAAAGCCAACGGAGGCTTGCCCCTGCACTGCCATTGCGATGCACGCCGCAGCCAAGGCGGAAAAGAAATTCCGGGGGATCCGGCCTGTTCCATGGTCCATGGGTTCAAACTTATGGAGGAGGATCAAGCCCTAGAAACGGTAGCCGAACAGGTTGCTCCAGGTGTAGACCAGTTGTTCCACGCCCGGTGGCGGGGCGCTGTCCTTGAGCAGGTTCAAGCGGTTCTCCAAGGTAAGCCGCTTGGTGACGTTCACCACCAAGCCTCCTTCAATGGCGATGCGGTGGTCGCTGGCGTCGAAGACCTTGGGCTGGTAGTACACCACCGTGGTGAGGCTGGCCAGGGCGCTGAACTTCAGGGTGACCGATGCGTAACTGCTGCTGCGGCCTTGCAGCAGGGGCGGTCCCTGGGCGTTGTGTTCGTTTTCCAGCATCAGCGCGGTACCGAGGTTCACGCGCCACTTTTCAGCGTTCAATGCCGTTAGGCGCGGTCCGGCACCAAGGGTCAACCGCAGGTCCAACTGCAGGGGCTTGTTGTACTGGGCCTGGGCAAAGGCCTCGCCGGTCCACAGGGAATCTGCGCGGTAGTTGTAGCGCAGGTGCTGGAAGCCGGTGTTGAGGAACTCGTTGGCCTCCACCTGGCTGAAGGCAAGGTCGTTCACAAAGAACCAGCGGTCGCGGTCATCGATGAACTGCACGGCTCCGTTGAGGCCCAAGTTCAAGGAACGCTGCCCGCTTTCGGAGACATTGAAGCGGAAAGACACATAACCCTGCCATGGCACGGTGTCGTTCACAAAGCGGCGGCCTTCGATGTTCACCACCTGGGCGTGGAGGCCAACCGCCAAAGGCAGCAGGGGCAGCGAGAAGAGTAAGCGTGAACCGCCGAACATGGAGCCGGCAAAATTGGCCATGACCGCCGAATGTGCTTCTTTGCACCATGCGCATCGCTATCATCGGCGCGGGCCCTGCGGGGCTGATGGCCGCCGACACCTTGGCACCCCACGCCGAAGTGGACCTGTACGAGCACGGCAAACACCCCGGCCGCAAGTTTCTTGTGGCGGGCCAGGGCGGCTTCAACCTGACGAACGCTGCGGAAGGGAAGGCGCTGTTACAACACTACGCCCCGGCCGGTTTCCTCGATGAAGCACTCACTGCGTTCGGGCCCATGGACCTGCGCGAATGGCTGGCCGTACTGGGCATCGATACCTACACCGGCACCAGTGGCCGCGTGTTCCCGGTGAAGGGCGTCAAGCCGATCGACGTGCTGGAACGGATCCGCCAACGGCTGTTGCAGCACGGCGTACGCCTGCACACCGAGCATGTGTTCATCGGTTTTGATGCACAGGGCGGTGTATGCATGGAGAACCGCAATGGGCCCTTCACCCTGGAAGCGGACCACGTGCTTTTTGCGCTGGGCGGTGCCTCTTGGCCCGTTACGGGATCCACCGGCATCTGGCCTGCCTTGTTCAAGCCCATCGGCATCGAGGCACGGCCGTTCCAGGCATCCAATTGCGGGGTGGAGGTGCCGTGGCCCGAAGCTTTCATCCAGGCACACGAGGGCAAACCGTTGAAGAACGTGCGCTTCGCGGCAGGCAAGCAGGGCGCATGGGGCGAGGCCACCATCACCAAGCACGGGCTGGAAGGCAACGCGATCTACCCCGTGGTTCCCGCGCTGCGCGATGGAGAAACCGTGTTGCACGCGGACCTGAAACCGGACAGCAGCGTTGATCGCTTGGTGGAACGCATCGGCAACAAGGCTACCAGGCACTTCGGCGAAGCCGTGGGCATGAACCGCGTGCAGCTCGCGCTGGTGAAGGCTTTTACGCCGAAGGAAGTGGTTGCTTCACCGCAACGGTTCGCCGAAGCGGTCAAGGACCTGCGCATACCCGTCACCGGCCTGCGCCCCCTGGGCGAGGCCATCTCCACCGTGGGGGGTATTCCCGTGGGGGAATTGAACGCGGACTTCTCGCTGAAACGGCATCCGCACTTGTACGCCATCGGCGAAATGGTGGACTGGGACGCGCCCACCGGCGGCTTCCTGCTGCAGGGCTGCTTTGCCATGGGCAGGTGGGCGGGGCGGAGCATCCTCGCGCAAACCTCCTAACCCGAGGTCCTTACATTTGGAGACTTCATCAAGACAGGAACTTCATGGCCTTGGACAAGAACCAGATGGCGAAGCGCGTGGCGCGCGAGCTGCAGGACGGATATTACGTAAACCTCGGTATCGGCATCCCCACGCTGGTGGCCAACCACATCCCGCCGGGCATCAACGTGACGCTGCAAAGCGAGAACGGCATCCTGGGCATGGGTGAGTTCCCGTACGAAGGAGAGGAGGATGCCGACCTGATCAACGCGGGCAAGCAAACCGTTACACTATTGCCCGGCTCGGCCATCTTCGACAGCGCCACCAGCTTTGCCATGATCCGCGGCCAGAAGGTGAACCTCACCGTGCTGGGTGCCATGGAGGTGGCCGAGAACGGCGACATCGCCAGCTGGAAGATCCCCGGCAAGATGGTGAAGGGCATGGGCGGCGCCATGGACTTGGTGGCCAGCGCGCAGAACATCATCGTGTGCATGATGCACACCAACAAGCACGGGGAGAGCAAGCTGCTGAAGCGCTGCAGCCTGCCGCTCACCGGCGTGGGCTGCGTGAAGCGGGTGCTCACGGACCTGGGCCTGTTCGACGTGGGGCCGGAGGGCTTCATCCTCAAGGAACGGGCGCCCGGGGTAAGCGTGGAGGAGATCAAGGCGAAGACGGAGGGGCGGCTGGTAGCTTCTGCCGACGTGCCGGAAATGGTGCTCTGAGGCAAGCCCCTGCGGCCATGCATCGTGCGGATCAGGCCTGGGGCGGCGGGAATCGGGCCCCGAGATGGTTGGCGCCAGCGGTGATCCTGGTTATTGCGGTGGCCCTGTTGGCCTACACGGTGCTGCGCGCGGTAAAGGTCTCTTTCACATGGGATGAAAGCTGGACCTACGTGCGCCACGTGGTGCCGGGCATGTTCTTCCAGCGTGAGCATGATGGCATGGGCGGCAACCATCACCTGTTGAACGTGTGGGGGATGATCTTGGCCGACCGCCTTTTCGGCAACAGTGAGCTAGCCTTGCGCCTGCCCAACTTGGCGGGCCATGCCCTCTATCTCTATGCCACTGCACGCATCGCGCTGCAGGCCCGGAGCAGCGTGTTGGCCATTGCGGCCTTCCTGCTACTGAACGTGCATCCCTACCTGCTGGATTTTTTCTCCCTGGCACGGGGTTATGGACTGGCCAACGCTTGGATGATGCTCAGCCTTTGGCATGCCACGCGCTATTTCAACGGGGGAAGGCATCTGCGGAACATTGCTTTCGGCACGATCTGCGCCGTGTTGGCCGCCATGTCCCACGTGATCATGGTCACTTACCTGCTGGCCTACGCTGTGGCCTTTGCGGCAGTTTGGGCCATGGGGAAGGGCCGCAGCGGGCGTTTCCCATGGGGGCAGGCGGCCGTATTGGGCGGAGTGACGGTCGCCGGGCTCGCCTTGGTGCTGCCCAATGCCCTGTTGCTCGCGCAGGGCGGCTCGCTCAACTTCGGCTGTGATTCGCTTTGGCATTGCATGATGGGCACCTTCGGGATGAAGTTCCTGTATCATCAACCCTATCGCTGGCCGGTATTGGGGATCACGGGCGCGGTGATCGGCGGAGTTGCCGCCTGCAGCTTGGCTACCTGGGTAGCCGCCCTGCGCGGGCGATGGACGGGCCATCTGCGGCCCATGGGCTTCGGAATGATCATTTTGGCAGCCGTCTTGGCCGGCTTCACCCTCCAGTACATCCTCTTCGGTGTGCCCTTCCCCCAAACACGCACGGCACTGTTCCTGCTGCCTCTTGCAGCCTACATCCTGGTATCCGGGTTGGTGGCTTGGCCGCAACGCACACGGACACCGGTGGTCATGGCCGTGCTTTGGTGCATCCCATTGCTGTACCATCAAGGCAGAAGCCTCAACACCACCTACGCCGTGGAATGGAAGCCCTCGGGTGAAGCATCCCGGATGCTGGAGATCATTGAAAAAGACCATGCCCCGATCGATGCCCTCCGCCGAACCATCACCGTGGCCACCGGTTTTGAGACATACGGCAGCTTGCGCTATTACCGCGAACGCGACAGCCTGCAATGGATCACGGCCTATCCGCGCATCGCTCCTGGCCGGTACGTTCCGGCGAACTACTACATCGTGGAATACGACGGGATGGACCAGGTGGACACCGCGCACTGGACCCTGCTGTACCGCTCTGAAGCGGTGAACACCAACCTGTACCGTGATGAGCGCTGGCGCACGCCGCCTACCGTGCTGTACCGGTTCCACCAAGGATTTGAGGCCCCGGGAACACCTGGGCGCACGGCGGAATACCACGCGGGCGGGCAGTACAGCGTGTGTTTCGACAGCACCATACACCGCACCACGGACATCAACTGGGTGGTGCCCGATACCATTGGCAGCCCCGGCCTTCAGCTCATGGCGACGATGATGGTGGCCCAGCAGGAAGGCACCAACTGGGTATCGCCGTTGCTGCAGGTGTTCAGGGGCGGGAAGGAGATCGTGCGCGCAGCGGTCAACTCCTCCGACCAAATGCGGCAGTGGGGAAGGTGGCAACGCGTGGTGGCGCCTGTGGGCATGGAAGGCCCGCTGCTTCCGGGGGACTCGGTCCACTTGGAGATCAGGCAGCTGAAGCACGAGCCGGCGATCTACGTGGACGACCTGGAACTATGGGTGCTGCAATGAAAGGGGCCTGCACATCTCCGATATGGCGAAAACACCGACTTTCGCAGGCAGCATGATCCTGCTCTCCATCATCATTCCCGCCTACAACGAGGAACGCACCATCCACCTGATCTTGGACAAGGTGCGTGATGTGGTGCTGGTCAATGGCATTGGAAAGGAGGTGATCATCGTGAACGACGGCAGCACGGAGAGGTGAAGGGAATGGGGGGTGAGGATGTCTCATTGTCCCGCAGGGCCGGTGACATAAAAGTTGAAGCTTGACATGGCTCTCTTGAAAAGGCTCAGCAACAGCGGGGTGACCCTGTTCGTTCTCGCCTTGTTATTTGCCCTGCCGGTACTGATACCGCCCCGGTTCATCACCATGGACAGCGGGGCGCACGCCTATAACGTACACATCATCCGATCCCTTCTCCTGGACCCGGACGGAACGATCGCGCATTATTTCAGGTTCAATCCGGTGCCGGTGCCCAACTGGAGCGGGCATGTGCTGGTTGCCCTGCTGACCTCTTTCGTGAATGCTGCAGTGGCCGAGAAGCTGGCCTGGCTGGTCTACCTGGTCTTCACGCCGTTCGGCATCCGGGCCCTGCTGGTACGCCACGGGGCCCCCGCCTACCTGGCATTGCTGTTCCTGCCCTTCCTGCAGCAACTCCTGATGTACCTGGGCTTCATGAACTACTGCATCGGCATCGCCTTGTTCCCTTGGGCTTTGATCGCCATCGGGCAAGTGATCGAACAACCCTCGGGCCGAAGGGCCATCCTCTTGGGATTTCTCTTTCTGGCCCTGTTCTTCTCCCATCTGTTCCCGTTCCTTGTGGCGGTCATCACGTTGGGGGTTGCCTTAGCCTTGGACCTTCTTCGTTCCATCCGCAAGCACGACGGGAGCTTGCCCAGGAAGTTCCGTGGCACCGTGCTTCCCGTAGCACTGGCAATGGTTCCTTCATCGGTCCTGCTGGTGAACTACTGGAGCCACCCTGTTGAAGCGGCAGCACCTGTCCGGCTATCCGGGGCGGAGCAAGTCGCTTATATCCTGAAATGGCCGGTATTGCACGCCTATGGTGGAGGGCCAGAGTCGTGGTTGGCTCCACTCCTCGGATTGGGGGGGGTGTTGTTTGTCGCTGTTGGAGTCTGGCAAGCTATTCGGAAAGGATTGCCTGAGGGAGTTGGGGCGGTCCCGGGTGCATTGCTCTTCACGGCGATCATTCTGTTGGTCGCCTTTGTCGTGCTGCCCAATGACGATGGTGCTGCAGGTTATATCTCACCACGGCTGTTCTGGTTCGCCCTGTTCCTGTTGCTGTTGTGGGCTGCCATTATCCTGGGCCCTGTTGAGGAGCGTGGTGTCCGGCTCACCGCGCATATATTGACCCTTTCCCTCTTGGCCGCCGGCATCGGCTTGTTGGACTACCGGATGAAAGCGGCGAAGGACGCATACGGCAACTATGCCCGGATCATGGAAGCCCGGGATGTAATGCCCCTTACCGGCCACATGGTACCGGCCTTCTTCAATGGACAGCAGAACTGGATGGGAGGACACCTTTCCAACTATTACGCGGAGCAAGGGGAAGTGATCCTGTGGGGCAATTACGAAGCCACCAAAGGCTATTTCCCAATCCGGTGGCGCGAGGAGAACAAGCCGAACATCTACCTTGGGAAAGTGGACATGTACCATTCCTGTTTATGCTGGGAGAGCAACCTGGAGTCCACGGACGTAATTCCGGCCGACCTTGTATTGCTGATCATCGCTGATACTGCTTCCGACTGCCAGGTAGAGACCGTGGCGATCATGAAAGAGCAAGGCTATACGCTATCCTTCGGCAACGACCGGGTGCTACTCTACGCGTATCCGCAGCGACTGAAGGCCTCGGCAACTAAGGCACATCATACCACAAGCTTTGCCAAATCCGCTTTCAAGTAGCGCGCCCTCGGCATGATGGTTTTCAGGGACGCGCTACCACCACCACCGTTTCGATCACCGTGCCAACCCCAAGGAAGTCCGCATTGCTGCGCACTTCTCATTGACCGTATTCCCCCCGAAAGACCGACTTTTGTTCCGCAGAAGGCACTCTCCGGCCTGATCCGCTACGGAAAATTCATAGGGCACTAATAGAATATTTGGGCATCATGGTCAAAATTCCCTCACGGGCATGGGTACGGCGGGTTCCTTTGTGGGCATGGTGGGCCTTCGGGTTTGTTTTGTTGTGTTTCCTTTATGAATATGGCAGGATCCTGCACTTGCGCCCCTTGGCACATCACCTGTGGCGGCAAACCAACTGCCTTTCGCTGACCCGCGAGTACTACGTTGGCGAATGGAACTTGTTCAAACCGGGCGTTCAAAGCCTTATCGCCGATGGCCTGACCACCGGTAAGAGCGCCGGTGAATTCCCGCTGCTGTACTACGTGATGGGGATGCTGTGGAAACTCATCGGGCCCAGTGAGTTTGCATACCGCGTGTTGATGCTCGCCATCCATGCATGGGGGTCATGGGCTCTTTGCCGTCTAGTGGAGCGGCTGACCAACGATCGTTTTTGGGGAGTCATGGTCAGCCTCTTCTTTTTCACGGTTCCGGCAGTCGTCTACTTCGCTATCGGCTTTTTAACTGACGTGCCCGCACTGGACCTCGTGCTGGTGGGCTGCTTGGCTTACCTCCACTATATGAAAGGCGGTGGGAAGAGCCAGCTGGCGTTGGGAACTGCGGCATTTGCCTTGGGCATGCTGTTGAAGCTTACGGCAGCGATGCTTCCGTTGGCACTTGCCGGGATCGGCCTGCTGGCGCTTGCTTTCCCGGACCGGTTCGCAATACCGGGCATGAACAAGGAGCGCCTGCGGCGAATGTTGGCTTCCATCGCCGTGGGATTGATGGCAACGGCGGCCTGGGTGGCGTACAGTTACCAATACAATCGGGTGCATGGTGCGGAATATTCATATCAGGGCACTTGGGCACTTTGGGATCTTTCACATGAAGATGCGGCGAAGGCGTGGGATTTCGCACGTACCATCATGGTTCACCAATTTTTTACTCTCCCTGGTTATGCCTTGTTGGTGTTTTTCGGCCTGTACCTCGTCCGATATGTTCGATCATTGCCAAAGGCGGTCTTGCTCTTCCTCGCCGTGCTTGTTGGCGGAGTGATCCTCTATACCCTCCTCTGGTTCATTGCGTTGGACAACCACGACTATTACTTCATTGCGCCGTTAGTCTTGCCAATTGCCGTGGTCATCATTGCGCTATGGCACATGCGGAACCGTGGCCACTTGCTGTACCGTTCTTTCTGGTTCAAGGGTATTTCCCTGCTGGTCACGGTCTACCAAGTGGTATTTGCCATGAACAATATCCGCATGAGGCAGCAGGATTATACCATGGCCGGATGGATGCGCACCAATGCGGTTGAACGGGAACATTGGCGCCTCACACAATATTGGGACATGACCGGATTGCTTGACATTGAGCCCATTGCACGGCTACACGGAATACGGCCGGATGACATCATTGTTGCAGCGCCGGACATCTCGGTTTGTCAGACGCTCTACTTAAGCAATCAGGTGGGATTCAATGAATTTGGCAGGCCGGAGCTGCACTGTCCCGACCTGGTGAACTTCGTCGAGCATGGAGCGAAGTATTTCTACCTGATCGGAGATGGGGAGGAACTTCGTGGACGGTTTGCAGGCTGCTTGGGCAACCCGCTATTTGAACACGGAGCCATAAAGGTCTATGATATCCGCCACCTTGCCGATCGATGACGTTGTCCGTTCTCTCCATCATCATTCCGGCGTACAACGAAGAGCGCACCATCCACCTGATCTTGGACAAAGTGCGGGATGTGGTGCTGGTCAATGGCATTGGAAAGGAGGTGATCATCGTGAACGACGGCAGCACGGACGGCACCGTACAGGCAGTTGAACGCTACATGGCCGCCAATCCCGCACTCGGCATCCGCTTCATCCAGCAGCCGTACAACATGGGCAAGGGAGCGGCGATCCACCGCGGAATCAAGGAGGCGACCGGGGAATACCTGATCATCCAGGATGCCGACCTGGAGTACGACCCGCGCGAATACAATGATTTGCTACGCCCCGTGGTGGAAGGCTTCGCCGACGTGGTGTACGGTTCGCGCTTCATGGGGCACCACCCTCACCGCATCCTCTTCTTCTGGCACAGCATCGGCAACAAGTTCCTCACCCAGCTCTCCAATGCGTTCAACAATTTGAACCTTACCGACATGGAGACGTGCTACAAACTGATCCGCAGCGATATTGCCAAAAGCCTTGACCTGAAGGAAAAGCGCTTCGGCTTCGAGCCGGAGGTGACGGCGAAGCTGGCCCGCGTAAAGGATGCACGCATCTACGAGGTGGGCATCAGCTACTACGGCCGCACGTACGCCGAGGGGAAGAAGATCGGCTGGCAGGATGGCTTCCGGGCGATCTGGTGCATTTTGAAATACGGGTTTTAGCGCCCTCCTCACATCATGGAATTCTTGCTTCCCGGGCATCGTGGGACTCGCTCGATGCTATTGGTACCAGATTCTTCCGGCCGAAATATCATACTTCACGCACCAAACGAAGCTGAGATGGTTTCGTAGACCGCCACCTTCCAAGCGGTGCATGAATTGGTCGGGGGTGCGAAGCACCGCCATGCAGTAAAGGGGCATCAGTCCTGTGGTGTCGGCCGGCGTAGGCCAAAGGCCCCGATCCCATGGCGCGCTCATTCGATCAACACGTCCTGGATCACCCCTTTGTAGTCCTTTGCGGCGAACGGAATGTACCCTTGCTGGTACGGCGAGCCCGGCCACCACTTGGTATTGTGGAACTCCTGGGTCACTATAAGCAGCATCTGCACGTCGCTGATGGAGGTGACGGTACTGTCCATGTAGCCCACTTCGCGCAGCTCGTCCAGTTCGGGGCCGATGCGCCAAATGACTTCGTCCGGCCGCCAATCGATCTGGAACCAGTAGTGGTCCCCTCGGAACAGCTCAGCGTCAGCCTCATAGCGCTTTTGTGTGAGTGCGCGATAATTGTCGTCCCAGCGGTGGCTGAAGAATGTTTGTCCGTTATGCTCGATGCCGTTGCATCCTGATGCAAAATTGATGGGGGAGTGGCAAGCCATGTCCCAGTTGGTGCAGGCGACGGTGATCATGCCTTTTGGGATGCCCCGGTCGGCAGGTTGCTGCCAGTTGGCCCTGCGGCCCGGCACGGCAACCTGCTGCGGCGCAAGCGGAGGGAAGGTGGCATCCGGGCAGTAGAGCGGCGTTTTCAGGATCTCGAAGTCGATCTCCGCATAGGCCACCTGCGGTACCCGCTTGTCCTGCGCACCGCCCCAGTAGTTCTCCATGTACCCGTCTTTGGTGCAGATGCGGCGGTGGTTACCGGGTGCTCCTTGGTAGATCAGCCAGATGGCGTTGGTGAGGCCGTTCCACATGTCCGAGTCGTTCAGCAGCGGGGTGAGCTTGCACTTCACGGAGTACTTGCCGTAGAGCAGGCCGTGGCGCGAGCGTACGCCCACGTTTTCCTTGCGCAGGCGATCGGGCGTGGAGGCCGGGTTGTGGATCTCGATGGTGTTGTTCTCCGGGTTGGACCGCACCGTTTCGCACGGCAGCTTGGTGGTCATGGGCCTCAAGGACACCATCCTCCCTTCTGGGAAGAAGGCTCGGTTGAAGTCGTGGTCGTCCGGTGTGTATGCGTTGCCGAGCACGTCGGCGATCAGCGGTATGTTGGAGAACTGCGTGGAGGGGTCCACATAGTGGATGAACTGCTCAAATGGGGCGTTCTTGCGCAACGTCTCCGAACGTCCGCAGACATCGCTGAACGCCTCGGTGGACAAGCCCTCCTGCTCTTCCACGTAAATGCCGGCGCCAAGCGGTGGGCGCGCGCGCACCTTCAACCGCTCCTGCGCCTTGAGCACCTGCACGTTGGGCATGCGCGAGCCGGGTCCCTTGAGGAAGTACCAGAAAGGGTCCACAAAGTGCCCGTCCTGCCGTTCATTGATCCTGGCCACGGCATCCGGCAAGCCGGTCATGGCTTCTTCCGGCAGCACCACCAGCAGGAATTCATAGGTCCCTGTGCGCGGATTGCGCGCCCAGCGTTTGCGCTGGCCGTCCACCACGAACCTGTCCTCATCGCGCGGATCGCCCCGGATCCGGAACGCGTCCTTCACAAGCAGCTCCTTGCGGCCCTCGGTGGGCCCGGTCGTGCGGAAGCCCTCGGATGCATCTTCCCAGCTACCGTAGAAGTTTTCTTCCGCCATCGGATGCATGCGTCCATCCGGGAGCGAGTCGTTCATCCGGTATGTCTCGTTGCGGTAGTACAATTTGTACCGGTAGGCACGCCCGCTGCCGGTGGTGTCCCTTACGGTGAAGGAGAAGGTGAATCGCCCTCCTTCCACTTGTCTCGCCGAGGGAATGGTGAACCCGCTGTCGATCGCATCGCCATAGTCAAGGTCGATCGTTTTTGCTCCTTGCCCGTCCGTTTGGTGCCAATTGCCCAGGACCTCGAAATCTTCGGCGTTGCGCGAAGAACCGGGGCCTGCACAACCCGACACGAGCAGCAGGAGCATTGGGCAGAGCAAGCCTTTCATGGGGCCTTGGCAAGCTGGAGGGTGACGGCCATGGGTGCGGGCGAAGCGGCCATGCGTTCCTCGCCATCCTTCGCGACCACATCGAAGCCGGTAAGACGGATGCCTTCCGCCGTAGGCTCCGCCACTACCCGGTCGAAATGGGTGATGTCCCTGCCGGAAGTAGCGGACCATGGGCGGAGCATTGCGGCAGGTTGGCCTACTGGGTCCAACAAATAGGCCACGCCCTCGTCCGGCTTGAATTGCCACCGCTGCCCGGTGCCGCCGATGGGGATGGCATCCACGGTGGTGTTCACGGCAGGGGCCCCGGCGCTGAACCGTGCCGGATCGGGCACCACCTCCTGCAACACCACGTCGGCATAGCCGAGCGCGGCCTTTCCTGTACTATCCAAAGGGAATGCTTGGCCGAGCTTTCTGCCGGGCACCTCGCCGCTGTGGAAGAAGAGGTCCAGGTCGTCGATGAAGGCTTCTTTGCCTCCCCTTTTCCACAGATAGACGGACACCACGTCCGTTGGTTCCAACGCCAGGTCGCGCAACAGGAAACTGCCGTTGAGCCGGGCACCGGACCGTAGAGTGTCCTCCGGAATGGCCATGTCCTTTCCGAACCAAGCGACCTGCTTGCCGTCGCGATCAATGGACACCACGGCGGTGACGAGAACGCCGGGTGATGGCGACCATGCCCACAAACCCACTTCCACGACGGAAAGGCCGAGGGCGACATCCTGGACGCGGCGGCGGATGGCCGGGGAGTACTCGTCGCCGGGGGCCATCCGGTAGGAACGCGCTCCGCCATGCGACCACTGGCGGGAAAGCAGGGTGGTATCGGACCCCGGGGGCACCTCGAAGCTGAATTGAAGATCGGGGCGTACGGTATGCCCATCCGCCTCGAAAGCCACTGTTGACCAGGGGCCCGTGGCGAAACCAAAGGGTGCCGGGTCGCCGGTGAGCAGCCCTGTTTCCCCGGCCTGCATATCAGCTGCCACAGGCGGGGTTCCATTGGTCATGCGCGGGCTTTGACCGATCACGCGCTTCACCAGTTCCTTCATGGCTTGTTGCTGCCCCGAGGTCATCCACTGCCATGCCAACAGGCCCGCGATCAGCAGAAAGGCAGGCACGGCGATGATGCGCAGGAAATTCTTCACGCGGCGAAGCTAACGGGAAACCTAACGGACCTTGCGCACCAATAAGCCTACACCATTGTCACATCCTCCTCCCGCACCATCGCTTCACCCTTCAGCCGCAAGTACAGCTGCACAGTGGCCACCACGTCCTTCTTGCAGTATTTGGCGATGCGTTCAAGGTCCTTCTCCTCGTAGTACACCCGTGCCACATCCGCCCCGCTGATGTCGTCCTTCGGTGTGGGGATGCCCAGCACGTGGCAGAGCAAGGCCAGTGAGGTGAAGTTCTTGTGGTCGCCGAAGCTCCACATCTTCATCGTGTCCAGGAAGCCTATCTCCCACGGCTTCATCCCGCCCACATCAAGCAATTTGGGCAGTTGGATGCCGTGCACGATGCAACGGCGCGCGATCCACGGGAAATCGAACTCCCTTCCGTTGTGGCCGCAGAGCCAATGGCCGTCCGTGTGGTAGCTCTTGTTCAGCAATGCGGTGAAGCGCTCCAGGATGTCGCGCTCATCATCGCCGTGGAAGGAAGTGGCCCGAAGCGACCAGCCGCTGTTTTCGCGCCGCAGTGCGCCCACGCCGATGCACACGATCTTGCCGAATTCCGCGAAGATCCCGCCCTTGTCCGCATACACCTCCTCGGCAGCCTTGCCGCTGCGCTCCTGCTCAAAGCGCGTCTTGTCCGCAAAGAGCTTGGCCGTGCGCTCATCCAGCGCGTTGAATTCCGGCACCGCCGGCACGGTCTCAATGTCCAGGAAAAGGACCTTGGCAGGGTCGATGGTGTGTTCGTTCCGCATGGGGGTTTGTGATTTGCGGCTGGTGAATGGTGATGGGCATGTGGTGATCAGCGGCTGATGAATGGAGACCTGCGAACTACGCCCTAACTACTACCAACCGGTCGTTACAGGTTATGAATTAAGGGATGGCCGAAGGCACCGGTTTCCTTGCCAATTCCCTCGCCACCCCAATGTAGGCCAGCACATCTTCGGGCACCAAGTCCGGGGTGCGGTCCTCATGTATCATGCCGGTGCGCACCATCACTAAGTGCTCTTGCGGCAGCACCACGGTGTATTCGCCCCGGAAGCCCCGGCAATAGTAGAATGGCATGCTGTCCACGGAACCGAGCCACCAGTAGAAGCCGTGGCGTTGGTTGGGCTTTCTGTCGTCCATGAGCGGTGCCGGGGTGATGGATTCCTTCCAGTAGTCCAGCGGCACGATGCGTGTGCCCTTCCATTCGCCGCTGTCCAGCCAAAGCTGGCCGATGCGGGCGAAATCGCGCGCGGTGGCGTACAGGCAACAGAAGGCCTTGAAGTCGCCGTCCTTGCGGTCCTTGCCCCAGTACGCCGTGTGTTCCGCCCCGAGCGGCTTCCAGAGTTTCTCTTCCACCAGTTTGTTCAGTGGCGTGCCGTAGAGCTTCTGCAACACGTCGGCCATGATCTGGGTACTGCCACTGATGTAGTCAAACTCCTTGCCCGGCGCTTCGCGGCACGGCTGGTCCATGGCCAGGTTGCGCACGTGCTTGCCGTAGTAGCCCTTGGCGTTGTCGCTGAAGGGGTT
>JRYE01003643.1_pt1 | contig 34096 bp, 27 predicted proteins | sample 235321 | NCBI WGS metagenome assembly JRYE01 (sample SAMN03074214, study PRJNA261473) | activated sludge metagenome | biome: Common Effluent Treatment Plant; feature: Wastewater; material: Activated sludge; isolation source: activated biomass in a lab-scale reactor treating industrial wastewater at... | reverse complement strand
CAACCTGGAAAGCGATGAAATCAAAGGACAGATAATTGGTCGTGAAGGAAGAAATATTCGTGCAATAGAATCTGCTACCGGTGTTGATTTGATTGTAGATGATACACCCGAAGCAATTTTGCTTTCTTCATTTGACCCGCTTCGTCGTGAAGTAGCCCGGTTGAGTTTACAAAGACTAGTAGCCGATGGTCGCATACACCCTGCCCGTATAGAAGAAGTAGTAGAAAAAACTAAAAAGCAAATTGATGAGCAGGTAATGGAAATAGGCGAACGTACAGTTATTGAACTAGGCATTCATGGCCTTCATAAAGAACTGGTAAGAATGGTAGGCCGTATGCGGTTCCGTTCTTCCTATGGCCAAAATCTTTTGATGCATAGCAGGGAAACGGCCAACCTTTGTGCTACCATGGCAGCCGAGTTAGGTTTAAATCAAAACATGGAGTCTTGCTACACGACATTGGAAAAGTACCCGATGAAGAAAGTGAATTAAGCCACGCTTTGCTGGGGGCTAAACTGGCTGAAAAATATGGAGAAACACCGGCAGTAGTGAATGCCATAGGTGCACACCACGAAGAAATGGAAATGCAGTTTGTAATTTCTCCTATCGTTCAGGCTTGCGATGCTATCAGCGGTGCCCGCCCCGGTGCCCGCCGCGAAATAATGCAGCAATATATTCAGCGTATTAAAGACCTGGAAAATCTGGCTATGAGTTACAATGGAGTTGAAAAAGCATATGCCATACAAGCCGGTAGAGAATTGAGAGTTATTGTAGAAGCAGATAAGGTAACTGACCAGGAATCCGAAAGGCTTTCATTTGAAATGGCTCAGAAAATTCAAACCGAAATGACCTTCCCCGGACAAATAAAAGTAACGGTAATAAGAGAAAAAAGAACGGTGAATGTGGCTCGTTAATTTGTTGCAAATTAGCTGGTTATAATTTTATATTAACAGTAAAAAGCGGATTCAAAATTTTGCAGAATAAACTAATTCATGATTTAAGTTTTTTGCCAAAAACCCCCTACCTTTGCCGTCCCTTAAATGTAAGTAATATGAATTTTAGTGCTATAGCCTTTGTACATGAGCAAATGACCCCCAAAAAGGAATTTCCTGCTTTTAAAGCCGGTGATAATGTTACCGTAAACTATAAAATTATTGAAGGTAACAAAGAAAGAATCCAGTCTTTCAAAGGTGATGTTATTAAGAAACAAGGAACAGGACATACTGCATCCTTTACTGTACGTAAAATATCGGACGGTGTGGGTGTAGAAAGGGTTTTTCCTTTCTATTCTCCCAATATTGACTCTATTGAAGTAAACAAAACAGGCCACGTACGTCGTGCCAAGCTGTTTTATCAAAGAGGGCGTAGCGGTAAAAGTGCCCGTATTCGTGAAAAACGTATGGCCAGCGAAACTGCTGAATAACCCGGTTAGCTATAAATTTTTTCAAAAGTCCCGTATATCGGGGCTTTTTTGTTATCTGCCGGTTATCGTAGATAAATCAGCAAGATTTTTTGCACATACTTATTATCTTTGTTATCTAATAATTTACACTATGACTACCCCTGTTTTGCTTGGCATGCTCGGTACCAACGAAATCATTATTATACTCATCATTGTGTTGCTGCTGTTTGGTGGCAAAAAAATTCCTGAATTGATGAGGGGATTGGGTAAAGGTGTTCGTGAGTTTAATGACGCCAAGACCAATGTTAAAAAAGAGATAGAGGAAAGTGCTGGCGATGTAAAAAACTCAGTGAAATAATTCACCCTCTCTTTCTATTTGCAAGAAAAATTATCTCATTTGTCTGAGTACATTTCTATTGAGGATTATCATGCCCGGTTAAGCGCAGGAAAGATTACTTGCCGGGAAGTTGTGCAACAATATCTTCAACGCATTAATGAAACAAAAAAACTGAATGCGTTTGTTGAAGTATTTGCAGATGAATCTTTGCAAAGAGCCACTCAATTAGATGAACAGCGAAAACAGGAAGACCTTAAAGGAAAACTGCATGGCGTTGTCATTGCTTTGAAAGATGTAATAAGCTACAAAGGCCATTCGCTTACCGCTGCTTCACATATTCTTGAAAATTTTAAAGCTGTTTATTCGGCAACTGCAGTTGAAAAGCTTTTAGATGCAGGAGCCATCATCATTGGAAATTGTAATTGTGATGAGTTTGCGATGGGCAGCACCAATGAGAACTCTGCTTATGGAAAAGTGCTGAATGCACTTGATGAAAGCAGGGTACCCGGTGGCTCATCGGGCGGCTCGGCAGTGGCTGTACAGGCAGGTCTATGCATGGTATCATTGGGCAGCGACACAGGTGGATCGGTAAGACAACCGGCAGATTTTTGTGGCATTGTAGGATTAAAACCAAGCTATGGCCGGGTTTCCAGGTATGGCCTTATTGCTTATGCATCCTCATTTGATCAAATTGGAATTTTTGGAACTAATATTTCAGATGTAGCAAGGGTGCTTGAAGTAATAGCGGGTAAAGATGAATATGACAGCACGGTATCTCAAACTGAAGTACCGGTTTATGCTTCTCAACTCCATTCAGAAAATAAATACAAGTTTGCCTATTTTGAAGAAGCACTACATCATGCAGGTATTGATGGGGAAATAGCAACAAGCATCAAATCAAAAATAGAAGCTTTGAAAAAAGAGGGACATACCGTTGAAGCAGTGCCCTTTGAATTAATGGATTTTGTTGTACCTGCTTATTATATTCTTACTACTGCTGAAGCCTCCAGCAATCTTTCAAGATATGATGGTGTAAAATTTGGGCACAGAACAAAGACACAAGGACTTAACTTACACGACACTTATAGGCAAACCCGTACCGAAGGTTTTGGAAAAGAAGTGAAAAGGCGCATTATGTTAGGAACCTTTGTATTAAGCGCCGGTTATTACGATGCTTATTTTACCAAAGCACAACAAGTACGCAGGCTTTTACAAAATAAAATTCAGGACATTTTTAACAATTACGATTTTATCATACTTCCCACTTCACCGGTTACAGCATTTAAAGCAGGAGAAAAAATGGACGATCGATCCCATTGCCATGTATCTGGCTGATATTTATACTGTAATGGCCAACCTTATTGGCATTCCGGCCATCTCTTTACCAATTTTTAAACATAGCAATGGAATGCCATTTGGTATGCAATTAATGGCAAATTCATTTGATGAATTAACTTTGCTTCAGGTTTCCCATCAAATAATGAACCGTCGGCTTTAAAAGCTGGAAAATTGAAAAAGAAAACATTTATATCAGTTTCTATGGCTATTATGTCATTTGCTTTTTTATTAATGACATACAATGCCGCTGCACAAATAAACACCACCGTGGCGGATACGACTATACTTGAAACTGAAACAGTAAAAGATTCTTTACCATTAAATGATTTGAAGTCGGGTTTTAAAAGTCTGTTTCAAACGGCTATGTTGGGCGATGGCATCAATCCGGGCAAACTAAATCCCATGGCGGTAAGCTTTGTACAGAACTATATCAAAAAAAATGAAAAGGGATTTAAAGAAATGAAGAAATGGGCAGCGCCTTATTTCAATATGATGGATGAAGTGCTATCGGCACATGGAATTCCAAAAGAATTAAAATATCTGGCAGTAATAGAATCCGGTCTGCGATACAATGCCATATCCTGGGCAGGCGCAGTGGGGCCTTGGGCTTTTATGCCTGCTGCTGCTCGTCAGTATGGATTATCCATATCACGCCACAATGATGAAAGACTTGATTACTATAAAAGCACTCACGCTGCTGCAAGATTTTTGACGGACTTATATGTGCGCTATGGCGATTGGCTTCTGGTAGTTGCAGCATACAACTGTGGACCCGGTAATGTAAGTAAAGCCATCAAAAAATGTGGATCTACCGATTTCTGGAAATTGCAATATTATCTGCCAGATGAGTCCATGAATCATGTGAAAAAATTTATTGGTACGCATTATATTTTTGAAGGTGAAGGAGGTGTTACTACACTTACCAAAGAGGAATTAAAAGATGCGGCACTTACGACTAATATCAATTTGAGCAAAGACGAACTAAAAGAATCTAAAGTGCTGAAAATAAGTGGCAGGTATTATGCAGCAGTTATTGCCAAGCATATTTTGATGAGTGAAAAAGAATTTAACCGGTACAATCCGGGCTTTAACAGTGAAATTGCCATTTCCGGTAGTTATGAATTGCGATTGCCTGAAAGTAAAATGAACTTGTTTAACAATAATAAAACCATCATACTTAAAGAATCAATTGATCAACTGTTAGCGACAGGCTCCTGATATTTTCTATTGAAATACTTTTTTGATTGCTTCAGCTTTCATCATACATTCATCCCATTCTGCAGCTGCATTGCTATAATGTGTAATTCCCGATCCTACTTGATAAGAAAGATAACCTGAAGCCTCATTATACATCATGCTACGAATAACAACATTAAAATCAAAATCGCCGGAAGGATTGATATAACCTAAGGCGCCCGAAAAAATACCTCGTTTTCCGGTTTCATATTTTTCAATGAGCTCCATTACTTTTTTCTTCGGTGCACCCGTCATAGATCCCATTGGAAAGCAAGCCTTAATAATTTCTGTAAATTCAATTTTTCTTTTCAGCGTTCCACTTACAGTCGAAATCATTTGATGCACTTGTGGAAAAGAATAGATTCCAAATAGCTCATCTACCTTAACAGAGCCTTCTTCACATATTTTTGAAAGGTCATTTCTTACAAGATCAACCACCATCACATTTTCAGATCGATCTTTGCTGCTGTTGCGCAACCAATCTTTATTTGCAACATCATTAGCTTTACATACCATATCCCGCTTTGAAGTCCCTTTTATAGGCTGAGAAAAAATTTTGCTTCCTTGTTTGGTCAAAAATCTTTCAGGGCTGGCACATATCAGCCATTTGTTATCATATTTATATAATGCTGCAAATGGATTGGGCGAAATGGCTGATAATTTCTGAAAAACCTGAATAGGACTGATGGCAACGTTTGAAGCAAAAAATTCCTGACAAAAATTAATTTCATAACAATCGCCTCGAAGTATATGTTGCTTGAACAATGTTATTTTTTGAATATATGCTTCTTTGGTCAATCTGCCGGTAAAGGTTACAGCATTTGAAAAATTTGATGATTTTAATTCGATTGATTCAATTTCTGAAGCAATTTCAAATGCATTTGCAGCTTCAATCCAAAGCTCATCTTCATTAATACGGATGACAACTTCGGGAATAAAAAAGTATAAATCATCAAATCCCGTTTCATCTGGGTTAGATGTGGTTAAATTTTCAATTTCATTTTTAAGGTCATATCCCAAATGTCCAAAAAGCCAGGATGAAGACTTTCTTGCATCATTAACCATTGTAGATAATTGAGCTAAAGCATTTTCACCCGCACTGGCTTTTACAAATTGCCTGACGCCGGCTCCTATCAGGCACTCCATTTTATGAGGCGCAATATTGTACTGCTGATTATCTAAAAAACAAAAAGTGCTATACCGGTTAACCCAGTGCAGCACTTTTTCTTTTAACTGAAAAAAATCAGTAACAGGAACTAAGCAATTGGTTTTTGTGTTGGTATTCAAAGCACGGTAAGAGATTTGTGTTACAGTGCAGGTTTAGTAATCATCTTCCTCATCATCAAAGTCATCTTTATCATTGAACATGTCTTTGAATTCATCATCAATTCCCAGATCATCGTCTTCAGTTTTCTTTCCGCCGCTGCTTTTTTTCCCTTTTGATTTTGGAATATCAAACTCATCAAAATCGGGATCCCAGTTTTCTTCTTCCTCAGGTTTTTCCCAATCATCAGGTCCATCATCTACATCATCATCATCGTCATCATCGTCCTTCTTATTTTTAGAAGTTGACTTCCCACCTTTTTTTGAAGCGGGTGCATCCATTTCTTCATCATCAAAATCATCTTCATCATCTTCTATTTGCTTTTTTGATTTTGAAGATGCTTTTTTTACAGGTTCGTCAGCAGCTGAATCTCCTGCTTTGCTATTTGATTTTTTTCCTTTTTCAGATTTAGAAGCCATAGTTTTTAAGGGTTGATGCTGTAAAATTTCAGCGAAGTTTTTAATTAGCCAAATTTTTTTAGCAGAATTTTTTTGGTCTTTTTTAAAATACCTTTATCAGTTGATCTCGCCCCGGCCCGTTTGAAATATAATGAATATTCACGCCTAAATATTCATTTATATATTTCACATATTCTTTCATACGATCAGGCAATGCTGCATAATCTTTTGCTGCATCAGTATTGCTATTCCATCCGGTAAATTGCTGATAAACCGGCTCTGGCTTTTGTCTGTCCATTTGAAAAGGCACTTCTGTTGTTTCTTTTCCATTAATTTTATAGGTAGTGCATACTTGCAATTCTTTAAAAGCATCCAAAACATCTGCTTTTGTCATTACAATTTGTGTTACACCATTTATCATACAAGCATAACGCAGTGCTACCAGGTCAATCCAGCCACAACGACGGGGTCTTCCGGTAGTAGCACCAAATTCATTACCAGTTTTTCTTAAAGATTCTCCCAGTTCATTATCCAGTTCGGTAGGAAATGGACCACTGCCTACTCTTGTGCAATATGCCTTAGTAACGCCAATTACATCATTAATTAATTGAGGGGCTATACCCAAACCATTGGAAACACCTGCCGAAATCGTGTTGGAGGAAGTAACATAAGGGAAGGTTCCGAAATCAATATCCAGCATACTTCCCTGTGCGCCTTCTGCCAGTACTTTTTTCCCTTCTTTAATTTTATTGTTGATGAAATATTCGCCATTTACAATATTCATTCCCTTTAAAATCTCAGCCGCTTCAAAAAATTCCTCTTCCCAAGCGGTGATATCTTCATGAAAATTAAAATTATCTAAAAGACGCTGATGCTTTAATCGCAATTTAATGTAGGCGGTAGTAAAGTTTTTGTCAAGCAAATCACCTACCCTTAATCCATTGCGGCCTGTTTTGTCCATATAAGTAGGCCCGATGCCTTTCAAAGTGGAACCAATTTTTTGATTTCCCTTTGACAATTCGGCTGCTTTATCCAAAGCACGATGAGTAGGAAGAATTAAATGTGTTCTTTCAGAAATAAAAAGATTTTTCTGAAGATCAATGCCGAATGATTTTACGGTTTCCATTTCCCGCTTCAATACTACCGGATCAAGTACCACACCATTTCCGATCAGGTTTACAGTACCCGCATGAAAAACACCCGAGGGAATTTGATGAAGCACCACTTTTTTATCATTGACATAAAGGGTATGCCCGGCATTGGGACCACCCTGAAACCTTGCAATCACATCATAGTCTTTGGCAAAAAAATCAACGATTTTTCCCTTTCCTTCATCGCCCCATTGCAGGCCGAGTATTACATCTACCATAGTTAATTTAAAGATTTATAACATGGCAAAAATAAGGTTTCAATCTCAGGGACTTACTCAAAAAAAATACATGGCAACGATAGTTATTCACCTTAGCAAGCAAGTTATTAACGAATAAGCGTTACGATTCCTTTTTTCGTAATCTTTCGGTTATCGAAAGCAACTCCTTCTATCATCCATACATAAGTACCGGTTGGTTGCTCTTTTCCCAATATCCGCCCATCCCATCCTTCGTTTTGCCGGGTGGTAGAAAAAATCAATTGCCCCCACCGGTTGNNCCATCACCATTGGGGGTAAATGCAGTAGGCATATAAATATCAGGGCCTTTTGAAATTCTAATGGTTACAAATCCTTCTCCCTTACAGCCATCGGCAGTAGTTGATACTACTTTGTACAAGGTTTCGCCGCCAATAATATTTGAAGCAGTTGCAACAGGATTTTGAATAAAAGGATTATTAAGCCCACTGGCCGGCGACCAATTATAAACAACCCCTACAGAGTTTGCAATAAGCTGAATCTGCTGACCGGGATATGCAATCGTATCAAAAGGAATGGTGTGTACTCGCAAGGGTTGCGATACTTTTACTTTTACAGTATCTTGTCCCAACGATTTACATCCAATTGCATCCTGTACTGCTACTGTATATGTAGTAGTGATGGTAGGTGTTGAAATTGGATTGGCACCCATTGTAGTATTTAAATAAATGGGCGGCGACCAATTGTATTGTACACCACCACTACCCTGCAAGGTGTAGGAACGGCCATAGCAAATATCACCATCAGGCCCCGCATTGGGAATAGGCGCTTTATTTACATTTACAATCATGGTATCGCTGTCATCACATCTTCCCAATGTAACTTTCACTACATATTGTGTAGTGGCAACCGGACTTGCTATGGGACGGGGAACAGTAGTATCATTCAAACCAATTGATGGTGACCATGAAAAAACATTTGCGTTTGTATGAATTTGAAGTTGTCCTGATGTTCCTTCGCAGATACTGGTATCACGAAGTGGATTCAAAAAAAGATTAACCGTAAGACCAACCGTAGCTGGAAAAGACATACTACAACCCAGGCTGTCTTTTACCGTAACGCTAAACGAACCGGGAGGCAGATTAAAAACATTTGAAGTCTGATAATTTATCCCATCCAATGAATATCGATAACCTGCATTGCCACCACTTGCCAAAACCGTAATACGGCCATCATTTCCACCATCGCAGGTTGCATTGGCATTTAATGAAAAGGCTGTAAGAAGCGAAGGCTCTGTTACCACAACATTACGAGTTGTAATACAACCATTGGCATCTTTTATGGTTATGGTATAATTACCTGCAGCTGTATTGAATTGATATGATGACTGCCAGTTTATACCTCCATTTATTGAATATTGATAAGGCGGTGAACCACCTGATGATGCTACCGTAATATTTCCATTATTCTCACCAAAACAACGAACCGCTTTTATGGTTGTGGATGCTAAAAGAGCGGTGGGTTGTATGATGTTTACTAATTGCGAACCGGTGCAACCATTTGCCGAACGATAAAAAACATTATACGTTCCGGCAGCTAAACCTGTAAAGGAATTTCCAGGCTGCCACACTACGCCTCCAATTGAATATTGAAATGGTGGGTTGCCTAAAGCAGGTTGATTAACGGTGATAGTACCTGTAGCATCACCATTGCACAATACATTCGTTTTATTAACGGTTGTAGTTATAGTAGGCCCTACCGCTACAATAATATTAAAAACATTACTTACACAACCAACAGCATCTGTTACCGTAATGGTATGTGGCCCTGCATTTACATTTGAAAATGTATAAGGCGATGAGCCGCTTACAGGAGTGGCACCATCCAAAGAAAATGAATATGGAGATACGCCACCCGAACCTGATGCAATAATAGATCCATCGGCAGCGCCATTGCAGGAAGTAGCAGAAGAAATGGCTGAAGCCAAAGGTCCGGGGCCTGCACCTATTGTTACATTAAATGTTTGAGTGCATCCTACATTATCTCTTATAATGGCAGTATGTGGGCCTGCCGACAGATTGGAAAACGTATATGGATTTGTTCCTGTTTGAAATGCGCCGCCATCAATTTGATAACTAAATGGCGCTGCACCCGCAATGGCATTTAATGTCAATGTTGCGTTTTGGATAGCCGCACAGGTGGCCGGTGTGGATGATGCGGTACCACTAACACCCGGACCGGCAACTACATTTACATTATATGAACGGGAGCAACCTACATTATCATAAATGGTTACGGTATGACTCCCCGATGAAACGGCTGTAAATGTGTGTGGATTTACACCACTCACAATGGCACCTCCATCCAATTGCCAGGTAAAAGGCGCAATGCCGGTCAATGCCGTTGTTGTAATACTTCCATTGGCCACCATGGTACAAGATGAGGCTGTTGAAGTGGAATTTGCACTCACGCCGGCTCCCACCGGAACGTCAACAACGATAACATTTGTCTGACACCCTGTTGCATCGTAAACCACAATATTATGATTACCGGCAGTAAGATTTGAAAAAGTAAATGGTGCCGGTCCTGCAACAGGCAAAAACCCATCTAACTGATAGCTAAAAGGTGCCGTTCCATTATTGGGCGTAATTGTAATGCTACCCGTAGCCACACTTGCACAGGCTGTAGCCGTAGTCGTGATGGTTGCTGTAATGTCATTGTTTCGTTGCACATTTACATTGAGGGTACTGGTGCAGGTGCCGGAAGCATCAGACACCACTACAGTATGTGCACCCGCTGTTACATTATTAAATGTAAACGGGCTTCCGCCATTTACTGGTGTACCTCCATCCAGTATATATGTATAAGGAGGAGTTGCAACGGCAGGTGGAACTGTGATCGTTATGGTGCCTGTGTTACTAAAACAACTGGTATTGGTAGTGGCAGCGGTAGCATTAAGATTGGTAGAAGCATCCTTAGTTATGTTGATGGTATCGCTTCCAAAGATTTCAACAGTGGGGTTATCAAATTTTGTATAAACTGATTTAACAACATAAGAAGTAGTAGCACCTATTGTTGGGCAAATGTTGGGAAACGATGCTTCCAATCTTCCATCTCCAAGATTCACCGTAGTACCAACAGTAATTAGTGTGCCAGTCAAATCGTATAACTCAACTCTTTTAAATAAAGAAGCTCCTTGTGAAGGAACAAATCTATAAGCTTCATTCATATTGGGTGTGCCCCAGGGTGCATCCGATGCTCTTCTGCCATTTACCATTACTGCCTGATTTTTTGCTGCATTTTGAATACCAATCATGGCACGTCCATCATTCCAACCCAAACAGGGTTGTGTACCAAAAACCAGTACTTCAATTATTCCGGTTGATTCATATAAGACAATCTGATGCGTGTTTTCAATTAATAAATTGCAACCGCCTGTAATCAGATACAAAGGCATTTTATAAAAACTTAAAATCCATTTGCGGTGCGGCGCTGTTCCTACCACCTGATATTGAATTTTTTTATTTGGTGAAGTTGCATACTGTGGTGCCATATCGTGATAAGGACCCATTATCAATGCAGCATCATATAGTGTACTGGGAAGATCAACAGGAGAACCGAGCGCTGCATTAAGTATTGTACCATCATAGAGCATACCAAAATGAGCGAATGCTCCGGTTTTACTTACATCAAACGATACAGCACCATTTGGACTTGCGATCAGATTGTTATACACAGTACCATAAAAAGGAAATGGAAAACCAATATTAAAAGGTGTGCTGTAAATATCATCTATCGTTAAATTCAGCAGAAGTGCCCCCGGGATCATCCGGTTGTACATAAACCGGGAAACAGGCACTGGGTGTAGCACCAATGGGGTTTACTGTATAGGTTCCTGAAGCAGCATGTATATCAGGGATCAGCGCTTTTAATGTAAAACAAGATGTGCCGGCACATCGGGCAATAAAAGTATCACGAGTGCAATTAAAAGTGAATGGCTGTGCAAGTATTGAAGTTGCTGCGATTAATAAAAGAGTAAAAAAAGCAATTGACTTTTTTAATTGCATACCTGAATTAAAATAAGGTTTTTCTTAGCCGAATCAGCTTACAAGGTACACAATTATTTTGCCAATGTACAGAGAGAAAATGCTTTTATTTACTATGCTGTAATTTCTTCAATTTTAAACTTTAATAAACCTGCAGGAGCTTGTACTTCAGCAGTATCACCTACCAGTTTTCCCAAAACTCCTTTCCCGATAGGAGAAGTAACAGAAATTTTGCCCGATTTTATATCAGCTTCTTGCTCGCTTACAATTTTATAGGTAACCTGTTTTTTGGTATTCAGGTTGGTAAGCTTTACTGTAGTGAGAATAGATACTTTGCTAGTGTCAATGCTGGATTCATCTATCACCCGCACATTTGCAAGGGCACCTTCCATTGCCGCTATCTTTGCTTCCAATAATCCTTGCGCTTCTTTTGCAGCATCATATTCTGCATTTTCTTTCAAATCGCCCTTTTCTCTTGCTTCAGCAATTGCCTTACTGGCAGCTGGTCTGTCCACCCCTCTCATGCGCTGCAATTCTGCTCTCATTTGCTCCAGTGTGTCTTTAGTCACATATTGTATTTCAGCCATAATATATGAGTTTATAGAATAAAAAAATAACAACGCCTCAGTGTTTGCTGAAGCGTTGCATTATTATGATGCAAATATAAAAACTATTTTTTGAAAAATAATTGAATTAATTCAAAAGTTTAAATCGAAATTAAATTTCAAGTTTTTTTAATAAAATATCAGCCATTTTGTAAGATGCTTCGTGGCTATAGCCCGCTATATGTGGCGTAATTATTACATTACGCTGGTTCAACAACCAGCCCAACTGTTCTTGCTCAATTGGCGTGTAAGTTTGCAGTTGTTCATTTTCCAATACATCAAGCCCGGCGCCCGCAATTTTATTTTCAATTAATGCATTCACCAAATGACCAATACGTACCACTTTGCCCCTGCTTGTATTTAAAAACCAAGGTTTTCGCTCAAGTGCATCGAAGAAATTTTTATTCCCCATGTATAATGTTTCTTCAGTAAGGGGTACATGAAAGCTGATAACATCAGCATATCGGCATATCTGTTCAAGACTTGCCTCTTTGATATAATCGGTTGCAAAACCTGATTTATATTTATCATAAGCCAATACCGTAACATCAAATGGCTGTAACAATTTTGCAAAACTACTACCGGTATTTCCATATCCAATGATTCCTACCGTACGACCGTGCAGTTCTGTTCCCCTGTTTTCGTCACGATGCCATAAGCCTTTACTGATTTCATTATTTGAGTAGTGTATATTGTTCAAGAGCGCCAATAACAATCCTAATAAATGTTCAGCCACGGCATTACGATTACCTTCGGGGCTGCTTTCGCAACGAATCCCTTTTTCCGTTGCGTAGGCCACATCAATCAGCTCCATTCCACTTCCCAATCTGCCGATCCATCTTAGTTGAAATGCTTTGTCTATAATGTTTTTATCTATTCGCAGCCGGGTAGTTACGATAAGGCCGACGGCATCCTGAATTGAAGTTTCAAGTGCTTCATAACTAATCTCGGGTTCATATAAAACCTCGTATCCCTTCTTCAATAGAGTTTCACTCAATATAGGATGTGCCTTACCGGTAATAATTATCTTATTCATTTCATTTTAAAGGTGAGCGCAGCAAACTGTTTTACACTTAGCTGTTCAGCTCGCTTGTCAAAAATATCATCTTCAAGCATCTCTGTTTCAAATAAATTTCGTACCGCATTTCTCAGTGTTTTTCTTCGTTGATTAAATGCCGTTTTCACCAAATTAAAAAAATCTTTTTCACTTTTCATTTGCGGTGTTTCCTTATTCGGTAAAAGCCTGATGACGCCGCTCTTAACTTTGGGCGGTGGCTGAAAACTCTGTTCTGAAACATCAAACAAATATTCCACATTGTAAAAAGCTTGCACGAGTACACTGATCACACCATATACTTTACTACCCTCCTTTGCAGCTACCCTTTGTGCTACTTCTTTTTGAAACATACCGATTACACATTCCACATTATTTTTCCATTCCAGAATTTTAAAAAGTATTTGCGAAGAAATATTGTATGGAAAATTTCCAATAACAGTGAAAGCCTTTTCAAAAGGCATATCAATATCCAGAAAACTTTGATGAATGATTTTTGAATTCAAATCAGGATATTCTGAAATAAGATAGTTTACCTTTTCATCATCCAGTTCAACGGCTTTGAAATTAATATTTTGAATTTGTAAAAGATATTTTGTAAGTGCTCCGCCACCCGGCCCTACTTCCAGTAATTGTGAGAATGAATTTTTTTGTAACTGCTCCACAATTTTTCGACAGATGTTTTCATCTTTTAAGAAATGTTGGCCAAGAGATTTTTTGAGGGTGTACATATGGTGTAAAGGTAGTACTACAAAATGTACGATTAAAATTGTCTAAAAAAAGAGGCTGCCCGATTTGGCAGCCTCTATGAGTTTATTGAAAACTGAGATAAACTATAATTTAGAAATCTTTTGAATATCTAAAGTGCTTCCATCAATATCCATTAGTTTTAAAATATAAATTTGAGGATTGAGTTTGTTCAAATTCAACTTCAATATTCCATTTTGTACCTGATTTGATACATGCAATACAACTCTACCCATCAGATCGGTAACTATCATATTAACCTGCATATTTATTTGATCCTTAAATCTTACTGTTAATTCTTCTTTCGTAGGATTGGGATAAACTTGTAAAACCAAGCCTGGATTATATTTCACATTAATCACCTTGCTGTTTTTTGTAGTACCTGATACATCAACTGCTTTCAATCTATAATAATTATTTCCTTTATTCGGATGTCTGTCAATAAAAGTATTGGGCTGGTCTCTATTCACTCGTCCTATCTTTTCAAATACAGTACCATTTGATGAATGTTCAATTTCGAAATACCGATGGTCATTATCCATTTCTGCTTGCCAGTTTAATTGCACTTCATCAGTCGGCAACATTTTTCCGGTAAATGAAATAAAGTTCACGGCCAAGGTTTTCAACGTTGTAGTACTTTTTATTACTTTAATATTATCAATAAGAAATCCTTCGTCTTCTGCGTAAAAGAATGAGCTTGTAGCATCAGATGTAAATCTCAATCTAAATTGAAGTGCTGGCTGTCCAATATAGGCTGACAGATCAAAGAATTCATTTACCCAATCATCCTTTATACCAGTTAAAGATGGTTCTCCAGCGATAGTACTTCCATCATTTGAACCGGGTTCCTGTATTGTAGCCTTTCCAGCTATTGCTGTCCAGGTAGATCCATTGGTAGATACTTGTACCTGAAGTTTATCATGAAAGTTTTCTGCTCTGTATTTTGTTAGAAAAGTTATAAAAGCTGCGGTAGCATCACTTAAATCAAATGAATTTTTATAAAGTGCAGTTCTGGTTGAATTGGCTGGATAGTCTGCACCGGGAGATTCTGTAAATGATCTTGTGCCTCCAAACCCAGTACTTGATTCATAAGCCCAACCGCCTCCTGTTATTGTCCAGTTAGTTGAAGCACTACCTGTTTCCATATTGTCTGAAAATAATGTGGTTGGATTGTAAAATTTTGTAACCGTATCATAATAGGAATAACCTGTAGTTTCTACCTTCCATGCAAATTTTACATATTGACCATCAGTAATAGCAGGCGGCAAATTAAAACTAATGTTGCCGGTATATGTATCATAATAATTTGGCAAAGATGTTACTGTAACCGGTGTACCGAAAGAAATATTGGTGATTGGTATAGCAGTTACTGTAACAGGAGCATTTCCCAGTCCTATACGCTTAATTTTAAATGAAAGGCTTCCGGATTTAGCTGTAAGCGCTATATCACTCATATCTTGTATATCTACATATGAGCCAACAGCTGAAAGAAGTTGTAAGTTCTGAAAAGTCATACCTTTGCACAAATTAATGATCCGACTTGCAGGTGCCCAGAAACCTCCACCACCACCTTCACCAGTCATTCCAAATACTCTTTGCTTTGTACCTACTCCTATTTCTCCTCTCAGCATCCAGTCTTTAACACCTCCGGCTACTTCATAGCCAACAGACTGTGGACTATTTCCGGCACGCATTCCATTATATTTACCCATCAATGATGGTATCTGAGTATAATATTGTTGTTCCATAGTATTTAAATCCCCAGTGCCTGTATGTAATGAAGGTCTGCCAAATGGCAATGAATAATAAGGGCCATAACAATGTTGATCTATCATTGCTTCAAAGTGTCTGGTTTTAGTAAATGCTCTTATTGCTTGTGATTCAGGCTCGGAGAATGCAGAAGGTCCATAATAAGTGTCTGAAGAAGGCGTAGAAGAGCCACAGCTGGAGCCGGCTCCTGCACAATTTGACCAGTCAACTCCCCAGTTTCTGTTGAGATCAACTCCAAATGTTCCACCACCATTGTTTCGCCTATTTTTTCTCCACATGCCGCCTCCATTTTGGTCGGTTGATCTGTTATATTCCCATCCATCAGGATTCATACAGGGTATAATAAATACTTCCCTGTTATCAACTAAGTTTTTGATACTATTGTTTGCGGCATACTGCTCACATAGATATTGCATAAAAAATATCATACTGGAACCACCTATTGCTTCTCTTGCATGTTGAACTCCTATATATAACACCTCCGGTTCATTTGCTTCGTCTGTAGCTACATTATCAGAAATTTTTATGCACCAAATATTTCTTCCCTGAACTGAAGTACCTAAAGAAGTTTTGGAAGCAATGCCTGAATATGATGCAATCAAAGCATCCATAGCAGCTTCCATTTGTGCAAATGTGTAATACCCTCCTAGATTGGGACTACCATGTACCTGAAATGCAGTTGGTGTTTGTATAATATTATCTACAATTGCCCCTTGTTGTTCAAAAGCAACTCTTCCTGCAATACCTGCTGCAGTAGGTGATCCATCCATATTAATTAATCCACGACGTCTTGCATCAAAGTATTCATCATTTTTGCGATGCAAATCGGCAACTACATCATCAGTAGTTACGCGAAAAGGGTAACCCATGACTCGGAGTTTGTTCAGTGCTGATTCGCTGATTTCTACTGAAACACTTCCGTTAACTTCGGCAAAATGATCTACTTCAAGCTTGCCAAATACTTCAGCTCTGATCCGAGCGTCATTGGGCAAGTCAATTTGCACGGCACTGTATTTTTCTTGAGCATTCAATATCATACTACTCAAAAGCAATACGGTTAAAAGTAATTTTAGGTTTTTCATCATTTTTGGTTTGTTGGATTTAGGTAGTTTTTCAATTATTTATTAATCAGTATTAACTTACTTGCTTGATCTTCTTCAGTTATCAGGCTTACAACATACATGCCTTTACTTATGTTTTTATCAATGTTTATTCTTTGTACATTCTCTCCGTTATTCAATATTATTGGTGTTTGTAAAATTATTCTCCCACTGATATCCTTTAAACTTACAATTCCATTCGTTTTTTGATGTGCAAAAACATTAATCGTTAAAAATTCAGTTACCGGGTTTGGATAAATTCGTATTTCATTGAATTGTTTTGCTATCAAAATATTTTTCACCTCGCTATATTTAATTGAGCCATCGCCTATTAATAGTTTTAAACGGTAATAAGACAGGCCTTTTAAAGGGCTAAGATCATTAAAGTGATAGTCATTTCCAGCATTTCCCGATTTACGAGAAATGATAGCTAAAGAATTCCAAATATGATTATCGGAACTTCTTTCTACTTCATATCCTACAATACCATCCTCATTTTCAGTTCGCCAATTTGTTTGCACCTGATTTCTTCCAACTAATTTTGCATTAAATGAAACTGTATTTACAGACAATGGGAAATTATCTACTATTATTCTATAATCTTCAACTTCTCCGTCAGGATAATAACCTGTTGCATTTGAAGTTGTCATTCCATTTGAAGTTGAAGTGATTCTAACCCTTAAGTAAGTAGTAGATCCGTTTACAAGTGGTGTACTAAATCCACTCCAGTATAGCCATTTATTTTGTGCTGAAGCACTTGAAGTAACCGTTTGGGTTATGCCTTCTCCAGCATCAAATAAACCATTATTATTAAAATCGAGCCATGCTATCAGCGTTGCATTACTTCCTGTATTATTAAACACTGAAACTTGGGCTAAATAATCACCATGTCCTGGACTTAATACAGGCACAAATGAAATACCATCATCAAAATTATCATTCGTAGCAGCTACCCCACGTTTTAGCCATTCAATGCTTACATTAGAACCTATGCGTAATTTTGACCTACTTGTATCATGCACTGCGGGGTCGCTTGTTGCGGGATCATAAGTAGCAGGTGCATCACCAAAATCAAGAAAGGGGCGAAATGCTTCAGCGGCATCACCCCAACTACCGCCTCCGGGAATTGCGGGTGTGGAAGTGATTGCATATGTAGATCCAGTTGTGCCATTTGTACCATTATATTGTACAATGTCACCATCAACATTATATATTTTTTCATCCCATCCAATAGCTACTTGTCTTGGTATAACACCAGAAATTGGTGTATAACTTGTCAAGTTTCCAGTACGCATATTGAATATATGAAAATCATTGTCAGAAGCTGCTCCATCAAAGTCATATATCAAACTATCAGTTACACCAAAGTCACTCCAGTCGTGCCTCAAATTACCAGATCCATTATCAGCCAATGAACCGTAAACTTGTGAAGCTCTATAGGGTACGTTTGAACCATCAAAATCGATTCTCCATATGGTAGATTTTCTACTGGAAGTAAAACCCGGATTATATCCTTCAATACCCAGAAACAATGACCCATTGTAAAAAGAGGCAGCACCAGATTCTACACCGAATTGATAAACTGGAATTCCCAAAGTGGTTACATCGGGTAACACTACACTTATGTTTCCAGAATTAACATCATATTTTTTCAATCCTTTATCAGTTGATGGACTTCCAGTAAGGCTATAAGTATAATATACAAATCGATTATATGGGTCGTATGCTACTGAGTTGATATATGTATGACCGGGGTCATTAAATAAAAATTTACTCACTCCAGATGAAGGATCTGTATAATAAACATTATTATTTACAACCGTAAGTACATATCCAGGCATGCCAGTAAATGGTTTTGAAATTAACCTATAATTTAATGGAAAGCTGCCTGATATGCAAGCTGAAATTTTCGAAATAAATAATTGAGTTGAACTTACAGATCCAGAGTTCGATATGCTCAATGTTACGGTCTTCACTAAAGAAGTCATTGAAACATCAATAGTACCATCATTACTTCCATTACTAACACTTGTATTTGATGCAGCAGCAGCAGGGTTTGTACCTATACCAGAAATAGGTGTTAAAGTAATAATTGGAGAGGCTGTTCTTTTGGCAATTGTAGTAGTAATATCTACGCCCAAAGCATCTTTTCCATTCACTGATACTATTTGTCGTCTGTCAATATCATATATAGAAAAAGAAAGATTGGCTACAGGATTATCAAACACAATTGTGATTGTAGCCACATTTCCACTATTTGGTACAGCATCAAAAAAAAGGTCAGCACCAGTATCAGCACTATGGATTGTCGATTCACCATTATTTGTAATACTACCTGAATATGAAATCGTAAAAGCATTAACGCCGATTGCAAATCTTTGAGTAGAAGCCATAGCGGGGGTTATATATGTACCATCAGTTTGTAAATATGTAAGATGATCCCAGTCTGTAGTTGAATAGGAATACCCTGTCCCACATTGTGCTGAGATATGGTTTGAAGTAAATATTATACTTGCAAAAGCAATACAAAATTTTGTAAACTTTTTAATCATAGAATGGATATTTTACTTTCAGAGGATTTGAATTTAATAATGTACAAGGACATTTGAATATTCGTTGCACAAAATCAGCGTTTTTACTTAGAACTTCAACTATTTCGTATTCTTTCAGATCAAATTGAGTAATACTGCTTATACTCAACGGGCAATTACTATTTGAATTAGTAGTATTTCGGCTTCAAAATAATAAATCATTATTTTTACACCCTATTTTAAAAACATGAATCAGAAACCCATCATCGGCATCACTTGTGGCGATCTCAACGGTATCGGCACAGAACTTATCATCAAAACTTTCTCCGACAATAGAATACTGGAACATTGTACGCCGGTTATTTTTTCATCTAATAAAGTCATCAACTTTTACAGAAAGTCGATGCCGGAAATTAATTTTAGCTTTCAGACCATTAAAGAATATAACCGGGTTAATCACAAACAGGTAAATCTTTTTAACTGCTGGGAAGAGGAAGTAAACATCAACCCCGGACAATTGACACCCGAAGGTGGTAAGTATGCCGCCATTTCTTTACAAACCGCTGTGGCTGCATTAAAGCAAAATCAGATTGACGGATTAGTTACGGCTCCCATTCATAAAAAAAATATTCAATCGGCCGATTTCTCTTTTACAGGTCATACGCCTTATCTCAAAAATATTTTTGGAGCCGGCGATGTCGTTATGATGCTGTGTGCCGATAACTTCAGGGTAGCATTGGTAACAGAGCATGTGCCCGTATCTGTCATTACTCAAAATATTTCCAAAGAAAAAATTCTTAGCAAACTACAAATCATCAATAAAAGCCTGCAAAAAGATTTTGGAATTGAAAAGCCAAAAATTGCCGTACTGGGTTTAAACCCTCATGCAGGCGATGAAGGGCTGATTGGAAATGAAGAAGAAACCATCATTAAACCGGCTATTAAAGAAGCAAAGAACAATAACATGTTGGTGATAGGCCCTTATAGTGCAGATGCCTTTTTTGCCCGCCGTTCATATACAAGATTCGACGCTGTTTTAGCCATGTACCACGATCAGGGATTGATTCCTTTTAAAACACTTGCCTCCGGCGAAGGTGTAAACTTCACTGCCGGAATTTCCGGTGTCAGAACTTCACCCGATCACGGAGTAGCTTTTGATATAGCCGGAAAAAACATTGCGGATAATTCTTCATTTCTGCTTGCTATTTATGAATGTATAGACATCATCAACAGAAGAAATGATTACGCTGACAATAGAAGCAATCCACTACGAAAGATGACGGCCACCGTAATGGGCAATGCAAAAGATGAGGCCATTGAAGAATAAAAATCAGTTGGCAAACACCGAATCTGATACGCCTTTATTGATGCTATATTTAGAATAAGTAATTTCTACTTTGCCTTTCTTTTGCTTTTCTTTATCTTTTTTATCCTTATCTGTTCCGTTATCATAGTCAATTGAAATTCCTTTTGGCAACTTGAATTCTTTTGTATTAAATGTCAGTACAGCTTTATCGGGCAAGCCATAAGAAAGATAATTTTTATACGACATTACCAATTCGTAAGTTCCGTTTTCTTTGGTACTGATAACAGATTTAATTACCACTTGTTGCTTCTCGTCGATATGTAGTGTAGCCCGGGTAATATTTTCATCATCACTTATGGGAAAAATTTTTACAACCCGGCACTCTGTACCATTCACTTTTTCTTTTCCGCCATCAATGGCTTCATAATTATCAAGTGCAAGCACATTGTTGATATTAATATTTACCGAACCTTTTGGAATAAAGGATACCCCTTTTTCATTCCTGATTTTTAGCTTATCCGGTTTCTTATAATAAACTTTTACCTGTGCTATTGGTGCTTTTATAAAAAGTACATTCGTTTTCATCTTTCCATCAGCCGTATAGTCATTTACTTTATCATATTTATCTTTTACTTGTTTCAACAATACTTTTACATCTTGCGCAATTAATATTGGTGTATAGCTCAGGAATACTGCCAGTAGCATTATCGCTTTCTTCATCTTTTTGATTTATGTTCTTAACTTAAAATATCTTTTTTTCTAAAATACCAGATTGTTACACCCAGATACAGCACAATATATCCTATCAAAATCATTGCACTTCTTACCAACGCAGTCGGATTTTCAATTGAGCCATCAATCGTTGTACCATCGGCCGATTTTTCAACATAAAAAAAACCTTTCCACCCAAGCATGTGCGTTGTAAATGACCAGGGATTTATGGTTTGTTCAAACAGTGGGACTTTTAGTTGCTGAATGATAGTAAACACGATGACCACACAAACGGTAGCCACAATAGGCCCCAGTGAATTTTCTGAAAAAACAGAAAACATCATAGCCATTGCGGCAATGGTCGTTAATGCCAATGCTGCAAAAATAAAAGCAGCGAAAAAACGCCATAGTACATCATAATCATTCATTTGATGCCAGTCCATTTCTTTAAAAACCACTAAGTCGCCTTTTCCAAAAAGAAGGATGCTTCCCAATAAAGCCAGAAATGCCATCCAGATTAATAATAATATTACATACACACTGCTTGCAGAAAATTTCGCCAGAATCAGTTCCGTTCTGGTAACCGGTTTTGAGCCCAACAATCGAAGTGTACCCAGATTAGCTTCTCCCGAAATCATATCACCGGCTATCAATGCAATCAGCAATGGTACATGGATTAATATCATGTGCAATACGGCTACACATACAAAGTAACCGTTGACCATTTTATCATAAGGAATATAAAATGTATCGGATTGACTGTCAGTATAAAGTTCAATAAAGTCTTTCCCATTCACTTTTAATGCAAGTTGTACCAACAATACAATAATAGCAATGGCACCAAATGAAATAAACGTACGAGGCCGTTTAAAAATCTTGAACAACTCAATTCTTAAAATTGCAAAAAACATTTATGCTTTTGTTTGTGAAAGAAAATATTCTTCCAGTGAATGTAATGGTCTCAGGCTTTGTACCTCAATCCTATTTTCTACAAGTTCTTTGTTAAAAACCGGAATGCTTTTTTTATCAATTTCAAGACAAATTCTTTCTCCCACAGCCTGATTTAGAAACTGATTCCAATTTGAATTCTGAATAAATGACAACGCATTCGCTGAATGAGTAATTAATTCTACCTCAGTTTTTTCGGGATTCAACAAGGCCGAAACGCTTCCTTCAACTACTTTTCTGCCTTTGTTAATGATGAGCATGCTATCGGCCACCATTTCCATTTCACTCAATAAATGCGAAGAAACCACCAAGGTCTTACCTTCTACTTTACTCAGGTGTTGAATCATTTTACGCATATCTGCTATACCTTGCGGGTCCAGCCCATTGGAGGGTTCATCCAGAATAAGTAAACCGGGATTGTGAACTAATGCACAAGCCAACCCCAGCCTTTGCTTCATACCTTGCGAATAGGTTTTTACTTTACTATTTGCCCTATCTGCCAAACCCACTTTTGCCAGCTGGTCTTTAATAGTAGCATCTTTCAACTTCACGCTGCTAAGTCTTGCAAACAATTTCATATTTTCAAAGGCAGTGAGATATTTATACAGATCAGGCCTCTCAATCATTGCTCCGGTTTGCTTTAATATTTCTTTCCGGTGTGCTTTTAGATTGAGTCCAAAAATTTCAATTTCGCCTGAAGTAGGTTCAATCAAAGAAAGCAGCATGCGAATGGTCGTAGATTTACCTGCGCCATTTTGCCCAAGAAATCCATACACCTCACCTTCATTTACCTGAAACGAAAGATTATCTACTGCTTTTACCTCTTTAAAGTCTTTTGTAAGATTACTTACTGTAATAATTGGTGACATGCTATATGTACAAAGGTATTAATGATGCAAAGCTCATTCAAGTATTTTTCCGATTTTAAAAAAATAATTTGCTAAATTCTTGCAAGTATAAAAACAGCTTCATAGGTTTGTTTCCGATCCGAAAAACAAAAAGATACCCTCGTAAAATTACGAAATTCATTTACTCCTGTTATTTACTTTTGTACAGCGAGTTTTATTTCCGAAAATAATTGAAGGTATTGAGCAATTTTAATTTTCCAATAGTTCTATGGGCCAAAGGAGTTTAATCCCAACCCAAAGAAATGACAAAGTATTTTACATTGATTGCAATAATAGCCTTTAGGATATTTTTTCATCCTGGCTATTCAGCCAACGCAAAAGTCCCTTTTACAAGTTTACAAGACACACCACATTACATTAAGCAAACTGCCGGTTTGCTTAATGTAAATGCCACCATCAGTAAGAATAAAGTATTTCTTAACTGGGTTGTATCCGAAAATGAAACTGCAGATATGTTTGAAGTAGAAAAAAGTGAAGATGGCAAAAACTTTTCGCTGGCCGCTATCGTATTTGGAACAGATAATGCAAAAGACGAAAGCTACCAGTTTTATGAAAAAGCAAAGTTCAAAAAGATTTTTTACAGGATCAAACTGATAAACAAGAATAAACAAACTGCTTACTCAACATTAATTGAAGTAAGTTTAAAAGCATAAAATATATGGCAAACAAAACAAAAAAGTATTTACAACAAGAGTACAATCGTGTTAAAAACCTGCTTAGAAAGGCAATAAGACCTCAAAAAAAAGAAGCTATGCCTCAACTGGCACTTCTACCATTACCCAATCAACGATAATAAAGCCATTATATTAATTTTTATACACCTAAGAGTACACAATGAGAAAGAGAGTCCCTTTTCAGGGACTTTCTTATTTTCCTAAATAAGTTTGTAGTGCAGCAACATACTTTTCAAATGCTTTTACACCCTGTTGTGTAATCTTACAGGTTGTTTGCGGGTAATTATCCTTAAAACTCTTTATCACTTCTATATAACCAGCGTCTTTAAGTTTTTGAATTTGCACACTCAAGTTCCCCGCAGTAGCTTCTGTTTTTTCTTTTAAGTAAGTAAACTCTGCTTCTTTTACACTGATTAAAAGCGACATTACCGCCAGCCTCAGTTGTGAGTGTAATATGGGATCAAGATCCTTAAACATGATTTCGGACTAACTCATTTTTTGCCTTTCTAAAATCTAATTGCATGATAATACCCGGAATTAACCAGGCAAAAATTGCTGCTAATGCAGTTAACAATAAATCTATTTTTCCATTTGAATATACAGTGGCAATACTGCAAATCCAGCATAACAATGCTCCCCATAACATAGGCTTTACCTTACAAGCAGTACCCGTAATAAAAGTAGGAATACCATAAAGCAGCAAAAAAAAGGATGAGATATATTCATAAAAAGGAAATGAAGATTTTTCTGCTTCATTACCCACTACTGACGTTATAAATACCAATAACCCAATGCTAATACCAAAGCCCATCCATACGTATAACATATAAGTATCATCATAGGTTTTATAATTCTTTCCTTTATGCTCTCTAATTGAAATTAATATCTGTGGTATTACCGCTACAAAAGTCAGCCAATAAATATTAAAAGGCAAACTGAAGCCAAATTCTATTTCGGCAAACCTTACTAATGAGCATAAGGATATGACGATGCCCCACATCATAGAACTGACGCCGGTGTCTTTATAAGACTGCTTCGCCTTATTTATCATTTTGGATATTAATTCCAAACTTTCATTTTCCGACAATTGTTTTTCTTCCATTTTGTAAACATTTATAGTTTCTGGAAAAATAAATTCTCTCAATTATTCCTGACCTTTTTGAAGAGAAAGAAAATAATTCAACTGCCCCATACCCCAGGTAGGTGATATAGTATCAGCAGGTTTGAAATTTTCAAACTTTTTCTTTGCTTCTTCAAATAGTTTTTTGGCTTCTGATTTACTGCCACCATATTGTTCGGGTGTATAAAATTTATCCTGGCCTTCCAGTAAATACACCCGTGGGTTTTCAGGGTTTAGGCTTTTGGCCGTTTTCAAGGCATCTGCAGCCTCAATACCATACGACATATAGCGACTAACAGGATCTACCATCATTCTTCCACTATTGTACATTTTCTTTAAACAAAAAATTTCAGCGTTATTCTTTTCCAGTTCTTCAGCTTTAGTCAACAAAGGTTCTGCTTTATCCATCAATGGATCTATTTTATCTGCCTGCCCTTGTGCAAAATACATATTACCCAGATTTACCTGGCACAATGCTGCATAGTAATACGGAAGCCATTGTGTTTTTTCTGCATTCGCAATACGTTCAAATGCAGCTGATAAATCTAAAAGACCTTCTACACTATGAGTAGTATCTACGGCCGGAACTAATTTTTCCATTGCCTTTACATATTTTTCACTTTGAGCATAGCTACACATTGATATACCGGCAATAGCCAAGAACAAAAACATTTTTTTCATTTTCTTATTTTTAGGGGTTATAAAGAGTTATTAATTACTTCATCGCTTCTATCTACACCCAAACTAATAAATGCGCCTAAGTAAATAAACATTCTGGATGTAGGTGTGATTTCCTGCTTGCGATATCCATTGTATGAATATTGATAGCCATAAACCTGACGAAGGTTAAAAATATTACTAATCTGCAATACATATACGGCAAATGCTTTTGCATCTTTTTTTCCTATGGAAGGTAGAAAGTTGATTGAAAAGCTAAAATTATGATAGTCGGGTATCGTACCCTTATCAGAAAATTTATATTGTGAACCATCATAAACGATATTATAATAAGGACGGCCGCTCGAAAAGTTGTAAGCACCGTTAAATTGTGTTTTCAATTTGGTTACAAATTTCTTTAACACAACTGAAGCCGTGTGCTTCGCAGCAAAATTGGGCCTAATGGCATAAGGAAAATTCAGGAAATCACGTTTCGTGTCCAAAAATGAATAAGAGATCCAATAATCAAAATTTTTAATCGTCTTTTTGTCTCTCCAGAAGAATTCAAATCCTTTTGCTTCCCCAAAACCGTTGTTGTTGATTGCAGTGGGTCTGAAGTTGAACAAATCGGTTTTTTGCAAATCATGATATTTTTTATAAAAAGCCTCTACCCGGAAAGATTGCTGGTTGATCACTTTCTGAAATTGTAAAATATAATGATCGGCTCTCATAAACGAAAGTGCTACAGGTGAAGGAAGGTATTTTGTCTCCGGTGTTTGATAAAAAATTCCGTAGGCAAAAGAAGCCTGCGTTCCTTTGCTCAACTTGTATGCAACTGAGAAACGAGGTGCCAGATTTGTTTTATTTATAAGGGACGCATGCTCCAGTCTTAATCCTCCTTTTATTGCCAAATCGTTGGTAGCATAAACATCTCCCTCGCCAAATACAGCAGTAGTGGTTTGCTTTAGCGATGAAGGAAATGTCTGCTGATTATTATCAGTATAAACAGCATGATCTTTTCCATAATTATATTCCGTTCCAAACCTAAATGCACTCAGCCCTTTTAGTTTTTTCTCCAATACAATTTTTCCATTCAGATAGTTCCCATTGGTATTGACTTTAAAATTTTTGAACTCTAGGCCAGATAGTAAAACTTTAGTTTTATGTACGTCCTGCATTTCACTGCCGATATTGTCTTTGTTATTTGAATAAGAAATGCCAACATTTATTTTCCATCGTTTGGGAAGGTTCTCTTTCCAAAATAAATTATGATAATGGTTTGTGTTTTTTAAAACAAACTGATCCAGATAACCTAATGAATCCAGACTCGGTGTTGTAAAAGCCAGTTTATTATTGCTGAAGTATCCATAATATTTGAGCATTCCGGTTTTAGAAGTTTTTACTCTAAAGTTGCCATCAATATTATGAAAAAGTGGTGCCCGGGAATAATCCTGTTTTTGCTTGAGGATGGAAAAAGCAGGAGCTAGGTTGGTATAGCTATAATTTAAACCCCACGATGCATTTTTCTTTTTTTCAAGTTGCTGCCAACCAATATTGCCGCCAATTACCGAGATACCAAAATTGGCCGAAGTCTTTTCCGGTAAATCAATGGATTCTAAAATAAGTGCAGATGATAAAGCCTGACCGTATAACGCCGAATAGCCGCCGGTACTGAAAACAGTTCCTTTAAATATGAATGGTGAAAATCGTCCAAACTGTGCAATATTGGGTACACTGCTAAAAAAGAAATTATTTACCAGTGTGCCATCTATAAAAGTTTTTGTTTCTGCGGCAGTGCCTCCTCTTACATATAATCCTTCACTCTCTCCTACCTGCTGTGCACCCGGCAAAGTTTTTAATGCTTCTGTTACATCTCCATTTGCGCTTGCTGTGGTTACAATATCTAAGGGGTCAAGCACGGCAGTTGCCCTTTTTCTATCGCTGGCTTCAAAACTACCAGCCGATATCACAACAGCAGTCAGTTCGCTTATTTCTTCTTTTAATTGTATATTATTTTCCAACAATGCACCTTCAATATTAATGGAAAGCTCCAATGGCTTATATCCAATAGCAGAAAACTGTAATAGCTGCCTCCCTTTGTCAAAAGTTTTGAATGAATAGTTGCCTGTAGAATCGGAAATTGCACCATCATAACTGTCTTTGATGGCTATACTCACGCCGGCTACCGGTTTTCCCTTTCCATCTTTAATAATACCTTTTAATATGGTTTGTGCTTGTGTATCTTGTAAACAAACATTGGCAGTAATAGCAAAAAGCAGAAAGAAAAAATGTTTCATTGTTATAAATTCTACACAAACATAAAGTAGTTTATAATATAAACCAAAATATTTTTCACAAAAAAACCGCCTCGCTTTCGGCGAGACGGCATTTTACCGTCCAGAGTAAAATAAATTATTGTTTTACGATCTTCTGAGAAACAGTCTGACCATTACAGATTACTTTAATAAGGTAGAGCCCTGTCGTAAGTTTATTCATATTTAATACTTCAGTTTGGCTACTGTTATTTGTTGATTTACTGGCTACAAGTGTTCCATTGATTGTGTAGATATTGTAAACAACCGGTTTATTTTGCCATGACTCAGGAATAGTTATTCTGAGATCGCTTGCAACAGGATTCGGATATACTGTTAAATTAAAAGCTTGAGAACCAGTTTTTGAAACTCGAACGATTCTTACAACGGAATATTGAAGTTTTCCATCTATATCAACTATTCGAAGTCTGTAATAAATAATATCAGTGGCCAGACTAGATATGTTATTTGAAAGTTCATAATTAATTTCAGTATTAGAGTTTCCTTTTGCAAATACTAAACCCGCCTCAGAAAAATTAGTCCCGTCAATACTTCTTTCCAATACAAAATGACTCACGTTCATTTCGCTAGCAGTTGTCCATTTAATATTTACACTATTACTATTTAAAGTTGCTATAAATGAACTCAGGGTAACAGGTAATGTTGTTACAGGGTTTGTGTAAGGAAAAGCTTTAAACCAGATGGAAGCTTTACGCCTTGTGTCATTTGCACTTCCAGTTGTGCTACCGCCAATACGAATGGTAATTACATTTACATCTTCATAAAGATTCGTTACCATAACATTTGTCTTAGTCGTATCAATACCAGGATATTCAGTTAAAACGCCATTAAAATTTTTACCGTTTTGTTGAGGGTTATTTATTGTACCTGTTACAGATGATACTTGTAACCCTGTATTATTTTCTACTGTATAGTTTTTAGCTCCATAAAATGATAAATTCTCACGAAGTGAATTGTTGTCACCGTCTATATCTAAACTGCTTGCATAAATTTTCGATATTGATGCTGGGGTGTTCGTATTTTTTTTAACAAAAGAAATCTCAAATTCCATCCACCAATTTGCTGCGGTATTAGTGCTACCATTATTATAAGATACCTGTGGCTGAAACGCCTTATTAAAACCTTCATTTGAAATATCCAACTTATACAAAGTAACCAGATTTGAAGAACGGCCTACAATCTTCACCAATGCATCAGTAGTATCATTTACCAAAGGAAATTTGTAAACTGCATTATTTGCTCCAGCCGTACCTGAGCTTAATACTGAATTTTGGAAGATTAATTCTTCTTGTGAATAAGAAGAATATGTGCTTGTCATAAAAAATAAAATCAAACTGATTTTAACTGCATTTGATCGTAAAAGTGCTTTCATCGTTTTTGCTTTAGGGTTAAGATTAATATTCAGCTAATCTTAGGATATAATGGGCAACGAAAAATTCTGATGAGCAATTACTGAAAGCCGACTTTGATTTGATTTCAGGTTGATTGTATTACCACCTGTACTGAATGTAAAAGTTTCTAGGTCGGATTAGGTTGCTTTCTTAGGATTTGTTCGTTGATGAAACAAACATAATACTTGGTTTTTTTACGTGCAAGTATTTCACGAATTTTTTCGCAATATTTTCCGTATTTTCTGTAGTAATATTACGATGGCTATTGATAATCAATTATTTTCTTACACAACTGCACAAAAAAAATCCCGCACGCTGCGGGATTTTACTAGTACATTAAAATAATTTGCCTATTTATACTGAGGTATTATTGTATTTGCCAATTCCACCATTTTCTTCAATCCGTCTTCAGGAAGATTTCCTTTCTTAAATTCAGCCATTACATCAGGCAATTTATTTTCCATCTCCATCAGAAAATGATCTTCAAACTCTTTTACCCTTTTTACCGCTACGTCTTTCAACAAACCATTTGTTCCTAAATAAATAATGGCAACTTGTTTTTCAACAGCAAATGGTGTGTATTGTGCCTGTTTCAATACTTCCACATTTCTGGCACCTTTGTCAATTACGTTTTTTGTGGCCGCATCAAGGTCGCCGCCAAATTTGGAAAATGCTTCCAGCTCACGGTAAAGCGCCTGGTCCAGCTTAAGTGTACCGGCCACTTTTTTCATAGATTTAATTTGAGCATTACCACCCACACGGCTCACGCTAATACCCACGTTAATGGCCGGCCTAATACCGGAGTTAAATAAGTTACCTTCCAAAAATATTTGACCATCGGTAATTGAAATTACGTTGGTGGGGATATAGGCCGATACGTCGCCGGCCTGGGTTTCAATAATCGGCAAGGCCGTTAAAGAACCCCCGCCTTTTACCAAATGTTTAATGGATTCAGGCAGGTCGTTCATTTGCTTTGCAATTTCATCTTTGGAAATTACTTTAGCCGCTCTTTCCAATAAACGGCTGTGCAAATAAAACACATCGCCGGGGTAAGCCTCACGGCCCGGTGGGCGGCGAAGCAACAACGAAACCTCACGGTAAGCAACGGCCTGCTTTGATAAATCATCGTAAATAATTAAAGCAGGGCGGCCGGTATCACGAAAAAACTCTCCAATGGCAGCGCCGGCAAAAGGTGCGTAGAACTGCAGGGGAGCCGGGTCGCTGGCCGAAGCCGCAACAATGGTAGAATAGGCCATAGCGCCGTTTTCTTCCAGGGTTTTCATAATACCCGCAATGGTAGAGGCTTTTTGACCAATACCTACATATATACAATACACCGGCTGGCCGGCATCGTAAAATTCTTTTTGGTTAATGATGGTATCAATAGCAATGGCGGTTTTACCGGTTTGGCGGTCGCCAATGATCAACTCACGCTGGCCACGTCCAATGGGTATCATGGCATCAATGGCTTTAATACCGGTTTGTAAGGGCTCTTTTACGGGCTCACGAAAAATTACACCCGGCGCTTTACGTTCCAGCGGCATTTCATATAATTCTCCTTTCAAAGGACCTTTACCGTCAATGGGCTGGCCCAGGGTATTAATAACACGGCCGGCCATACCATCGCCTACTTTAATAGACGCAATCTGCCCGGTACGTTTTACTTTATCACCTTCTTTAATTTCGGTGCTTTCACCCATCAATACCACACCCACATTATCTTCTTCCAGGTTAAGCGCAATGGCTTTTACGCCGTTTTCAAACTCCACCAGCTCACCGGAGCGAACATTGTTAAGGCCGTAAACACGGGCAATACCATCACCCACCTGTAATACGGTGCCAATTTCTTCAAGATTTGCGGAAGCATTAAAATTGCTTAACTGCTGGCGAAGTATCGCCGAAATTTCATCTGGTTTAATTTCTACCATACAATTTATTTTTTTTGTTTACCGGCCGTAAACCCGTGGTCCACATCGTTGTGTCACTCACTTCAGCAGTTCCGGCTTCAGGCATCCATTTTCAGGCCGCAAAGGTAAGCCTTGCACCTGTACCGGCAAAAAATTTCCCACAATAATCAACCCAATTTGGGGAACAATTTTTTGCATTTATGAAAAAAAAATATAATTTTATTTTTTACCAAAGAAAAAAACCATAATTGTCTTTATGAAAAACAAAATCATTGGCTTTTTAGGCCTTATTACCACAACTGTATTTTTTCCAAATTTTAGCCATTCACAAGCCCTATACCCCGTTTCGTTGGCCGAAAAAGTACAAAATTCAACCCTCATAGTTGAAGGCGTAATAGAATCCCAAACTTCTTTCTGGAACCCTGCCCACACCTGTATTTTTACCAGCAATAAGGTAAAATTATCCAAAGTATTTAAAGGAAGCACCCTGGCCGCTTATATTGATGTATTAACCGTTGGCGGATCGGTGGGTAATGATGCCATTGAAGCCAGCGACCTGGCCAGTTTTCAAACCGGCGAAACCGGTATTTTCTTTTGTTTTCCAAACAGTATAAATTTAAGAAACCCACAAACCAACGAGTTGCTTTATGATATTTACAGCAGCGCACAGGGTTTTATACGATACGACCTGGTAAGTAAAATTGCCGATGCGCCATTTGTAAGTTATAAAAATATTGTTACCAATCTTTATCCCACCCTGGAGCAGGCAACAGGCAGATCTTTTGAAAACAAAAACCCCGGTTTTGTAATTAGTGCAGAGCCTGTAGTGCAGCAAACCAATGTGTTAGGCATCACTTCATTTTCGCCGGCAAGTGTATTATCCGGCGCCACCGAAAATGCAGCCCAAAACCTGCTTACTATTGATGGTACCGACTTTGGCCCCAACAGCGGATCGGCTGCCATTTTATTTGATGATGCCAATAATGGAACGGGGGGCACGGCTTTTACCGTACCCTATAATGATCCTTTAATCGTTTCCTGGACCAATACTCAAATACAGGTACGGGTACCCAGCCGTGCAGGTACCGGCTTTTTCCAGGTTCGCAATTCTACCGGCACTGCAGTTACTTCGCCTACGGCGCTTAATGTAATTTACGGTGTACTCTCCGCATCATCGGGCGGGGCTACAAAGCAAACCAATTTAATGAACGATAATGGCCTTGGAGGTTACAGTATAGTTTACAGTACCAATACTGCTGGTAACGGAGTTGACCTTGATGCCTCGCCTACAAAAGCTACATTTCAAAGGGCCTTAAATACCTGGAAAGAAGTAAGCGGTTTAAATTTTATTGAAGCAGGAACCACAACAGTACAGGCTGTAACAGGTGACGGATTAAATGTAATGATGTTTGATAATACCAACACCGGCCAGCCCCCATTAGCAGCAGGAGTTTTAGGGGTTTGTTATTCTTATTCATCAAACTGCGGCGCTTCCTTTGCATTTCGCAAACCCGAGTTTGAAATTGTACTCAGAAACAATTTAGTTTCTTCGGGCAGCACTACATTTGAAGCCGGGCCCTGCTACCCAGCAAGCGGCATTACCGATATGGAAGCGGTTATTTTACATGAGCTGGGCCATGCACTAAACCTTGCACATATTAATGACTCCTACCAGGGTTCTTCTTATGCTACCTACAACCCTGCCAAGGTAATGAATTATGCTATTTTAGCCGGTACGGCCCGTAAATCTCCCGATTGGTCTGCATTAATTGGATCGCAATATTGCATCAATCCAAAAGGCCTCAGTTATGGCGGCTGCACATCGGGAATAGAAATGACCCCGCTTACTCCAACCGTAGAAGCAAAAGATGAATGCCCCGTATTTCCATCTGTAACCACGCCCAATAATACCCTTATTAATTTTGACCTGGTACATGCTACCAGCAATAAAAATGTTGATCCGCAATTTACGGCCATTAATTGTGCCGGCACAGGACTGGGTATAACCAATAATGCCTATTTCGCAATCCTTACCGGTTCAGGAACCACTATTGATATGGTAGTGAGTGATTATGTTACATCGCCTGCCAGCCAAAGTGGTTGTGCATCGGCCGGTGTTGAACTGGCGCTTTACCAGGTTAGCTCCTGCCCTGCAGGGCAAGCTTTTCCTGCCCCGGTAGCCTGCCGTACCTTTACAGGCAATGGGGCTTTAGCAACATTTACCGGCTTATTACCTGCTACAAATTACCTGCTTTTTGTAGATGGAAAAAACAATACCAAGGCTACGTTTAATATTTTACTCAATGGCACCGCTTTACCGTTACGAATAACACAATTTTCGGGCAGCGCCAAAAGTAGTTTCAACGAACTGGTATGGAACCTGCAAGCAGCATCTTCGGTAATAAATATTATCCTGCAAGCTTCTGATGATGGTATGTTGTTTAATGATATTTATGATCAACCCATTGCAACCACTACTACAGATTTACCGGGCACTTATAAAGATTTTTCTGCCGGGGCTAAAAAACATTATCGTTTAAAAATTACCGAGCAAAACGGAAGAATCAGTTTTTCCAATATTCTTTTATTGCAAAAGGATCATAGCGGTTTAACGGTATCCCCCAATCCAGCCAAAGAGTTTATTAACGTTTCCCTGCAGGTAAGCACCCGTAGCCTCTACCATTTTGAACTCTATAATGCAGAAGGAAAATTAGTGCACCGCCAAATGCAATCCCTGGAAAAAGGGGCGCAAACGCTGCAAATTACCGGGTTAAATAAATTAGCAAACGGAGTTTATACTTTAAAAGTTGCAAACGAAAACTCCTCGCAAAGAACCAGGCTGATGATTAGAAGGTAGGGAAAATAAAAATTAAAATATGGCAACCGGCTTAAGTACTAATTACTGAGTAT
>JRYE01001444.1_pt1 | contig 36530 bp, 34 predicted proteins | sample 235321 | NCBI WGS metagenome assembly JRYE01 (sample SAMN03074214, study PRJNA261473) | activated sludge metagenome | biome: Common Effluent Treatment Plant; feature: Wastewater; material: Activated sludge; isolation source: activated biomass in a lab-scale reactor treating industrial wastewater at... | reverse complement strand
GACCCTGAAAGCTGTCAATGGTGCTTTTGCGAAGCGGTGCCGGCAGTACTTCCGTAGCGGCTACTACTTGTCCGGCATAAGGTGATATAAATGCAGATGCAGAAAGATTCCATTGCTCCTGCTCCAGAATTTTATTTACGATTTGCAGTTCGCCTTCGTTTTGCAGACTAACTCCATCGGGTCCGTGTTTTTCATTGTAGCCCGATCCTGCAGTATCAATAAAGGTAATATGTGTTCCTTTGTTTTGTAAATGTTTTGCTGTTTGCAGCAGACTATTATAAAAATACTGACTGCTGAATCCGGCTATGGCTTCACGCATGCGATACTGCGTGTTTAATAAATGCGCTGCATCGTTGTGGGCAAGGGTGGTTTCTAATATGGAACGATTAAATCCTCGTGCGGCTGCTTCATGGCTCAACACCGTGGGCGGCAGTTGCCAGTGATCGCCGGCCAGCACTATTTTTTCTGCTTTTGAAAAAATGCACCAGGCCAATGGCTCTATACATTGACCCGCTTCATCAACTATCAATGTATCAAATTTATTTCCGGTTATCCAAATTTTCATCGTATAACCCAATAGGTGTGCCTGCTATTACATCGGCTTCATCCAGCAGTTTTTCTTCATGGTAACGCTGCAATTTTTTTATTTCGTTTCTTAATTCCTTTACTTCCTTAAAAAGCAGATTGCGTTGTTCTCTTTCTGCTTTTCCAAAACTGCGTTTGTACTTGAGCGCTATGCGGCGAAACTCTTCTGCTCTTATCTTCAGTTGCTTTATTTCTTTTTGTATGTTGCTATTGCTCATTTTGCCTTCAGGCGTATGCGAAAATATTTCATCATCAACCTTACTGCTGTTACCCACTCTTAAAAGTTTTACACCTTTTTGTATCAAGGTTTTTGCAAAATGATCAACGGCGGTATTGCTGGGTGCGGATATCAAAACTTTTTCACCATTCTTAATAAGTTGTAAAACGGCTTCTGCAAGTGTTGTGGTTTTGCCGGTTCCGGGCGGGCCATGCAAAATCGTAATGCCATTATTTTGCACCACTTTGCCAACGGCCTGTTGTTGACTTTCATTGAGTTTTTTATTTTGAAAATCAAATGAGGAAAGGTTAATTGGTTCATTATTAGTATTGACGGCATCTGCTTGATGAATTTTTTCAAACAACTTTTCCAATTGTTTGTTTTGCTCCAATTCCTTTATCACTTTTTTCATAATGGCTGTGGTTCGTGTATCGGGCGCCAGTTTGATGCCTACGCCATTTTCTTCAATCCAATCAGGAAAGTCGGGGGCAAACAAACGAAAGGTTCCCTGCCTGCCATCAATGCTTAGCAAAATTCCTTTTATAGATTCCTCACTCGACAAAAAACATTCAATTGCAGCGCCGTCTTTAAACAAATTTGTTTCGGGCGGAAAATTCAGTTTGAAACTGATTTCAGGATAATCGGCATAGCCAAAATTTTTTCTGGTTACAATAATGGGATGCAGGGCAAGACCTTCAGCTTTCAGTTGTTTTAAACTATGCGACTGATCAAGCTGATATCGATTTGCCTGTTCTTTTTCTTCCAGTTCAATACAGGTTAGCAGATTTTGAATATGCGGATGCATGGCGGCAAGATAAGCGATAGTATCGGCCGATTGAATTTTTTTGCTATCATTTTACTTTGGTATAACTTTTCTGAAATTTTCAGAATGTATAAGCGGCTGTTCATTGTTATTTTGTTGATGAATGTTTTTTGCAGTACATCCCATTGTCAGCAGCCCCGGCTTGTTTTGCCTGTGGGCCATACTGCCGCAGTCATCAGCACTTATTTCAGCCCCGATGGTAAATATGCGGTTACAGTTTCACTGGATGGCACAGCCAAATTGTGGGAAGCGAATACGGGTATGTTGATAAAAGATTTTCGTATTTCCGGTGACGCTTCAATCATAAAAGCGGATGCTGCCAGATTTTCAGCAGACGGAAAATTATTGGTGATACTTTATGAAGGCGATCATTTCTCGGTTTACAGAATGAATGATGGCAAACCTTTTGAGCCGGAAACCGAAAGCAGCACACTGAGCCATTTAATTGATCCACCGCAAAGAACAGATATTGAACATATCATGCAAATGTTTAGCAGCGATTCCCGTTTTTTTATTTACGGATGGGGAGTTGGCGACCCGGTTGTATTTAATGTGCAAACGGGAAAAAAAGTTTTTAGTATCAAAGGCATTCAAAAAGAAAACTTAGTGAGTCGTGTTTTTTTCTCACCCGACAATAAAAATATTTTTATTGAAACAGACCTTCATCTTTTGTATGTGTGCAATGTGCAAAATGGAGCAATTATAAAAAAAATTAATCTTGGCAGCAGCTATTCTGACCTTAAAATTTGCGACGATAACAAGACAATTATTTGCATACCGGATGAAAATAACGAGAACCCCATCACGCAACTGTTGCACTGGACTACCGGAAAATTTATAGGGCTAAAAGGTACTGATGCATATGGCGAATTACAATATAGTCCAAATGGCAACTTGCTTACACTTTTTTCTGGAATGAAAAGCTCAGGCGATGAAATAGAACTACCTACAGGTTTGCTTGAACAAAAAATTTATTACGATTCCATTACAGTTTGGGAGACCGGAACCGGGAAGCAGTTGTTTGTAAAAACAAAATTATCTGCATTGTTTGCCGCAAAAAATATTTCCATCTTTGCAAAAAGCAACAAAAAGCTATTAATTCCTGCTTCAGAAAATCAACTGAATGTTTTGGATGGTCGCACCGGTAACATTCTATTTCATTTTACCACAGGCGAAGGCTATTTGCAAAAAGCTTTTTTTAGTGACGATGAAAAGTGGATCATCACACTTACCGGAAAAAAAGAAATNNTGGTAACCTGATTGCAAAACCTGAACCGCAAGCGGATGCTTCATTGGATTGCAGTTTGAGTTTTAATCGTAGTAAAATTATAACAGGTGGCGCAAACGGGGAGCCGGTTATATGGGATTTGAATACAAAAACTGAAGTATCCTCATTTAAAAGTTTTTCCAACTCCTATCTTTCTGCCCGCCTGAGTGAGGACAACAGAAAGCTTATATTGTATAGTGATGCAGCTACAAAAACGGTAGATCTGATTTCCGGAGAAGTGTCTGTTGATACTGCAACCAATATTTTACAAGATGCAAGTGGTATTCAATTTGACAGTAGCGATACAAATGGTGAAAAATTGATTTCGAGAACAGTATATAATAATCTGCTTACTAAAAGCGCTTCGTTTAAAACATCACCTGATAAGCAAGTGCAGATTTGTAACTATGGCGTAAACCTGCTTTTTCTTTGCCCTTATGGTTTTGGTCAGTCAGAAAATGTAGATGATGCTGCATTCGCTAAAATTCCCAGAACAAATTATTCATCATTTGAAATTATTAATGATGCACAGTTTAGTGCCGACAGTAAGAAGCTGATTATCACTTATCAGAATAATTATATTTCTGTTTTTGACATTTATACCGGAAAATATCTTTTCTCATATATTGATATTGATGAAAATGATTTTTTGATTGTTGATACGGTTTCCGGATTTTATAAAGGTACCACAGGTGCCGCCCGAAAAATTCATTACGTAACGGGCAATAATCAAGTCATCACATTTGAACAGCTGGATGTAAAATATAACCGACCCGATAAATTGCTGGAATCTATGGGTAGCCACGATACTGCATTGATTCGTTCGTTGCGCAATGCTTATGAAAAAAGAATCAAAAAGCTGGGAATTGACACCACTTCTTTTCAAAATGGATACGATTTGCCTACCGGTGAGATAGCAAATAGAAACCAAATCTCATTTGAACAAAAATCGGGCAATCTCATTTTGAAAATAATTGCAAGAGACAAAAAGCTGCTTTTGCAAAGGTTGAATATCTTAATAAATGAAACGCCAATTTGGGGAATTAAAGGAATTGATTTGTCAGGAATAAAAAGAAAATATCTGGATACAACAGTTTTAGTAAGCCTTGCATCCGGAGAAAATATTATTGAGGTTTCTGTTTTCAATCAAAATGGAATTGAAAACTATCGGGTACCATTAAGCGTAAATTATACACCCGAAAAGCCTATAGTGTCCAAGGTTTATTTTGCCGGCATTGGCACTAATCAATTTGCCGATAGCACCCACAACCTGCGCTGGTGTGTACGGGATATTCGTGACCTGGCTGCTGCACTGGCAACAAAATTTGGAAAACAATTTGTGCTTGTTGATACTTTGTTTAATGAAAAGGTGAATCGGGAATCAGTTCAATCTATCAAGAAAAAATTATTGCAGGCTGGAATAAATGATAAAGTGATTATTTCCTTCTCGGGTCATGGTTTACTTTCCGGTTCCATGGATTATTATCTTTCCACGTACAATGTAAATTTTCAGAAGCCGGAATTGGAAGGTTTGCCTTATGAACTTTTGGAGAATCTGTTAGATTCATTATCCGCCCGAAAAAAATTGCTCCTGCTGGATGCCTGTCATAGTGGTGAAGTGGATAAGGAAGACGTAAACAAAATCAACCAATCGTTAGCCTCTTTTTTACCTGATAGTTTGAGTAGTAATTCGGCAACAAAAGGTGGTATTGTAACCAATACGACTACCGGCAAAGGCAAGTTGGGGCTTCAAAGCAGTTTTGATTTGATGCAAGATTTATTTGCCAATGTAGGTAAAGGAACCGGCGCAACGGTTATTGCGGCTTCAGGAGGCGTGCAACTTGCGCAGGAGCGAAGCGATTTGGGTCACGGTGTTTTTACATTTAGCATCATTGAAGCTTTAAAGAAATTCAGCACGATAAAAATATCAGCACTGAAAAAATATGTAAGTGATGAAGTTATAAAGCTTACCCGTGGCTTGCAAAAGCCTACTGCACGCATGGAGCCATTACTGGCCGATTGGAATTTATGGTAACCGATTATTAAGAAATATTTGGCAAAGTCTTTGTCTATTTTTGTGCAAATTCTTTTTTATGAAATTTACCAATAAGAAAATCTTCATTTTATTTTCCCTGTTTTCATTTTTCGGTAGTATCAATTCGCTTAATGCTCAAAAAGGGGAGAAGCTGGAAAAATTAAAGGATGATGCGGTTACAGCAAAATCTGATTTTATAAGCACAGACGGCATGATGAAAAATTTGTTTAAAAGCGCTTATGGCTATGTCATTTTTCCAAATGTGGGAAAAGGTGCAATCGGCATTGGTGGAGCTGCAGGTAACGGAATTGTATTTGAGGGTGGTGAAATGATTGGTAAAGCAAAACTGGCACAGGTAAGTATCGGTTTTCAATGGGGCGGACAAGCATATCGTGAAGTTATCTTTTTTGAAAACCGGGCAGCCATGGATCGGTTTAAAGAAAACCGGCTTGAATTTTCGGCACAGGCATCAGCGGTAGCTGCCACAGCCGGCGCCTCGGCCAATGTAAAATATGCAGATGGAGTGATGATTTTTACACAAATAAAAGGTGGATTAATGTATGAAGCCTCTATTGGTGGTCAAAAGTTTAAATACACTGAGTTTTAATAACTTTGCTTCTTAAAATTTATTACATGAAATTTTTATTCTGTATCGCATTTTCTTTTGCTACCATGGGTTTAACTGCCCAAACAAAAACGGATGTAAGTGTAAAAAACCCCAAAAAGAAAGTACAGGTTGTAGAAGCATCCTGTGGCACTTGCAATTTTAATATGAAAGGAGCCGGATGTTTACTGGCTGTACGCATCAATGGCAAAGCCTATTTTGTTGATGGTACATCATTAGATGATCATGGAGATGCTCATGCTGAAGATGGTTTTTGTGAAGTCATTCGCAAAGCAGAAGTACAGGGTTCGGTTGTTAACGATCGTTTTAAAGTTACTTACTTCAAACTACTGAAGCCTGAAGTGCAGCCGGAGCTAAAAGAGAAGCAACATCATTAATTGCTTTTATGCAATTCGTTTTTCGTTTATGCCTGATGCTTATTTTTTTGGGGCTTACCCAAGCGAGTTTGTGTCAAAATAAATATGCACTCATTATCGGTATTGGAAAATACAAATTCTGGNNCTGCATTAATAAAACAAGGATTTCCCGATGCCAACATCAGTATTTTGATGGATGAGCAGGCGACGATTTTCGGAATCAATCAATCCTTTAAAAATTTAGTAAAACGAGTGCATAGTGGAGATGTGGTTTTTATTCATGTTTCTGCACATGGCGAACAAATAGAAGACAATAATAAGGATGAAGTGGACGGGCTTGATGAGTCTATTGTTAGTTATGATGCACCCAAGCCGGGCAGCACCGGCAACTATGCCAAAGAACAGAACTATTATTTTCGTGATGATCAGTTTGGCATTTTTCTGAATCAACTTAGAAATAAACTAGGGCAGAAAGGCGATGTCGTTGTATTTCTTGATGCCTGTCATTCCGGGTCAGGTGTTCGCGGCTTGCATAAGGTAAGAGGTAATCAGCCTCCTTTAGTTTCAGCAACTTTTAAACAGCCTGAAACTTTTAGTGCTTCAGCAACAGGGGTTTTTGCGGAAGCAGAAAAAAATAATAATAATTCTCTTGCTTCTTATGTTCTTGTATCCGGTTCGCTGGCCGAAGAAAGAAATACAGAATCCGTTTATCCCGATGGAAAGGAGGGAGGCTCACTTAGTATTGCACTTACAAAAGTGCTTGATAATCTAAAGCCTGCTACTACCTACCGTTCTCTCTATGCCGATATTGTGGTTGACCTCAACGAAATGGTGCCCGATCAGCATCCTGTTATTGAAGGCAATGGGCTTGACCGGGAATTATTTGGTGGAAAATACATAAGTCAAAAACCCTATTTTGAAATTGAAGCAATCGATAAGGATCAACTCTTTGTCAAAGGCGGCACCGTGTTGGGTTTGGATAGTGGGGCAAAAATTTCACTTTATATTGCTGGTACAAAAAATCCTAATCAATCAGAAACATTGGCAACCGGAACTATTGTAGCAGCCGAGCCTTTTCGATCATTAGTGAAGCTGAATAAAATACCGGATTTGCTTGCGCCTGCCGCAGGTTGGGTTTTTCTTACGGAGCCGGTGTATAAACAAAAGCACGTTTCAATTGGATTTTTTAAGCAAGCAGAAAATGGAGCCACAAAGTTTTCTGTTGAAGAAATGAAAAACTATCAGCAAATAATCAGAGAAATTTCGCAGGCAGAAATAGGTGAGATTCCCGAATTGCTCATTTCAAAAGGAATTACACAAGATTCGCTCATCATGGCTTCTAATGGGTTTGTTTTTGGATATTTCAATGCAGGTGATGGCAATGAACTGAAGAAAATATTTCAACGATATTGTCAATATAAATTTTTGCAACAATTAGAATTGAAAAGTTCGCAAGTAAAGCTTGATGTAAAGCTGCTGCCTTATGTAAATGGAAAAATTGTTAAGCAAAGCAATGATAAGAAAAACGACAATGGCATTCTTACTTGTAAGGTTGGCGATGCGCTTGTAGTTCAGGCAAAAAATAATGGCGACGAACCGGTTTATATAAATATTCTGGATTTGCAACCCGATGGAATAATCAATTCCATTTTTCCAAATACAAATACAAATCCCATCATCACTCCCGAAGAATTGAAAATAGAACCCGGTGAAGAAAAAATTTTTTCAAATTTTGTTATTACAATTGGGAAGCCCACCGGTTTGGAAGTTTTTAAAATTTTTGCTTCCTTAACAAAAATTGACATGGAACGCATTGCGCAACGAACCATTGGCAGCAAAGGAAATTTTTCGGCACTTGAAAAATTGATTGATCAGTCTTATGATATTTCAAACCGCGGTATAATAGCACCTGGCAATCCTGAAGGCTCGGTTTTTAATATTCCATTTCGCATCATAGATAAGACTGAGCGCTAATTCCTGATAGAATAAACTATATTTTGAACACATCGTTCAGGCTTTCCGGTAGTGCAACTAGGGCCACAGCAAGGTTTTGAACAGCAAACCTGATTTGAAATCTGCAAAGTTTTTTTTCCGGTTGCATCCAGCAATTTATTCCAGCTTACTTTATACTCGCCTCGTCCCGTGTATTGTTTTAATGCAGCCAAAAATGCAAATGACATATAGCTATTGTACTCAGGGTCGCAAATGGCTTTTTCTCCATTCTTAGCAGCAGTTATTAAAATTGACAGCGGTTTGAACCCCAAAAATAAATCACGGGTGTTTTTTTCATTCAGTTCCCATTCACCTCTGGTTTTCCCTACCGGGTTGCCTATCGTTTTTGGTTTTTCTATATCAATATTGCAACAGTCGCTGATGATGATGTTTAATCTTGCTTTTGTTTTCTTGGAAATGATACGATTGAAAATGTCTTCTTTAATTCTCAATGAATTTTTTACTATAGTTGCACTGTCTGTATTGATGCGGGTAGATTTTATAAAAGGAAAACTGTCTTGCTGGTTGGTGCGAAAACCATGCCCGGTATAATAAAAGATTACAATATCATTTTTCGTAGGGGTTAGCCGGTTGATGGCATTTAGGATGAGTTTGCTTTCACAATTTTTTCCTGCAAAAATCTGTTCTTTAAAATTTTCTTTTTTGATTCCCAGCATTTGTGAAAACTGAGTAAAAGTGCGAATAATATTCTTCATATCAGCTGCTGCGGATTTACCAATAGTTTTATCTAAGGTGTCTGCAACTATGAATAAATACAACTTGAGATTTTTTTGTTCCAGCATATTCAAGATGGTGCCTCCACGGGTGTTGCCACTGAAATAAGATACAAAGAAAGGGTCTGCTTTATCAAAAAAGGAAGCAGCCGTTTCTTTTGTCAATTCATTTTTTGAAAAGGCTTTATAGGAAAAGACTGTAGCCGAATCCATCATGGGTTTGTTTAAATGAGCTGCAATTCCACTTGGTTCAAAGTATCCTGTTGCATCATGATAAGTAAAAAGTAATATCGGCGCAATGGGGTTGGTCTGACTATTTGCTAAATCTTCAGGTGCAATGATGGTCTTTATTGCCAGAATTCTTGGACTGTTATTATTATCCGCATCAGTAAAAAAACTTTCTTCAATTTGTAATTCCTTTTTAACCGTATCGCCTTGTGATGATTTGTAGTTTAACCGAAGCTTTCCACTGCCATTTTCGTTTCTGAAAAACAGGCAAGTGTAGTCAGTACTATCTTCATTACTATGAAAATTGTATTGAAATAAATAAACCGATTGGCTATAAGATTTTTTAGATAAAAAGGTGAAGGCCAGTAGGGTTATACATATAAAAAGGCTCTTTTTCATTTGTTGGTTTGTATGCTAAAATTAAGATTCTTCGCTTTCATTTGGAATTGCGCCCAAATTGTTGTATTCTTATAGCCCAAAAACCAAATTTATGATTAAAAAATTTGCAAAACCGGTATTACGAACCATGCTTGTTTTGTTTGCACTCAGTTTTACTATTGTTGCCTGCAACAATAATAAGAAAGGCGACAAACCTGCCGGAACGGATACACCCAAAGTAGAACCCGCACCGGCGCCAACCATGCCCTCAACAGGTGATACTTTAAAAACAGGAGATACAGGTAAGCCCGTGGTGCCTGATCAATAAACAAACCTGTAAAAAATTAATAAAACCCGATTGCGAAAAGCACTCGGGTTTTTTATTCGACTGTTTCTGTTACTTTTTCCTTCATAAAGATTTGATGCCTGTGATGTGTAAGTTTTTCAATAAGCCAATGCTCCAGTTTATGATGCAGCGGAATTAATATGGCGGCAATGACTACAAAAATTAATATTTCATACAATGGATTGTGGTGTGTAAATTCAGCAACGGCAGGGTGAAGCAATAATGTAAGATACTCAAAGAAAAATAGTAAAGATAAAATACCCAATAGTCTGATTAATTTCAAATGCACTTTGGTGCGGTTTAATAAAAAGGTGAGTAGGAAAATTGCAGGGATAAAAATTCCTATTAAAAGAAATTGTAATTGCTGCATACGTTTTTGTGATGCTAATTTCTTTTCTTCTTCCAAGCTTCGCTGACGAAACTGCTCTGAGGAAGAAAGGATTTGCATTTCACGAATTTTGCTTTTACTGTTTACAGAATCATTTAACTGCTGTACAAAGCCTACATAGGTAAAAGCGCTGTCATAGTTTCTGATATTACTATAATATTCTGTAATAAACCGGGTAGCTTCCAGCTCACGTGAAAGCCGCTTGTCATTTCTTGCAATCATCATGGATTCTTTGGCATAATAAACGGCACTATCGTTTTTATGCATCATTCTGAAAAGTTGTGCATATCCCAACGTAGCTTCACAAAACAAATCATTATCTACACCATCTTTTAAAAAGTTAATGGCACCCCGGTAATTTATTTGCGATTGCTGGTTGTTCCCCATTTTACGATAGCTATGTCCCAGCCCGGTCATAGAAGCACCCATCATATAATGATTGCTATTGCTTACGGCTTCTTTGTATGATTCATTGAAGAAATAAAATGCAGAATCTGCAATGTTCATTCGGTCGTACACATCACCCTGTGCCAGTAAAATCTGATTGTGGAGGCTTGTTAATTTGTTTTTCTTGATTACGGAGTCAGATTTTTGATAATATTCAAGTGCTTTTCTGTAATACTCCTGAAAAACGTAAACGATGCCAATATTCATAAGCGTTCCCGCCAGGTTACGGGGATTATTTCTTTTCTCTTCCAGCTTCAACCGTTGCAGATTAATATCGAGTGCGGATGGATAGTTGCCAATATAGAAGAATGAATTGGCTAAAACTTTTAAAGCATTTGACTCACCTTCGGTATAGTGTATGCTCCGTGCTTTAAATAAAGCTTCCTGTGCCACCATCAAGGCAGTATCCGGATTATCGGCATTAGATGCACTGGCCAGTTGCCACATTAGTTTTACTTTTCCGGTATCGGTTTTTTCAAGTGAAAGCAATTTGCTTAAACTGTCCACTCTTGAATTTTGAGAAAAAAGATTGGGGGAAATACAAAAAGAACAGAAGCAGATTAAGGCGTTGATAAAAAAAATGCTTTTAGAAGCCATACCTAGATGTTGATTTTCGCTTGCCGAAAATAACCAATTGCTATGAAACGGATGTTCTAATGTTTAATATCCATATTAATTTTTGTATGAATGCCTATCTGACTTTAATACACTATTTTGGACCGGAGCCTACAATATTGAAAATATTATGAACGGAAGATGCCGACAAAGGCATTTATCTATCTTTAATTATGATATTACAAACCAGATTTTCACCTTTGCCGGAAATTCAAACAGACCGATTATTATTGCGTCAGATTAAATTATCCGATGCATCTGAAGTTTTTTATCTAAGATCAAATCCGGAAGTATTGAAATACATAGGTAAAGAACCATGTCAGTCTATCGAAGAAGCAGCAGCATTCATCGGAAAAGTTTTAACCGATCTTGAAGCCGGCGATGGCGTGGCATGGGCCATTACTTTAAAAGATGACCCGGAAATAATGATTGGACATATTGGATTCTGGCGTATGGATAAATCTGCTTTCAGAGCCGAAATTGGATATTTAATACATCCACAGCATTGGGGAAAAGGCCTCATAAAAGAGGCAATTAAAGCCACACTTCAATTTGGATTTCAAACCATGAACTTGCATAGCGTAGAAGCCAGAATCAGCCCCCAAAATCTGGCATCTGCCGCCGTACTGGAAGCAAATGGTTTTATTAAAGAAGGACATCTAAAAGAAAGTTTTTGTTTTAGAGAAAAGTTTGAAGACACTGTTATATACTCCATATTAAATAAATAAATCTTGACAATTCGGGCCATTACATTATCATACATTTCGTATTTTTTCAGTTGAAGCTTCGTAGAAATTCGCGACTTCCTGCATACTTTTTTTCTTTTTATTCCGTTCAAGAAATAAAATATTGAAGAATCTTTTAATTTGGAAGAAACCAAATTAGTTTACTTTCTTATCATTACCCTTTGATTTAATAATAATTTTATGAAAACAAAAATCCTTTCCCTCTTTTCGGCAATTCTATTTCTTTCTATCGCATTTATTTCATGTCAGAAAGAATCAAAATCGGATACAACTGACAATACAGAAGAAGTAACCAAACACAGTGACGATGATTCCCGTTTTTCTACCGAATCTGATGGCGTGGCAAACGAAATCAACGGCATTTTGGAAACTACAACGGGCTTCTCGGGCAGGCCCGGTGGTGTGCAAGGATTGATTTGCGATGCAGATATTGTAATTGATACAATGAGCAATCCAAGAAAAATAACCATTACGTTTGATGGTACTGCCTGCATTCCCGGAAGAACCAGAACAGGTGTAATTGTGGTATCCATGAATCAAGGTGTAAGATGGAAAGATGCTGGCGCACAACTAAATGTAAGCTTCCAGAATTTTAAAATCACCCGCACTTTAGATAATAAGAGTATTACATTTAATGGAACACAAACATACACTAATGTTACCGGCGGTTTGCTTATCAACCTGCCAACATTAGGTACCATTACACACACGATTACGAGCAATAATTTATCAATCACCTTCGACAATAATCAGCAGCGAGTATGGCAGGTAGCACGTCAGCGTAGCTTTACTTACAACAATGGCGTTGTAATAACGGTTACCGGAATGCACACAGAAGGAAATATTACCGGTGTAGCAGAGTGGGGCAACAACCGATTTGGTCACAGTTTTACTACAGCCATTTCCAGCCCGTTGATTTTTCGCCAGGATTGCAACTTCCGCCTTACCTCCGGCGAAGTAAAACATGCCACTCAATTATTTAATGCAACCGTTACTTTCGGTTTGGATGTAAATGGTAACCTCACGGGTTGCCCGGGTGTTGCAGCTTATTATTTAAAAGCAGTGTGGACCGGACCATTGGGCAATACGCATTCCGTTATTTTGCCTTATTAAAATTTTGGTACTCAACAATATTTGCCGCCTCGTTTTATGCGAGGCGGTTTTTTGTTTTCGTATTGTTATATTTGAAATACAGACAACGAATTATTACTTATAAGCATCTGAATATAAACTCCCCGGAAACTGTAATATGAAAAAGAATCACTCAAAATTTTTATCTTTTATATTGCTTTCTGCAATTTTCTCAGGAACCGTTTTTTTTAAAGTTTTGACAGACCATACTGTTACTGACGGGCCCTATGTTTTATATCAAAACGGGAAAGTGTATGCTAAATACATTGTACAACAAGCTGACGGCACCTTGCAGGTAAAATGTGATTCTGTTGCCGAGTCAATGAAGGATAAATTAACACTACAAGTAAATACTGATGAGGTAGGTAAAACTTTTTCTGTAAGGCTTAAAGATAAAATTACGGACGAAAAAGCTGAGTATAGAAAGGTTTCAAAGCAGTTTGTGATTTCTGATTTGGAAGGGAATTTTAAAGCATTTAGAAAACTGTTGCTTGCCGGTGGCGTTATTGATTCTGATTTAAACTGGACTTTTGGTACAGGTCATTTGGTATTAGTAGGCGATTTGTTTGACCGCGGCAACCATGTAGCTGAAATACTCTGGCTTATTTATTCATTGGAAGATAAGGCAAAAGCTGCCGGTGGGTATGTTCATTATGTTTTGGGCAATCATGAAATTATGAATCTCAATGGCGATTTGCGATATCTTAATGAAAAATACATAAAGAGTGCAATTGCATTACATGAAAATTATGTAAATCTCTATGGCGAAAACAGTGAGTTGGGCCGTTGGTTACGCAGCAAAAATATTGTAGAGAAGGTTGGAAATGTTTTATATGCTCACGCCGGAATTTCTCAAATCTTAAATGAAATAGATATCAATGCTTCCGGTATCAATAAAACTGCCCGCCCTTGGTATGCCGACAGTACCGAAAATTATAAAACTGAATTACAGGAATTATTGATGCACGAATGGGGGCCGCTTTGGTACAGGGGCTACTACAAAGGAAACCCTAAGGCCTCTATGGCACAAATTGATAGTACACTAGCTAAGTTTGATGTGCGACATATTATAACCGGACATACCATTATAGCAGATACGATAAGCGTATTGTATGATGGAAAATTGTTTGATACTGACGTACATCATGCCAAAGGTAAATCGGAGGCTATTTTTATTGACGATGGTAAATTTTTCAGCGTGCTGCCTACGGGGGAAAAAAAGCTACTCCATAGCCGTTAGCACGAAATACTATATTTTTCTGGAAAAATTTATTTGCTACTGCCAAAGTTTTATTACCTTGTTGTGACTTAACCTAAACCCCCATAATAAAAAATGAAAAGACTATTTATTTTTCTGCTTGCTGCAGGATTATTTGCAACATCTTGCAATAATAACAAAGGAAAAGACCCCGGCTCTAATACTAATAACAAAGAAAAAGATGATTACCTAAATGGTAATGATAAAAACGGCGGTCTCTTTGGAGATAAAGAAAATAACAATAATGAAAATGAAAACAGTGGCGATAATGGTGACTGGTCTTCAAGCGATGTTAGAAAATTCAACGATGAGTGCCAAACAAGCTTAGAAAAGGAGGGTGTTGATGGTGCCATGATAGATAAGATTTGTTCTTGCTGGTTTGATAAAGTAAAAAGAAAATATTCATCTTTTAGAGAAGCGGATAGCGATCATAGTGGCGCACATGAGGAAATGATAAAAGATTGTGTAACCAAAATTGCAAATGCCTCCGGCCAAAACGAAAGAGAAGATGACAACAATAATATGTCGGGCGGCTGGTCTTCACGTGACAGAAACAGCTTTATCAGAGACTGTAAAAGTACAGCCGTAGAAAAAGTAGGTGAAGCAGGTGCCAGCAAGTATTGCAATTGCATGTTGGGTAAGCTGGAAGGAATGTATTCATCTTACGATGAAGCCAATCGTAAATTGGAAAATGCTTCACAGGCACAAATTAACAGGTTGGCCGAAGATTGTAACCGTTAAATTAATAAGTATAAATTAAAGTAATGCCCGGCGTAATGTCGGGCATTGCTGTTTTAGGTATATTGGCCTGCCTGACTTATTTTTGCTAACCAAAAAAAGAATTATTAATGTCCAGAATTATTGCATTTAGTGAAGCGCTTCGTGAAGCCATGAGTGAAGAAATGAGTAGAGATGACAGGGTTTATTTAATGGGTGAAGAAGTGGCCGAATATAATGGAGCATACAAAGTGAGTCAGGGAATGTTGGCCGAGTTTGGCCCGCGTAGGGTAATCGATACTCCCATTTCTGAACTCGGGTTTGCTGCTGTAGGTGTAGGTTCGGCTCAAAATGGATTGAGGCCAATTGTAGAATTTATGACCTGGAACTTTGCTGTTCTAGCTTTAGATCAAATTCTCAATACGGCTTCTAAAATGTTGGCAATGAGTGGCGGACAAATATCTTGTCCTATCGTTTTTAGAGGAGGAAATGCTTCTGCCGGTCAATTGGGTGCTCAACATTCTACTGCATTTGAAAGCCTTTATGCAAATATTCCGGGTATTAAAGTAGTGTCGCCCAGCAATGGTTATGACGCCAAAGGATTGTTGAAGCAGGCCATTCGTTTTGAAGAAGATCCCGTAATGTTTATGGAAAGTGAGCAGATGTATGGCGACAAAATAGAGGTTCCTGCCGAGGAGTATTATATAGAACTCGGCAAGGCAGACATTAAAAGAGCAGGAAGAGATGTAACCATCGTATCATTTAATAAAATGATGAAAGTGGCATTGGCTGCTGCCGATGAACTGGAAAAAGAAGGCATCAGTGCTGAAGTAATAGACCTTCGTACCATTCGTCCATTAGACTGGATGACGGTTTTGGAAAGTGTAAAGAAGACAAACCGATTGGTAATTGTAGAAGAGCAATGGCCGTTTGGGTCAGTATCTTCCGAACTGTCATACAGAATACAAAAAGAAGGATTTGATTATTTAGATGCTCCCATTCGTCGCATAACGGCTGCCGATGCACCTTTACATTATGCTGCAAATTTGGTAGCAGCAGCCTTACCCGATGTTCCAAGAACAGTAAAACTTGTAAAAGAAGTACTTTATTTGGTCAAATAGTTTTTAGTAATTCGTAGAATTACTAATCCAAAAATATTTTCTTATGACCGTGCAGCTAATTGAGATGGTATCTGCATCTTTGTAATGGTTTTTCATAGGATATTGGATTTTAAAACGAGGCTGGGTTTCTACCCGGCCTCTATTATTTTTCGCTACATAAGAAACGGCTATTTTTACACAAATACTTTAGCATGGCTGACCTGTTAATCATTGATGACGAAAAGGCAATCCGCAAAACTTTGATTGAAATACTGGCTTTTGAAGGATACAAAGTAGATGAAGCTGCTGATGGGGAAGAAGGCCTAAAAAAATTTAAAGAAAAAGCATTTGATTTGGTGCTTTGCGATATAAAAATGCCCAAATTAGACGGCCTGGAATTTTTACAAAAAGCCGGAGAAATTAATCCTGACGTTCCTATTATCATGATTTCGGGTCATGGCAATATTGAAACAGCAGTAGAGGCAGTTAAAAAAGGAGCATTTGATTTTATTTCAAAACCGCCCGACCTCAACCGCTTGTTGATTACCATAAGAAACGCAATGGACAAAGGCAAACTGGTTACCGAAACTAAAGTGCTGAAACGTAAGGTAAGCCGGGTACAGGAAATGATAGGTGCTTCTGCTCCCATGCAAAAAATAAGAGATACCATAGATAAAGTAGCACCAACGGATGCCCGTATTTTAGTTACCGGCGAAAATGGAGTAGGAAAGGAACTGGTGGCCAGGTGGATTCATGAAAAAAGTAACCGGGCTAGCGGCCCCATTGTAGAAGTAAATTGTGCTGCCATACCTACCGAGCTAATTGAAAGCGAATTGTTCGGTCACGAAAAAGGTTCTTTTACATCCGCTATTAAACAACGCATCGGAAAATTTGAAACTGCAAACGGCGGCACACTTTTCTTAGATGAAATAGGAGATATGAGCCTGAGTGCACAGGCCAAAGTGTTACGGGCTTTGCAAGAAGGAAAAATTACCCGTGTGGGTGCCGATAAAGATATTAATGTAGATGTAAGAGTAATAGCGGCTACCAATAAGGATTTGTTGAAAGAAGTAGAAGAAAAAAATTTCAGACTCGATTTGTATCATCGGCTTAGCGTTATTTTAATTCATGTACCATCGCTCAACGACCGTCGTGATGATATTCCTATGCTGGTAGATCAGTTTCTAAAAGACATTTGCAATGATTATGGAATTGCAACTAAGGAAATAGATGTTGCTGCTATCAGTTTATTGAAGCAATATAACTGGACAGGCAATATTCGTGAACTCAGAAATGTGGTAGAGCGTTTGGTAATTCTCTCCGGCAAAAGCATAACCGCCGATGATGTAAAAAATTATGTAATGCCTAAGTAATACAAAAATCAGCCTGTTTTTTACACCATTTAGCAAACTGTTTACGAATTTATACTCAACACTGGCAGATATATTGATAAATTTGCCCCTTACTAAAATTCTGGCTCATGCCCATTTCACATTTATTGATTGTTTACCTTATTGGAACTTTAATTGTTTTACTCCCCGCTCCGGGTTTTGCAAAGCTTTTTGCCAAAGCAGGCGTAGCTCCCTGGAAAGCATATATTCCATTTTACAATACATGGGAAATGCAAAAACTTACCGGCAGACCAAAGCATTGGGTTTTCTGGCAGGCCATTCCTGTGATTGGATGGTTTATAAGTCCGGGCATTTTTATCGAGTTCGCAAAAGTTTTTGGCAAGTTTGGATTGGGTCAGCACACGCTTGCTTCTATCGCAGCACCTTTATATTTTCCCTATCTGGCATATAAAGAAGATCCCAAATACATTGGCCCAGATGCGGTAAAAAAACACAAGAAGAAAGGCTGGCGTGAATGGGTTGATGCCGCCATTTTTGCGGTAGTAGCAGCTACTTTAATCCGCACTTTCTTTTTTGAAGCCTATACGATTCCTACGGGTTCTATGGAGAAAACATTACTGATAAAAGATTTTCTGTTTGTAAACAAACTAAGCTATGGCCCCCGTGTTCCCAATACGCCTTTATCGTTCCCATTTGTACACAACTATATGCCTATTGGCAATGGCAAATCCTATTCCGAGTTAATAAAGCTGCCCTACATTCGCTGGTTTGCATCGCCCGTAAAAAGGGGTGATGCCGTAGTCTTTAATTTTCCGGAAGGTGATACGGTTATTCATAGAAAAGGTTTTGAATCAGCAGTACCCTGGTACGATTTAAAAAACAAAAGCAAGTGGGGGCCTCCGTTTGATAATGTTTATTATGATGCAGGTGGTGGAAATTATCAAACGATCAGTGCTGCTGAAGTGCTCAATAATCCGGCAGAGTTTCCGGTAGTAGTACATCCGGTTGATAAAACGGATAATTACATTAAAAGATGTGTTGCTATAGCCGGCGATACACTTGAGGTAAGAGATGGTGATGTGTATATTAATGGTGTGAAAGAAAAAACACCGCCGCACTCTCAAATTAATTATGCAATTACATTTAAAGGGAGTGTAATTGACTTGGAAGAAATAAAAGATAAATACAATTTGCAAGATGATGATATCAAACGGATGTCCGGCAATACATATAACATACTGCTAACTTATGCCGGACTTGAGAAAATGAAAGCAGACAATATCATTGTAAGTGCCATTCCCGATTTGGAAACGCCGGAGGAAGTTTTTCAGAATCCTATTAATATTGGGAAAGTTGTTTTTCCTTATGATACCTTGCCCTCACATCGCTGGACCCGTGATTATTTTGGAAAAATATGGATACCTGCAAAAGGCGCTACACTTACCTTAACTGCCGAAAATTATTCAATCTATCAAAGAGTTATCAGAACTTATGAGAGAAATGATTTCTATATGAAGGATGGAAAATTTATTTTAAACGGGAAGGAAGTAAAAACCTATACATTCAAAATGAATTATTACTGGATGATGGGTGATAATCGTCACCAATCACAAGACAGTAGATTCTGGGGTTTTGTACCGGAAGACAGAGTTGTAGGCAAGGCATCCATGATATGGTTTAGCTGGGATGGAAAGCCCCGCTGGAGCAGGTTCTTCAAATTTGTAAGATAGCATTTGATAAACATATCTTTTTGGGTTTTGCAAATATTATTAATTTCACTATCTTAATGTATGGATAAAAAGAAATTTGAGTTTGCATACGAAGTGTATGATGACAGCAGTAAGCTGAATGAGCAAGATGCATGGTTGCTCAATGAAGCCAGACAGGTAACACAACAGGCTTATGCACCTTATTCCAATTTTCACGTAGGTGCAGTTGCCATTCTTGAAAACGGAGAAGTAGTAGCCGGCACCAATCAGGAAAATGCATCATATCCGGTAGGTACCTGCGCCGAAAGAGTTTTGTTAGGTACATTGGCTACATTACATCCAAAGGTACCCATTGTAAGTATGGCCATTAGCTACAATAGTAAAGAGGTAAAAAGCGACCACCCCATTTCGCCCTGCGGTATGTGCAGGCAGGCGTTGCTGGAATACGAAGGAAGAGTTCAAAAACCTATCCGGTTGATTTTGGGAGGAATGGAAGGTGAAATATTCCTTATTCAATCGGCTAGTTTATTATTGCCGCTTGCTTTTAGCAGTTCAGAGCTAAAATGAAAAAATACAGTCTCATTGTAATCCTGCATGTTCTCTTACCTTTAATAATTGGAGGAAGCATATACTTTTTTTTTTAGAAACCATACCTGGCTCAATTATTATATTTTTCAAAAAGATCAGTTTCTTATGAAGCCGCCCATCGGTTTCCCTTCTAAATTATTTTTGTATGTATTTCCAGATTTTTGTTGGAGCTATTCATTTACTTCTGCCACTCTTATTTGGGGGAAATTCTATCAAATTAGATTANNATGATTGTAGCAATTTTAGCGTTTATTTTGTCTATGGCAAATATTAAATATTGGTCTTATGAAAAGAAGTAAGTATTTATTTCTATTTGGGATAGTAATTTTCTTTGCTTTTATTCTTATTGCAACAAAAAAAAATTTTCCTTGTGAAGGTGATTGCCAAATTGTTCACGATTTAAATAATGCAATAAGTCAAAACAGAACAGATTATTTTATAGGCTTAAGCCGTTGCAGGTATGGACAAGTCAATGATACGCTTTGTGTACATGTTAAAGATACTTTGGGAATTAATTGGTCAAACTTTGCCGATACTATCTGTCAGGTAGCTACACAGTATGGTTTATTGCAGCAAAAACTGATAATCACAAGTAGTAATATGGGTCAATTAGATACCTTACTTATTAAAAATTGCCCCTGATTAATCATTTCCGTAATATATTAAACAAATTCCGATAGTTTATAATTAGTCTTTTGATAATAAACCTCTCCCGGCTTTAAAATGGTATTGGGAAATGCGGCTACATTGACTGCATTGGGATGCTTATGCGTTTCAAGACATAAACCTGAAAATGAACCATATTGTGTATTGTTTTTTCCTTTCACATTGGGAATCCATTTACCCGAATAAAAATGAACAACCGGCTCGGTTGTAAAAACGTCAAGCAATAATCCTGTTGCAGTACATTTTAATGAAGCAGCATGTTTCATCTCATTTGTTGGATTGTTCAGCACAAAAGTTTTATCGTACTCGTCCACTTTTTTTAATCCATCATCCAACAACCGGAAGTCTTTAAAATCAAATGGCGTATTGTTTACGGTTTCCAATCTTCCTGTAGCAACCAGGTTGTTTCCTTGTTCCAGTATGTAATCGGCATCAATTCTTAATTCATGCTTGTGTATGCCCGGTGCTCCTCCATTCAAATTAAAATAACCATGATGGGTTAAGTTAACGGCCGTAGCTTTATCAGTTGTTGCTTTATATTGATAACTCAATTCGTTTTCATCGTTTAGTTCAAAACGAAGGGTTACTGCTAAGTTTCCCGGATATCCTTCTTCGCCATCTACACTTGTATATTGTAATTCCAGATACAATTCCGGAGCATGACCAAACCCCACAATGTGCCATAGCTTTTTATCAAATCCTTCAATGCCTCCATGCAAATGATCGCCATTCCTGTTATCAGTCAACTGAATGGTTTTTCCTTCTAAAGGAAATCCTGCATTTGCAATCCTATTTGCATATCTGCCAACGGCTGCGCCAAACCATGGATAATTTTCAAGATAGCCCGGCGACCAGTAATCTGCTATGGCATCAAATCCCAATACCACATCCATCACCGTTCCGTCTCTTTTTTTTATTTTGTGCGATGTGATGATAGCTCCATAATTGGTTATACTCACTTCCATGCCCTGTGCATTGCGCAGTGTAAACAAATAAATATCTTCACCTGTAGAATGAGTAAGCAGCCATTTTCTTGTTATGCGATTCATCCTTTAAAAGTATTTTAAAAAACATGAAGACAGCACAATTGAAACAGGAATTCCGCAATCGTTTTCAATACGAACCCGAGCATTTTTTCTTTTGCCCGGGACGGGTAAATTTGATAGGGGAGCACTTAGATTACAACGGCGGCAGCGTTTTGCCATGTGCTATTTCAAGAGGCACCTATCTGGCCATTGGCAGAAATAAAGAAAAATTATTTCGCTTTCAATGTCTTGATTTTCCTGAAACAGCGACTTTGCATTTGCAGGAATCTTATTCCAAAACAGGTACGCAATGGTTCAATTATCCATTAGGTGTTATCAATGCGTATCTGGCAAATGGTCATAATCTTTCCGGTCTTGATATGTTGTTTAGCGGAAATTTGCCCGTTGGGGCGGGTTTGTCTTCCTCGGCTTCTATTGAAGTGCTTACGGGTTTTGCTCTATCATCTATTTATGGAATTGNNAGTTTGCAGTGGCCATGGGAAAAGAGCATGAAGCAATACTTTTAAACTGTGATACGCTTGATTACGAATATCTGCCTTTTTACACAGATGATTATGTATTAACCATCATCAATTCCAATAAACATAGAACGCTGGTAGATTCAAAGTATAATGAGCGATTCACGGAATGTGGCGAAGCGCTTGGCATTTTAAAAAGAAAACTGGATGTCAATACTCTTTGCGACATTGACCCGGCAACATTTGAGATATCTGAAAATGAAATTAAGGATCCTGTATTAAGAAAAAGAGCACGGCATTTGATTAGTGAAAACCAGCGTGTAAAAGATGCCGTCATTGCATTGCAAATGAAAGATATGTTCACATTCGGAAAATTGATGTATGCATCGCACCAATCATTAGATGAAGACTATGAAGTGACAGGGGTGGAGCTGAATACAATTGTAGATTTTTGTAAATCATTTTCGGGCTGCATAGGCGCCCGAATGACAGGAGCCGGTTTTGGTGGTTGTGCTATTGCATTAATAAAGCAGCCAAGATTTACTGCATTTCAAAATGAGCTAACAGTTGTTTACGAAAATAAAATGGGATACGCACCGGAAATTTTTTCAGCAACTGCGGCTGCTGGTGTTCGGGAAATTAGCAGCTAAATCTGTATTCCTTTTCTAAAAAGTTTTCCAAGCTTTTTAATAAACAAAGCTGATTCATGGCTCGGTCAAAATTGTGCTCAGCGTATTTTGTTTTATAATAAATATCGCCATTCAGATAGTCGGTAATAAAACGGAGTGCCTGCATGTAAATGATCAGCAAGCCTGAGCAATGAAAATGTTTTTTCTCGGCAGTTGTAAAAGATTTTTCCATCACAGCATAATAACCATCTGTAATAGCCTGATAATATTCTTTGCGAATGTGCAGGTTTTTAAAATCAATACTGTTTTCATCAGCCGAGCAGGCCATGCTACGTATCAAATCGCCGGGGTCGGAAAAAAAATAGCCGGGCATGGTAGTATCCAGGTCAACCGGACAAATTACTTTTCCTGTTTTTTTACTGAAAAGCACATTAGAAATTTTTGCATCATGATGAACGACTCTTTGTGGAAAATCGGCATAGTTCGCTATTTCATCATACATCTTTTTGTATTTGTTTCTGCTTATCAGATCTTCCGTTATGACATGCGCCTTTGCTTTTCTTTCAGCTACATTGCTTTGCAGTGCATCTTCAAACTGCTGGTAACGATAGTTGAGATTGTGAAAATTGGGAATGGTCTCAAAAAGCTGGTCAACATTCATATCATCAAATGCTGCCGAAAATTTTGCAAAGCAGATGGCAGTTGCTTTGGCCTGTTGTGGATTTTGTGCAATGGAAATTGAATAGCCGTCTTCTACAAATTCAAAAGCACGCCAAAAATCACCGTTTTTGTCTTTATATAAGGATTGCTCCTTTGCAAATTCTCTAATGTATGGAATCCGGATGCCGGTAAACTCCATTTCTGCATAGGTAGATAAATAGGTACAGTTATGCTGAACTTGCGCTGGGTTTTTGAACACCTGTGTATTGATTTTCTGTAACAGAAAATTGGTTTTCAACTCGCAAGTCACCTTATAAGTATTATTGATTAGTCCGTCGCCAATGACAGCAACCGTTGTGGTGCCGGCTTCATGATAGGGCAGGCCCGGTGTATAGCTGTTAAAAGCATCAATAACTTCCTGCGGTACATTAGGATTCATCAGGCTTTAAAAATAAAAGGAATGTAGCTGCGAAATGTCTTCAATCGTTTGCGGTAAATTGTCAATGAATCCGGTCTCCACGTACCGTTAAATTACTAATGATTTTTGCTTCGTATTGCAGCCATTCGCTCCAGCGTTTTCTTACTTTATCTTTATCAATGTAGGTTTCGGCCAGTTCTATAAAAATGGTGTAGTGTCCTGCTTCGCTTTCCATAAATCGGCGATAAAAATTTTGCATATATGTATCGTTCAATCCTTCGCTTAATCTTTTAAATCTTTCGCAACTGCGGGCTTCTATCAAGGCCATTGTCAATAACTGGTCTAATAATCGGCCTTCGGCATCGCCCCCTTTCTGTTGAAAATCTATAAGGGCGGCTACATATTCATCTTTTCTTTGCTTTCCCAGTTTCTGATTTCTTTTATGTAATTCGGCAAGTACCAGCCTGAAGTGGCCCCATTCCTCGGTAACAATGGGCGATAGTGCAGTAACTAATTTTTCTTTTGAACTATATCGTTGTATAAGTGAGATACATGAAGTGGCGGCTTTCTGTTCACAAAAAGCATGATCGGTAAGTATTTCTTCAATCGACATTTCGGCAAGATTTACCCAGCGAGGATCGGTGGGTAATTGTAGCCCCAGTATATTTTTTGTGTCTTGTGAGTAATCCATTTATCAAAAATAACTGATAGGCGAAAATGAAATTGAACTTTCTAATGTTATCAACAGTGGCTACATTGAAATACAGGTACCGCTTTTGTTTGGTTTCATTTTATTGAATGAATTGCTATTTGTACTGATACAAAACAAAAGTACCTTACCGATTTGTGTGAAAATCACAGTACTTTTCTGAAAATCAAGGACTAACGAGCCATAATTGGGTGCAAAAAAGATGCTCAAGCTTTTTGTAGTTAGCGTTTTCGGCCTTACCTTTGCGGCCTTAAATATTTGATAGAAAAAATCGGATGCCCCGAGATGAAAATTTCGGTAAACTTAAAAAACAAAAAAAGATGCCTCTAACAAAAGAAAAAAAAGCTGAAGTCATTAACAATTTTGGTGGCAAAGCCACAAACACCGGGTCTATTGAAGGACAAATTGCATTACTTACAGAAAGAATCAGTCAAATCAGTAGTCACCTTCAGGTAAACAAAAAAGATTTCTCAACGCACCGCGGCTTGATGCAACTTGTAGGTAAGCGTAAGCGCCTGCTAAACTATATGCAAAAGCACAACCTGACCGGCTACCGTCAGTTGATTGAGAAACTTGGTTTAAGAAAATAATCCCTACTCCTGCATTGGAGTTAGGAATAGATTTTATTTCTAAAGTTTCTAAATACAGAAATTAAGATATAAGCAATTCCCAACTCACACAGATGTTGGGAATTATCATTTTTGTTCAGTTAGTATTAATCAATATAAAACAATCAATTACTCTTTAGTTCTAAAAGCTGAGAAGCAAAATTTTGATTGTGGAGATAATACTGATAACTGTTTAAAAACCGGTTACAATAAATTTTACAAAGGGCTTTGCCCAAAAAAAATAATTTGATATGTTACAACAATCTATTCGTAAATCATTTGATATTGGCGGCGGCCGCATGGTTACTATAGAAACCGGTCGCCTTGCCCGTCAGGCCGATGGCTCCGTTACAGTAAGCCAGGGCAATTGTATGATACTGGCAACCGTATGTGCCAATAAAGAGCCCAGAGAAGGGCAAAGCTTTTTCCCATTGTCGGTTGACTATCAGGAAAAATTTGCATCAGCCGGTCGTATCCCCGGTTCGTTTTTTAAAAGAGAAGCAAAATTGAATGATTATGAAGTGCTCACCAGTCGTTTGATTGATCGAGCATTGCGTCCTTTGTTTCCTGAAGATTATTTCTGCGATGTACAGGTATTACTAACATTGATCTCAAGCGATCCTGAAGTAATGCCAGATGCACTTGCTTGTCTGGCAGCCTCAGCGGCTTTAGCAGTTTCTGATATTCCTATCAAAGAAATTATTTCTGAAGTAAGAGTATCAAGAGTAAACGGAAACTTTATTGTAAATCCTTACCGAAGCGAAATGGAGAAATCCGATATGGACTTCATTATAGCAGCTACCGATAAAAACCTGATGATGGTAGAAGGTGAAGCCAAAGAATGTAGTGAGGCTGATCTGGTGAAAGCTTTGGAAATAGCACATGAAGCCATTCGTATTCAAGTAAAAGCACAGGAAGAACTGCGTGACCTGAAAGGCGTGAAGGGTAAAAGAGATTATACAAAACCGGCCACGGATGAAGCATTAAAAGAAAAAGTATATGCATTTGCGCAGCCAAAGGTGTATGAAATAGCCAAAGGACAGTTGAGTAAACATGAACGTAGCGATCGTTTTGCAGCTGTTCATGATGAATTGCAGGAATATATTAAGTCGGATTTGAAACTTGCAGAAGGAGAAGAGGTTCCTTCGCTTACAAAAAAATTGACCAGTGCTTATTACAGCGATTTGCAATACGATGTTGTAAGAGATATGATATTGGATGAAAGAGTAAGACTCGACGGACGTAATCTTGAAACCGTGCGCCCACTGGATATGGAAGTGGATGTATTGCCTTCGCCACATGGTGCTTCTTTGTTTACAAGAGGAGAAACACAATCCCTCAGTACCATTACATTGGGCACACCCTTAGATGAACTGCTGGTAGAAAGCGCAGCTAAGTCTTATGATTCAAAATTTTATTTGCATTACAATTTCCCGCCTTTTTCAACCGGCGAAGTAAAAATGATGCGTGGCCAAAGCCGTAGAGAAGTAGGCCATGGCAACCTGGCACAGCGTTCATTAAAGCAAATGATGCCCGGTGCAGATTATCCTTACACAGTAAGAATTGTTAGTGACATTCTGGAATCAAATGGATCTTCATCAATGGCCACCGTATGTGCCGGCTCGCTGGCGCTGATGGATGCAGGTGTACCTGTACCCAAGCATGTAAGTGGTGTAGCCATGGGACTCATCACTAAAGGAGAGAAGTATGCAATTCTTACCGATATCCTCGGTGATGAAGATCACCTGGGTGATATGGATTTTAAAGTAACCGGAACAAGAGATGGCATTTGCGGAGTGCAGATGGATATAAAAGTTGATGGACTGAAAATGGAAGTAATGCAGCAGGCACTGGAGCAGGCACGCAAAGGAAGATTACATATACTGGATGCCATGTATGCTTGCATACCGGCTGCAAGAGCAGATGTAAAAGCACATGCGCCGCGAATGATAAAACTATTTATTGATAAAGAGTTTATTGGTGCAGTGATAGGACCCGGCGGAAAAGTGATTCAGGAAATTCAAAGAGAAACAGGAACAACGATCAATCTGGAAGAAGTTAATGGTCGAGGAGAAATCAGCATTTTCAGTGTAAATAAAGAAGGTGTTGAAAAAGCAACCAATTGGATTAAAGGAATTGTGGCAGTGCCTACGGTGGGCGATGTATATGATGCTACCGTAAAATCTATAATGCCTTTTGGTGCATTTGTAGAGTTTTTACCCGGCAAACAAGGTTTAGTGCATATCAGCGAAATCAGTTGGAAAAGATTGGAAACACTGGACGGAATCGTGAAAGAAGGAGATGCAATGAAAGTGAAACTGATTGGCACCGATCCAAAATCAGGCAAATTTAAATTGTCGAGAAAAGCCTTGATTCCAAAGCCTGAGCAAAAACCAAGAGAAGAAGCACCTCCACAGGATGGAAATAATTAATCAAACATATAATCCCCGAATATTCGGGGATTATTTTTATCCGAACATTATTTTTGAATCAATATTTCATCAAATAATAGTATAACACATGTCGCAATATTTACAATTAACCATCAGTTCTTTTGAACAAAACCAGCAGGAAATATTGATTGCAGCACTAATGGAAAGTGAATTTGAAGGCATTGAAGAAAGTGAAACCGTCTTGCTCGCTTATATAAAAGAGAATGATTTTGATGAAATGAAATTGAAAGGGTTGCAGAATTCATTTCATTTTGACTATAAAATAAAAAGCATTCCAGATCAAAACTGGAATGCTCTGTGGGAATCAAATTTTGACCCGGTGATAGTTTCAGATTTTGTGGCTATTCGTGCCCATTTTCATAAAAGAATAGCAGACGTGAAGCATGAAATAGTAATTACACCCAAAATGAGTTTTGGAACCGGACATCATGCTACCACATTTATGATGGTGCAACAAATGCGTTCGCTTGATTTTCAAAATAAATCGGTTTTTGATTTTGGCACCGGCACAGGAATTTTGGCAATACTTGCTGAAAAAATGGGAGCAACTTCTATACTTGCGATTGATAATGATGCATGGAGTATAGAAAATGCAATGGAAAACACAAAAACAAATCTGTGTAAATATATTAAGATAGAAAAGGCAGACAAGATAAATGAAGACAACCGGTTTGATATTATTCTTGCAAACATTAATAAGAATGTGATTATTGATAATCTAAAAGCACTTGCAAGTATTATGAAAGCAGATGCTATATTGTTATTAAGTGGTTTATTGGCAGCAGATGAACATGAAGTAAAACAAGTAGCTTCCAAGTTTGGCTTGTATCAAACGAACAAAGCAGAAAGAAATAACTGGATTTGTCTTCAATATCAACGGGAAAACTGAATATACTCTAATTTTTTGAGGCATTTCCTTTGCTTCAGTTTGCTTAACTTTGTACTTTCTATCGAAGCGTACATGAACGAACTCTTGCTCATAATTCTTGCCTATTTAATCGGAAGTGTTCCGACATCTGTATGGGTGAGTAATTACTTCTTCAATATTGATATAAGAGACTATGGCAGCGGCAATGCAGGAGCTACCAATACATATCGTGTACTGGGGCCAAAATGGGGCACTATTGTAATGGTAACCGATATGTTGAAAGGAATGGTAGCCGTTAAACTTGCTTTTTTACTTCCAGGATATGTGGATGGAGAATTAAATATGCTGAACCTGCAAACCTGTTTGGGCCTGGCTGCGGTGGTGGGTCATATATTCCCCATTTGGGCCGAGTTTAGAGGAGGAAAAGGAGTGGCCACATTGTTTGGATTGATAATGGGCATTTCGCCCTGGACAGCACTTGCCTGTGTTGCCGTTTTTATTTTGGTACTATATCTTACACGTTTTGTTTCACTAAGTTCAATTTTGGCAAGTATTGCCTTCCCAATATTTATTCTTGTAATATTTAATGTGGACAACACCGTTTACCGGGTTTTTGCAATTGCGGTAGCACTTCTGGTATTACTCACACACCAAAAAAATATTGGCCGTATTTTGAAAGGCAAAGAAAGCAAGGTTCCTATCTTAAAACACCGCGACCGAAGAAAACAAAGAAAAAAAAATACCCTGCTTGAAAATGTAGAAGAGGATATTTGAAAATAATCTTATCTTAAAGTTTGAAAAAAAAGTTCTTGTATGCCAACGCGGCATAAACCTTGAACGTCTTTGCAAAAAAACACACATAAAATGAAACTTAGACTATTATCGATCTTATCATTTTCGGTACTGGTAGTTTCCTGTACTAAAAACCCCATTACCAATCGCCGGCAGTTTAAGCTATTGCCTGAAGCAACTTTACAATCAATGGCAGCCGGACAATATCAGCAATTCCTTTCTGAAAACAAGGTGGTAACATCCAACACAAACNNCAAATGGGAATATAATCTGGTAGATAGCAAAGATGTGAATGCTTGGTGTATGCCCGGAGGAAAAATTGTTGTTTATACAGGATTGCTTCCTATCACACAAAATGAAGCTGCCCTTGCAGTGGTGATGGGACATGAAGTTTCACATGCTTTATTTTCTCATGGAAATGAAAGAATGAGCCAGGGATTAGTTGCCATGGGTATTCAGGAAGGTTTAAACATTGCATTGCAAAACAAACCTCAAGAAACCAGAAATTTATTTTTAACCGCTTTTGGTTTGGGCGCACAAGTAGGTGTTTTATTACCTTTCTCAAGAAAAGATGAATACGAATCAGATCACTACGGACTTTGGTGGGCTGCTATGGCCGGTTATAATCCACAGGAGGCAATTCCTCTTTGGGAAAGAATGGAAAAGGCAGGCGGTGGCCAAAAACCTCCTGAGTTTTTAAGCACACACCCCAGCGAAGGCAATCGTATCGAACAATTGAAAAAATTTATGCCCGAGGCATTGAAGTATTATAAGCCGGTAGGAAAATAAAAATCATTGATTTTGCTCAATTATCCTGCTTTTATTGATTAAAAGCAGGATTTTTTATAGTATTTCGGTTTCAACTCATAAAAAATTGTGCTACCTTTGCATTCCCTGCATTTGAGAACTCTGGTAATTAATTCAAATTTGAAATAATTACCAGCTACTTTAAAACAAAACACTTTCAAAGTATGTCGCAAACGCTGTTTGAAAAGTTAAATCTGGCAGATGAAAAGAATCTTTTAATTCAAGGACTGCCATCATCAATTGAGAAACAATTTTGTAAACTGTCTTTTGCAAAAAATATGACACCGCTTTTAAAAAGCAGGAAGATTGATTTTGCACTGGTTTTTGCTGTAAATGAAAATCAGTTGAACGGCATATTACAAGACGTAATGCCTTCATTAAAAGAAGGGTCTAAGTTTTGGGTAGCTTATCCCAAAACCACTTCCAAAATTGTGACTGACTTAAACCGTGAACGTAGCTGGAACAGATTGACAACCGGTGGTTATGAAAGTATTGAACGTGTAGAGCTGGATCATGTTTGGAGTGCCATGCGTTTTGACCGATGCAATGGTGATAGAAATTGTGTGGAAGGCGAACGCAGTAGAGCAGCTATAGCAGCTTCAAACTAATCAAATTCTGAAATTTTTTTACATAGGTTTGCATTTCGCAAACCTTTTTTTATGCAATTTATCAATGTAGAAATAAAAGCCAGATGTAATCATCCTGAAAAGATAAGGGCTTATTTGCAAAGCCATCAGGCCGAATATATAGGGCTGGATTTCCAAACCGATACCTATTACAAAGTGGCTAAAGGTCGGCTGAAACTGCGTGAAGGAAATATTGAAAACAACCTGATTTATTATGAAAGGAATAACGATACAGGACCAAAAGACTCCCATTTTCAACTTATAAAAATTGAAGATGCAAAAAACTTAAAAGAGGTACTTGCTAAAACCAATGGCATAAAAACAGTAATAAATAAGAAAAGAGAAATCTATTACATTGATAATGTAAAGTTTCATATTGATGAAGTAACAAATCTGGGTTCATTTGTAGAAATAGAAGCCGGAAACATGCTGGCTGATTTTTCCAAAGAACAATTGAAAGGCCAATGTGAGCAATATTTACAATTATTTGAAATTCAAGAATCGGATTTGATTAATATCTCTTATAGCGATATGTTGCTCAATCTTTCATAATTCAATGGAATAACTGGCACAAAGGCCCTGTTTATCTTCAAAAAATCATATATAAACTGACATTTTTTCACCTCTTGAGCTGACGGCATAATCATTGAGAATTATGCAAGTCCGATAGGTACAACTGTGTATTAAGATCTTTCGGACAACACATTCATATAAAAATTAAATTTTATAATATGGGAAAGATAATAGGAATAGATCTGGGTACAACGAATAGTTGTGTTTCTGTAATGGAAGGCAACGAACCTGTCGTAATTGCCAATGATGAAGGACGTCGTACAACGCCTTCAGTAGTTGGTTTTTTGAAAAATGGAGAAAGAAAAGTGGGAGATCCTGCTAAGCGTCAAGCTATCACTAACCCTCAAAACACTATTGCATCCGTAAAAAGATTTATGGGCCGTAGGTTTGATGAGGTAGGTGAAGAAATAACACACTGGAGTTATAAAGTGGTAAAAGGTGACAATAATACCGTTCGTATTGACATAGATGGCAGGCTTTATACACCACAGGAAATATCAGCCATGGTGCTGCAAAAAATGAAAAAAACTGCTGAAGATTATTTGGGTCAAGAGGTAAATGAAGCAGTCATAACCGTTCCGGCATATTTTAATGACGCTCAGCGTCAGGCTACAAAGGAGGCCGGTGAAATAGCCGGTCTTACCGTTCGTCGTATTGTAAACGAACCCACCGCAGCTGCGCTGGCTTATGGATTGGATAAAGCTAAGCATGATCAAAAAATAGCAGTATTTGACTTGGGCGGTGGTACTTTTGATATATCTGTTTTAGAATTGGGTGATGGCGTGTTTGAAGTGAAATCAACCAATGGTGATACACACCTGGGTGGAGATGATTTTGACAAAGTAATCATGGACTGGCTGGCAGATGAGTTTAAGAAAGATGAAGTATTGGATTTACGCAAAGACCCAATGGCTTTGCAACGTTTGAAAGAAGCAGCTGAAAAAGCTAAAATTGAACTTTCTTCATCAAGTGAAACTGAAATAAACCTTCCCTACATAACAGCGGTTGATGGTGTGCCAAAACACCTTGTAAAAAAACTAAGTCGTGCAAAATTCGAACAATTGGCCGATAATTTATTTGCACGCTGTTTAAAGCCTTGTGAGGCTGCATTGAAAGATGCAGGCATGAATGCATCTCAAATAGATGAAATTATATTAGTAGGTGGAAGCACCCGTATACCAAAAGTTCAGGAGATCGTAGAAAAATTCTTTGGCAAAAAGCCAAACAAAGGCGTGAATCCCGATGAAGTAGTGGCTGTAGGTGCTGCCATTCAGGGTGCGGTGCTTACTGGCGAGGTTAAGGATGTTTTGTTGCTGGATGTTACACCGCTAACATTGGGTATAGAAACCATGGGAGGCGTACTTACTCCATTGATTCCTTCCAATACTACAATCCCAACCAAGAAGAGTGAAGTCTTCAGTACGGCCAGCGATAACCAGCCTGGCGTACAGATTCATGTACTGCAAGGCGAAAGAAGTATGGCAAAAGATAATAAGAGTTTGGGTATCTTCAACTTGGATGGAATACCACCAGCCCCACGGGGTGTACCACAGATTGAAGTAATTTTTGATATTGATGCCAATGGAATCTTACATGTAACAGCAAAAGACAAAGGCACAGGAAAAGAACAAAAAATTCATATTGAGGCCGGTAGTGGATTAAGTAAGGATGAAGTGGAAAAAATGAAGGCTGAAGCAAAAGCTAATGAAGCAACTGATAAAGCTGAAAAAGAAAAAGTTGAGAAACTTAATCAAGCCGACAGCCTTGTATTTCAAACTGAAAAACAACTGAAGGAATACGGAGAGAAAATTCCTGCAGAAAAGAAAGCTGCAATAGAGCAGGCAGCCGAAAAATTGAAAGAAGCTCATAAGGCACAAGACCTGGCAGGTATAGATACACATCTTGCTGCTTTGAATGCATCCTGGACTGCGGCCAGCGAGGATATGTATAAAGCAACTCAGGAGCAACAACCGGGTGCACAGCAATCCGGAGCAGACGATGCACAGCAGCAACAGCAAAATGCAGGCACAGGGGATAATGTTACTGACGTTCCTTATGAAGAGGTGAAATAAGTGCTACATAATAGCTATACTTTTAAAAATCCCGACAAAATATTGCTGGGATTTTTTCTGCCAGAAAAAAATAGTAACTCACTTAATCCGTTTATTGAATTGACAAAAGTCAATATTAAGTTTAGAGAGAAAAAATTCAAAATGTGAATAAATAATTTACTCTTAGAAAATATTATATTGTTGTTTTCTTTACTTTGGCACTCTAAATTTTATTAAAAAATGAAAAGAACAACTTCGTATTTTCTAATTGCCATTGCAGCATTGGCAATCAGCTTTACTTCTTGCAAAAAGAAACTAAGTGATGCTGACATTAAAGCTGCCGTTGAAAAAGTATTAACAGCCGATCCTTCAGCAAGCGGTGCTACTGTTGCAGTAGAGAAAGGGATTGTAACTCTTACCGGCGCATTAAAGGATGNNTGGAAAAAGGTGTTGTAACACTTACAGGTGCATTAAAGGATGACGCTACTAAAGCCGCAGTTGAAAAACTGATCGCCGGTGTAAAAGGGGTAAAGTCTGTTGTAAATAATTCAACAGTTGCTGCACCTGTTGTTATTGCAAATGATGATCCGCTTACTCAAGCCGTAAATGATGCCTTAAAAGCATTTCCAGGAATCAGTGCAACTGTAAAAGATGGAATTATTTCTTTAACAGGAACTATTGCAAAAGCGGATAGACAAAAATTGATGATGGCATTACAGGCTTTAAATCCTAAAAAAGTGGATGTAGCCGGATTAACAAACAAATAAAAAAGGAGGAACAACATATGTCACTAACAGAAAAATATAAAGAATTAACCGACCTGGCAGTTTCTGCAGGTGTACAAAATCTTAATGTAAGAGAGCAAGATGGCGTATTGTATGTCGATGGCGATGCATCTGGAGCTGTAAAACAGCAACTTTGGGACACGTATGGAAAATTGGATCCTGACTATACTTCAGGTGATCTGGTTTTAAACATCAATAGTGTTGCCAATGTAGTTGAAGGTGCAAAAGTTCGTGTTACTACAACTCGTAGCAACTTAAACATTCGTAAAGGGCCGGGTACCAATCATGATATTATTGGGAAAGCAGCTCATAATTCAGTAGTTACGCTTGTGAGAAAAGAAAACGACCAATGGTGGGTTATCAAAACCGATGATGGTCAGGAAGGTTATTGCTATACACAATATCTTACGCCGATAGAAGCGTAAGCAATTTTTTTATCTCTTTAAAATTGGGGGCCATGACAAAAGATGGCCTCTTTTTTTTTATATTCAACAAAACCTTGTTATGCTTATTTTTAAAATTATTTGAATGAAAGTGCTTAATAACATAGTTTATAATGAAACAATACAATCGAGTTGTAAATAGAAATCATTTAAAGGGTTTAGATACATTAAGAGCAATTGCAGCCATAATTGTTGTTTGGGGTCATATTGAATTATTTAAAAAGGAAAGCGGCATTCAAAACCTGATTGACGATGGTTTCTATTTGCCAAGCGGGCATATTTCTGTTATCCTCTTTTTTGTGATCAGCGGCTTTCTTATTACCTATCTGCTGACTTTGGAAAAGAAAAGAACAGGGACTATTAAACTAAAGAATTTTTATCTGAGAAGAATTTTAAGAATCTGGCCATTATATTATCTTGTTTTAGTTATCTCTTTTCTGCTTTTTAAAGCAGTTTATTCATCAGAAACAATTTTTCTCTCCCTTACGATTTTTCCGAATGTGGCGCATGCACTGGACGCAGGATGGCCAACAAGCCCTCAAATCTGGTCTATTGGTGTTGAAGAACAGTTTTATCTTTTCTGGCCACTAATTCTTATGATTCTGCCATCAAAAAGGATTCCCATTTTTCTGATTTTGTTTTTTTTCATTTATACCTTGTTGCCTACGATCCTTCTTTTTCTGAATAATCAATATTTTGGTAACGAAACTTTATCACATTTCGTCAATAGATTTTTCTACGGCTCAAAATTTAATGTTTTGAGCATGGGTTCCCTTTTCGGTTTTTTATTTGCAGAAAATAAGAAATATCTGAGATTCTTCAAAAACGATTTAGTTAGTTATGTTACTTTGGTTTTAGTTAGTATTTTGTGGGTATCTGGTTTTGAACTTAAGTACTACAATGATGAGTTGTTTTCCATACTTTTTTCCATCGCAATCTTAAAAATTGTATCAGACCCAAGGATAAATTTAGATAAAATTGTCTTTAGATTTATAGGAAAAATTTCTTATGGTATTTATATGTATCATTGGATAGTGCTGCTTTTAGCATTTCAATTTATTTCTCCCTATGGAAATGCATGGCTTTTCAATCTTTATTTGTATAGTTTTGTGTTTGGAATTACATTTTTTATTGCCTGGGTTTCAAATTATTCAATAGAGAGATATTTTTTAAAGATGAAGGAAAAATACAGATAAATTTTCCAAGCCCAGATTGAATATTCGTAATGTAAGCTCCCCCAAATTTAGGTCAAGAAAGCTACTATCAGATATTTAGTCATTACTTAGAATTTTGATGAAAACCTATTTTTAAAAGGTTGCTAAATCAACAATCTAACTGAATAGCTCACATATTTTAGTTTTTTATATGAAATGGAATGTATTGACTGACATTATTGCGGTTACTTCATAATGGCATAATTGTTACACATATTGTGGATAATCAACCTTAGTTTTAACCTTCAAAAGCAATTATTATGGAAATAGAAATTTTTACGCTGGCCGACTTTGCCCAAGATAATAACTCAAAACTCACCATCGTGGGTACATTTGACAGCATTCATGCCAAAGAATTCCCCACACAACATCCGGCCTGCTCCATCGCTTGTCGGCTTCGTTTTGCAGCCAAGGAAGCGGGTGCATATGAATTTAAACTGCGACTAATTGATGCTACAGGTAAAGAAACCATTGAACCGATTACAGGAAATATTAATATTGGCGCACCACCCAACGGTCAATTATCTACTATTAATATTGTAATCAATTTTGGACAACTTCGGTTTGAAAAACCCGGTCGTTACTCATTCGAACTTTATATTGATGGAGAATGGAAATCCGGTTTACCACTCTTCTTAAATGAAATAAAGAGTTGATTGCTATTTATTGTTTTGTTTAACAATTTATTCAGCACTTCTCTTGTTTGACAATTGATACAGTTGTACCTTTGCATCGCAAAACAAAAACTGAGCACCGTAATCCGAAAATCAAAAGTACCTGACCTGAAAAATTCGCTTGCCCCGGTCTCTTACCTCAGATAAGCTCAGACGATTATTAAACGATAGAATAAAAAAAGGAGATTTTTATGAAAGGCATTGCTATGCACTCAAAAGTTCAGTTGAATGAAGAAGCTAAACAACAACTGACTAAAGAAGTAAAAGAAACACTGGCAGTAACCGGTAACAGCTTACATCAAACAAAATTTACAGCAGTGGACTTGTGGAACCAAAGAAGAAATTCACGTTCTGCTAGTGCGATGATGCGTAAATGGAATTTGAACTAAACTAACCCTGATCCTGCGAAAATT
>JRYE01007858.1_pt1 | contig 36796 bp, 40 predicted proteins | sample 235321 | NCBI WGS metagenome assembly JRYE01 (sample SAMN03074214, study PRJNA261473) | activated sludge metagenome | biome: Common Effluent Treatment Plant; feature: Wastewater; material: Activated sludge; isolation source: activated biomass in a lab-scale reactor treating industrial wastewater at... | reverse complement strand
AGGATAATACCCTGAACTAGGGGCTTGCCAATACACAGTCTCAAACCCAATGCGTTTGGCGAGGAGCACGGCCCGAGCCAAATGAAACGCATCGCTGACGACTATTACCGAATCTGCCCCTGGTTTTTTGATATCTAACTCGGCTTTTGAATTTTTGAGATTTTCGTATGTATTGTGCGATTGATCCTCTAGCACATATTTCACCGGTGCTTCTTGATTTTGATCTATCACTTTTGCCATAAACTCTGCTTCTGAAATATCTGAGTCGNNACAACTCTAAGCCTTTTAAAGTCCTATTTTTTAACGCAGGGGTATTGATCGCTGCTCCCAACACAATAATTGCATCAGCGTCTTTAATGTCTGGGCGGATGTGTGCCATCCCCCATACCAAACCCACATCTGCCACAAACAGTAAACCTAAAAACAATATCCCGAAAATCAAAATTTTCTTTATCATTTCTTTAACGAGGTTTTTCATTTTTTTTAAGACCAGAAGCAGAAAAATAATTGTAACGATACTTGTTGATATCTATTTTATAATCATCCGAAACAATAATTTTTTCTTGTTCCAAAAATTGTTTCTGCACTTGAGGTGTGCTGATCATATTTCCCTTAATGGAAATTAAACCGAGATTATTTATCACCCTCCACCAAGGAACAGAATTGCCTCCATCTAAAGTATGGAGCACCCAACCCACCTGACGAGCAGCGCGTGGACTACCACAAGCTACAGCCACTTGTCCATAACTCACCACCCGGCCCTTTGGGATCATCTTAACTGCTTGGACAACTTTTTCCTTAAAGTTCATATAACTTGAGTATACCAATTTTTTCTGGTCTTGACTCCCCTTGCCCAGCCAAATTTCTCGGGTTATAATTACACTACATAATTAGCGTATAATTTAATTTACAGAATCTTTAACGAAATTTTATGAGTTTAAAACACGTCCCTTTCGGTTCAATTGATAAATTTAATGTGATAATTGAAATCGCCCAAGGTAGTCAAGACAAATATGAATACGACGAAGAGTCGGATGTTATTAAACTCGATCGTGTTCTGTTTTCTGCACAACGTTACCCTGCTAACTACGGATTCATTCCAGAAACTCGAGCCGATGACGGTGATCACACCGATGTCTTATTATTTTCTACAAACCCAATTCTCCCAGGCGCGGTGGTTGAAGCGAGAGCCATCGGTTTTATGAACATGGAAGACAACGGTGAGATTGATAATAAAATTTTGGCAGTCCCCACCGAAGACCCACGCTTTGCCCATGTCCAATCATTGGCCGAACTACCAGAACATTCACCTAAAGAAATTAAAAACTTTTTTGAGACTTATAAAATACTTCAAAACAAGCCTGTTACCGTAGGTGAATTCGAAGGTACAAACAAGGCTTTGGAGTATATAGAAAAAACTCGCGAAATTTACCAGCAGGAAATGTCTAAATCCGAATAGAATCATTAGTTATTCTTAAACGCCTTACGTAAAATAAAAAACTGCTCTCAATTTAGAGAACAGTTTTTTAAAAACCCCGTTATTTTAGTCCTGCCAAACATTGGCTCTTAGACGGCTCAGGCAAATTGTTGCACATGGCCTGTTGTACGGCTTTTGTGTCAGTGCTAGTCGGAATGTTTGCAGATGGTGGCAAAGTTGGCATTTCATCAAAATTTACACCAGCTGGAACATCGAACTTACTTTGATCAACTGTCCAACTTTTACAATCAAATTTAACGTCTTGGTTGAGATCCATCCCTTGACTATTTTGCGGTGGTTGCTTGGCTTCGAGGGCATCCAGATTCATTTTAAAGCCATGGTTTGTGCCATCACTCCAAGAATACATAGTGGTGCCATCATTTAGCATGTGGGTTTGCATGGTCACATTATCGTTTTCAACATTGAAATCACCACGCATTTTCTTCTCAGAAGAAACATAAATCACACCGGAAGTAATCGATTTTTCNNAGTAAAATTACATTGTTTATTCTTACCACCGTCAATTAAAGATTTGATAGAACCGGTCTCCGCTTCAGATTGGTCACTAATTTGATCTTTAGAATCAATGTTCTTAGTCTCTGAAGCCACTCGATCGCTGGAATTGTTGCGTGTAAAATAAAACGCTCCCCCAGCAACTACTATAATTGCAATCATTATTGCAATAGCTTTAGTATTCATGATTTTATGAATTATTATTCTTGCCTAGATTATACCCTAATTTACTCATAACGCAAAGCTTCCATTGGGCTTTTTTCTGCTGCGCGTTTTGCAGGATAAATCCCAAACACCAACCCAATCGCACCAGAAACCCCTAATCCAAGAAGGGCCGCAGAGACAGGGAAAGCAAATGTCCAGCCATTTGCTACATAAGCACTCAACGCAAGAGATGCCACATATGATATACTTGCCCCCAGAATGATCCCGATAACTCCGCCAAGTGCTGTTAACATCACGGACTCATACAAAAATTGAGTAAGGATATCACGGTTTGTTGCTCCCAAAGCTTTGCGCAAACCAATCTCTCGAGTACGTTCACTGACAGACACTAACATGATGTTCATAATTCCAATTCCACCAACAACTAGAGATATCCCAGCCACTGAACTTAATAGAACAGTCAAAATTGTTGTAATAGTTCCCACGGTTTCTGCAGCATCAGCCTGAGTGGTCACATTAAAATCATCATCCTTCGGATCTTCAATATTGTGAGATTCTCTGATTGTCGCTTTTATGTCAGCAACAGCCCTGTCTAAATTCTGCTCTGAATCAATTTTTAAAGCGATGGAGTTAAAATAATTAGTCCCAGAAATATACTGCTGGACTGTTGTATAAGGCGCAATTGCCATTTTGTCCAAACTAATAATTGACTGACCTTTCTTTTCTAGTACGCCAATCACACGAAAATTCTGGTCTTTGATTCGGATATTTTGCCCAATGGCATCTGACAAACCAAATAAGTCATCTTTGATTTCCGCCCCCAACACCACAACACGCGCATGCTGGTTTACATCAGCTTCGGTAAAAAACTGGCCATATTCAGGATAAACTTTCAATATGTCCGACATGCTCTCGGACACACCTAAAACAGAAGCTCGGGTAGTTTCGTTTTCATATACCAGTGCGGCTGGTTGAATCACCTCAGGAGTCACCAATTCTAGATTTTGAACATTTGACGGTTTTTTTAAAGCAGTAATATCTTTTTCTCCTAAGGAATCTGTATAAAGTTCTGCGAAATCAGATGGTCCGCTAGCACGCTTACCTGGATCAATGCTAATCGTAGTAGAACCAATACCATCAATTTCTCCAAGAATTAAATTCTGAGCACCCTGCCCAATGGACATGACAATGATAATTGAAGTAATTCCAATCACTATCCCAAGAATTGTTAAAAGCGAGCGAGATTTATTCGTTAACAATCCGATTGATGCAGTTTTTACTCTATGTTTAAATAACATTATTTTGTGTAATTCACTGATGCCCGGCGACGATTTAGTATTGGTTCATCACTTTCAATCAGACCATCTTTAATATGTATGACTCGCTTGGCATGTTCAGCTGTATTAGTTTCGTGGGTAATCAAAACAATAGTGTGCCCATTATCATTTAAACCCTGGATTATTTCCATAACAATTTGTCCAGATTTAGAATCAAGATTACCAGTTGGTTCATCTGCAAAAATCAAACTTGGTTCGCACACTAATGCACGAGCAATGGCAACACGTTGTTTTTCCCCACCAGATAACTGAGCTGGTTCATACTCAAGACGGTGTGCTAACCCAACAGCCTTAATTGCCTGCACTGCTCGATCTGTCCATTCCAATTCTGGAATTTTAGAATACAACAACGGCAATATTACATTTTGTAACACCGAAGTCCGAGCCAATAAATTAAAGGATTGGAAAATAAATCCGAGTTTTTGATTGCGAATCGCTGCTACTTCATTATCAGTGTACTGAGACACTTCTTTCCCTTCAAACAAATATTCACCACCAGTGGCTTTGTCTAAAAACCCCAAAATTTGTAATAACGTAGATTTACCAGAACCAGACGGCCCCATAACTGACAAAAACTCACCAGACTCAACTGTAAAATTTATCCCGTGTAAAACTGGTGTTTCGGTTTCTTCCTGAAAGTAAGTTTTTTGAAGATTTTTGACTTCCACTAGCGTCATACCTACTCACTTTCTGAGAATACCAAGACCTGATCTCCTTCAATGAGTCCAGAAATAATTTCAATATTCCCATCTGAACCACGCAACCCAGTACCAACTGGTTTATCTATCGTCGATTCACCAGATAAAACTTTTACATACTTTGCGCCATTTTTGGTTATAACCGCGCGCTGTGGAACCGCCAATACATCATCATGATGATCCACTTTTATGATGATGTCTGCAGTCAGACCAGATTTAACCCGATCATCTGCCTTAACAAATTGCAACACCACCTTATATACAGCAACGCCCTCAACAATTGATTCAGCGGGATTTATTGATGTAACAATCATCGGGAAAATGACATCTTTACCATAAGCGTCTAAAGTTACATCTGCTTCCATACCGACCTTAACTTGCGCCACATCAATTTCTGGCAAGTTCGCTGACACCTGGAAATTATTTACAGAAATGATAGACACCGCAACCACGCTTGGGGAAATATTTTCTCCTCGCTTGGCAATGACATCGGTGACAATGCCATCCATCGGGGATTTAATAGATCGTTTATTAATTTCATCCTGAGTATCCTGTACGTCCAACTCAGCTTGTTCTACATCAATCTGAGCCTTTTCCACATCTAAATCATCTACTGTCACCAAATCACGATTAGCTGCATCCTTTTCGCCAATAACCCGCACTGCATCTGCAATGGCCTGCTCATTAGTAGTAATGCTGTTTTTAATAGCTAACAGAGCTGATACATGGGTGTTCATCGTTCTAGTTAAAGCATCTAACTCTGTTTGATCGGCTTCCAATTGAGTTGGAATACTATTTGGATCAGAACGACGTTCAACATAATCAATTAAGTTACGAGTCACTTTAATCGCATCGCTTAATTGTTTGGTCGCCTCATAGGTATCCAAGATTAGAGTTTTAACAGCTTGCTGATCGGATTCTCGGCTTGAGGCACGATACTCTTTTATGACGTCATCATACACATCATTGGCTCCATAATATTTTTCCATTGCGTCATCACGATAATCTTCTCCAGTTTGACCGAATCGAATGCGCAACATATTGGCAGATAAATAACTGTGGTTTAAGGTTTCGCGCAAGGTAGTCAAAACATTAGGTAAATCTAAAAACGCATCTGATGTGACGTTATAGCCTTGATCAATTTCTTCTTTTAAATCTGAGTCAGCGTTAAAACGCTTTTCATAAGCGCGCTCTAAATCATTTTCTGACTGAAGTCTGGTTGCATCTTTAGGACCTTTTTGCGCCTCTTCTAACGCCAATTGGGCTCGTTTGACAGATAACTGTTGCTTCTGCAGGCGTATTCGCAAATCTGTATCATCAATTTGTACCAAAACTTCACCTGCTTGAACTTTGTCCCCTATTGCAACATTTACAGCGCTAATTTTCCCAGAGCTTTCTGGGGTTAGAGCAACTTTTTCCGCTGGCTCTATTCGACCGGTTACATCAACTTCTTGAACAACATTGGTTTTTGTAACTGTTACAAAATCGCCTTTTACTACCGGTTTCTTACGAACGAAAAAAATAACCACGCTAATTATGGCTATACAAATCACTGCGGTGATGATTTTGTGTCGTTTAATTAAATTGAACATGTATATTCCTACTATATTTTAACAAATCTGAAAACATTTTGCTAGGATTAATAGACATTGACAAATACCATTAGTTATCCTATAATGAAAAATACTTTTAAAATAATATCCCCTATATGAATGTCGACACATCAGCATTAGATTTGGAAATTCAGAACAACCAAACTTCGTCACAACTGGAACCGAACATGGAACCAGACAATATTCCGGATCAATCCTTCCTCAGAAAATGGGGTGGTTTAGTGGTCTTGAGTTTGGCCTTGGCTATCATCATCATAGACACTACTCTACTAAATGTTAGCTTGAGGGCAATCATTACTGATCTGCATACAGACCTAAAAAGCATGCAATTGGGTAATTACAATTTACTCATTGATTTTAGCAGCCTTCACAATCACTGGTGGACGTTTGGGTGACTTGTACGGACGAAAGAAAATGTTTTTAGTTGGTGCAATTATCTTTGCTGTTGGTTCTTTTATTGCTTCTATTAGCTCAAACATTGGCATGATGATTGCTGGAGAAGCGGTTATTGAAGGTATTGGCGCTGCACTGATGATGCCTGCAACGGCATCCCTGTTAATTACCAATTTTAAAGGACGCGATCGTGCGCTTGCATTTGGCGTTTGGGGTGGGATAGCCGCAGCCTCATCTGCTATTGGGCCAATTATTGGTGGCTGGTTAACTACAAATTATAACTGGCGTTGGGGCTTTCGCATAAACATTGTAGTAGTTGCCTTAGTGTTAATTGGGGCATTTTTGATTAGAGAGAATCACCAACTCCGCAGCAAGTCTAAAATTGACTTTGTCGGTATTCTGCTCTCTTCTCTCGGTTTGCTATCAATTGTGTTCGGTTTTATCCAAGCATCTACTTATGGTTGGTTTAAAGTAAAAGAGCAATTAGTGTTTTTGGGCCACACCTTAAATTTAGGCAGTGTCTCCGCAACACCATTATTCATAGTGATTGGTATTTTAATTTTAGTAGCGTTCATTTTCTGGGAACGCTATACAGAGAACCGTGGCAAAACGCCTTTGGTGTCTTTAAAAATCTTTAAAAACCAGCCATTCGTAGCAGGGATTTCCACAATGGGCGTGCTGGCCCTTGGTCAAGCTGGGTTATTCTTCACCATACCAGTATTCCTGCAAGCAGTACGACATCTTGATGCTTTGCACACTGGCTTAACATTACTGCCGATGTCAATTGCGTTATTGATCGCGGCTCCGTTGTCTGCTTTCTTAAATAAATTCATCAATCCAAAACACTTGGTGCAAATTGGGCTGGTGTTAAGCGTGATTGCCTTTATTGTGTTGCGTGCAAGTTTGAGTGTAAATGCAACTACTTGGGATCTCGCACCTGGATTTATCTTATTTGGTTTTGGAATGGGATTATTAATGGCGCAAGTGAGCAATTTAACTTTATCATCTGTTTCGCCAGAAGAAGCCGGAGAAGCTTCTGGGGTAAACAATACCACTCGCATGATTGGTCAAACTTTAGGCTCTGCCATCTTGGGGGCAATTCTACTATCAACGTTGATCACCAATGTTAATGATGGTATTAGCAAAAGCAAAGTTATCCCAGATCAAGTTAAGCCAGTAATTGAACAAAAGGTTTCTGAACATATTTCAGATATCTCTTTTGGCGAACAAGAAAACGCCTCTGCAGAAATTCCGCAAGCGATTGCGAGCGAACTCAACCACATTACAAATAATTCAATTGTTGATGCCAACAAAACCGTTATGGTATACGGTTTAATATTTATCTTGCTTGGTTTAGCCGTTTCCACACAACTTCCTAATTCAAAAAATGAAAACGAACCAGCTGGGATTCCAGAAGCAACTGATGAAGAAACAGATAAGCAAGAAATAGTAATTTCCAAACGGACCGCGCGCTGGTTAATGGCTTTGGGTGTGGGAATTATTGCTATGATGGCAATTATACTTGCGAATATTAAAACTGATAAGTCTAAGAATGATGAGTCTTCCGCCGTCAACAGCACCAGGCCACAAACCGATTCACAAACCCAAACTACACCGAACTCAGAACAAAACAATCCAGACAACAACAATGTTGTAGAGGAAACTCACCCCTCTACCACAAACACCGACATGCAAACACAGACCAATGTTGAATCTAGTACAAGTGAACCTGCTACTGATCTCTCGCCACTCACTTCAACAAGCACTTCTCCCTATTCTAACCATGACTTACATTTTGCTTTTGAAAAACCTGCAGACTGGCAGATTGTTAAAAATAACAATGGCGAAGTTGTATTTAAATCAGGGGCAATGATGTTCAATATACAATCCAGCGAAGCTGTTAACGGTGATTACGAAACTTTAAAAATGTTCTTAGAAGAACAACCGAATATCCATAATATCAAAGTTGCAAAATTCGGCAACCGTGATGTATATCAATTTAACATTGACGGCTTATATAAAACTGGATATGCTTTCTTAGAAAATGGGCGGCTATTCTACATCCTCGGACCAGGTAGTGAAACTACTCCGCTAGTGGATATCAGAACGTTTTAACTTACATACATTGATTGAATTAATTCAATTAATTAGCTAAATTCTGCATCCTACATTTTTAAGAACTTTGTCTAAGTGTATGTCGGATCTTCTCAGTTAATTCTTGAGTGTTAAAATCTCCGCGATTCTCGATTCTCAATAAAGGTAATCCAGCGACCTCCAAGATTCTTTCAACTTCTTTATCACGTTCTTGTCTGTCTAGTCTTTCGTGACTTTTATCGTCAAGCTCAATGGCGAGTTTTGGTGAAATGTATATTTTGTCACATAATACAAAATCCACTGATTTTCGATTGATATGCGCTAGAGATCCACGCCAGTCCTGCCCGACGACCTTATTATCAAGTATGGTTGGTAAGTGAACCTGCGCAAACACATGATACTCATTTCCCACTACTGAAAGTAGTGCATCATAAAACTCATGTTCCGCGCGCGTTAGGAAAAACTGTTTACGCTGGTATTGGTATTTTGGCTTTTCCTTGTTGTCTTCACTTTCAAAACTAGCTTTGAACAATGTTATGATAATCCCAACAGCGAAAATTATTCCAATAAATACGTAAAGTTTCGTCATAGATGTGATGCCTTGGAAATGTTTATTTTTTAAATATTAAGAATTTTTTTGACGATGCTAGTCCGCACAGAAAAAGTCTTGTGGCTGATCGTCTCGGGCTATAATCGTGGTTCTGTCAAACCACAGTTGACTTGTCAAGTTATTTTTAATTGGGTGGCTGTAATTTTCCACATGCTATTTGTTTTCTTTAATCAGTTTGAATCGTTTGACTTTTTTGTTTCCAATGTCGACTGTTTCCAACAACATTTCGAATGGCCTGATCCATAAGTCGTGCTCACCATACAAAGCTTGATAGACAATAAATTCTTTCAAGGTCTCACTGTGCTTTGCAACACCAATCACTTTGTAATGTTTACCTTTATAATGTTCGTATACTCCGAGTGGTATTTTTTTTATTTTCATAATTACCTGGGTTAAATATATTGTTTTTTGGTCAAATGTCATTGATTACAAATCAGATATACGCGACTTGGGTGCACAGGATTATTCTGTGGAATAACGAGAAACATCATTCACTTTAAGCTTCGACGATACTGGATTTTCCACTGATCCTAATACTAGGTTTATCGTTACGCCAGGCATTAAATTTTTGATAAATTCAATAACTCTAGAAGACTCATCCCCTTCCAGCAAAGCAAAACGAACTGTATTTTCTTTATCAGAAGCATTTTCTGCCAAACAGATAATATTATTCTCTATAGTAAATTTTCGAATTCTTCCACGAAACATAACCCCATGCAAAGTATCTGTATTACTTTCAATTTCGTAAATATCCCAAAGTAGTTTCATGGCTAAATTATACCAAAAATCCGCCAATCGAGGGAATTACCTTTCTAACACGTCTCGTGTGCCCGAGACGCGTACGCTCCTCGTGCTAGCTCTTATTGGCTGGGCTCCTCGAGCTAGAACCATGGTTTGCTCAAGTCCATGGTTGGCTCTTCTTAGTATTTCCAGTGAGCTCGGATCTACGAAACTCGAGCATTAACTTTTTAAGTATTGTTCTGAACTATTAGCGTCATGGGAGTCAAAAGTTTTGTAGTTTATTAAAAGTTCTTCGCCAATTTCTATATCCCTATTTGCAATGCAATCTTCATCGCCCTCAAAGTCTCTTGTGGTGATATTATCATTTTCCGAGGAATGATTTATAAATCTACCGTTATCAGCACACAAAACATACTTATTATACAATGGGGAAAAATATGCATAAATCATTATAAATTCTTTTTGTACTTCATTCATTAAATTCAATTCTTCTTCTGAGAACAGAATTTCCCATTTAGGAGCAAATTTCCATACTACAGTTCCTTTTGGAATTCTTTGTTCAGCGAATACCCCTAAACCTTGAATCTTGCTTTCTTTTACTGAAGTTTTTACTAGCATCATAAGCTTATTAGTTTAATTCAGATTTGATAGCACCGTTCGTACGCCCGAGACGGGCACGCTCCTCGTGCTAGCTCAAGTTGGCTGGACACACCGGTCAAGCACTGTTCTTTAGAGGCATTATAAGGCTTTCTGAGAGGCTTTTCCAAGGTGGGACTGATACAGTTAGGTCGGGGCTGTTAAATGAAAATTAGACAAATTAGACTCTTCCAAGCCTTGGAGGGAATTTAGTCTATTTTATGGTAAATCGTATAATACAAATTATATGTTCGCTTTGAGCTTAGCGATTAAATCCTTAAATTCATCAATTGAGTTTACGTAATAAACCCACTCACTTCCTGAGGATTGTTCTTTCATGTCTAAATTTTTGATGATGTTGGCAACTATTTCTTTCCAATCTGTTCCGTCAGGGGTCATGAAAAATATCAACGGCTGAACTTTGCGCTTTAAGTATTCTTTAATCTGGTTTTCGTGAAAAACCGTAGTCCATTCAAGCTGAGTTCCAATTCCACCTTTTGGTAACACCACAGCAATATCGCTAGTGGTTATCATACGCAACCGATCAAATATATCATCCGCAGTGTTAGTAAACTGAGCATCTTTTACTCTTTCCCAATTCGCATCATGGTCTTTCTGAGGGACTGCAATGTGCATAAACGGAGATAGGTTACTTTTACTGATCACTTCTGTAGCCATATCATTGATCGCAGACATCGCACCACCGACATAACCTCCATGCATGACTCCAATACCAGACTCTAATAAATACTGAGTTATTTCTTTGATAGCCGTATATTCGCGGCTATTCTCATCAATTACAGATTTTCCGAATAAAGAAGCATAATATTTAACGCCAGATTGTTGTTTTAATTCGTTTACATTATTTATCATACATTTTTCTTTAATTCATAGACGAACGCCATTGGTTTATTTTTCCAATAATATCTTGCATATTGTTTTTTGAACTGATTACTTATGGGCATACAAGAGACAACATTCACGACTTTAAAATACTTCTTGAATAGATCTTCGTATTCATTTCGTGTTTTATAGTAGTGATAAAATACTCCGTTTTCTCCAGTGGCACCATGTTGGAATCTGTACCTTTGATTACTCGTCAATACTTTACCTGTCGCATCTGAATACTTTTGCAGTTCATATTCTGGATTTAGAGTGGCTAAAATATAAGAACCGCCTCTCGCAAGAATCCTATTAACTTCATTCAAATGAAAATCTAAATCTTTAATTGAAAGGTGCATCAGAAAATTTCTTGAAGTAGCCAAATCAACGCTTTTAGTTTTGAATGGGAGTTTGTGACCACTCACTAAATTCATTCGCTTGATATCAATGGAGTTAGGGTAACCTAAGTCACGGTGATATTTCTTAGCTTCTTTTACTAACGACGGAGATTGTTCAATACCAATAATGCGCTTCACATTTTGACGAGCTTCATCTAATTTTTTACAACACATCAAAGCTGGAATATTTTGCTCGTAACCAAATAAAAATTGAATTGCTAAAATATTGGTGCCCGCGCCAAAATCAACTACCGTAGCATTTTCGGTAGAGTTTAATCTTTTACACAATTTTGGATATAAGACAGGATTGATACAATAATCTAAGCCAACATTTCCTTGTTGCTCCAATTTCGACCACAGTTTGACCCAGTCTTTACCACCATATAGATCTTTACTCATCAGTTACTATTTCTTGGTTTTAGGAAGAGTGTCCCACAACAAATCAAAAGTGTCATGAAATATATCTAACATAGGTTTCATGTCGATAACTAATCCAAGCACTTTTAAAGATGGGTTCATAATTAACAGCTTGTCGTCTAAAATATCAACACTGCTACGAAACTTATAAGTAGCTGGTATAATTTTAACCTCTCGATACTTTAAACCTTCGGGCTCATATTTCAAACCAGGCTTTTTGAATATTACCTTTGTTTTAATTTTGCGTTTATCTAACTGATGACGAAAGTCTTGGAGGAACTCATCATCTACCGGGAGCCAATCTTCAATGCTGGCAATGGCTTTCCATTGCTTGTATTTTTTCAAACCATCAAGATAGAAGTTCTTAAGTTCCTGAGTCGTATTCAAGAAGTAAACTCCACGCTGTTTGGTTTTACCAAGCTTGATAGCATGGTTAATAAGTTGGTTCATATTTTATATGATAATTACTATAATTGTAACAAAAAACCGCCACTTGGGCGATTCCTCGATTCCTTCGATCTTAAGGGCACTTAGGTCACTCGATAAGATTTTAATTGGCTGGCCATTTAGAGCTAGAACCAAAATCGGCGTTGCCCTGGTTAGCTTTTCTAAGTGATTTTATTTTATCACATCGACGGCATTAGAGCTCATCTAAAAAGTGACAAATGTGACAGTCTATCAGCATTCCAGATTCAGTCTAAATCTGTTACAATTATGAGTAATTAAGTACTTTTATTATGAAAAATGAACTAGAAGCCAAATTTTTATCAGTAGATAAAGAACAAGTAAGAACCAAATTAAAGGAACTAGGATTTACCCTTGATACCCCTGAATATACCATGAGACGCAAAACTTTTGATTTTTCCAAGGTTGATCCTGGTAAAAATAAATGGGGACGTGTTCGACAAGAAGCAGATAAAACCACTATGACTATTAAGGAAGTAACTGGTGACGGAGTTAACGACACTTTCGAAGTTGAGTTAACCGTCAATGATTTTGATACAGCGGCTAGTTTTTTCGAAGCTTGCAACATACATGCTAAAGCATTTCAGGAGAATATGAGAGAAGTATGGAAAAGAGATAACGTTGAAGTTACTATTGATACTTGGCCAGGTCTGCAACCATTTATAGAAATAGAAGGTCCAACAGAAGATATACTCAAGGCAGTTAGTGAAGAGTTAGGGTTTGATTATGCAAACGCAGCATTTGGCAGTATCGATATGATATATGAAAAAGAATTAGGAATCCCCGCTTCAACTATTATCAAACTTCCAGAAATTACCTTTAGCACTGTTCCAACAAAATAATATAAAAATTAAAAGCCGTTGATTTTCATCTTCGGCTTTTATCTTTTTAGTTGAATTAAAGTTGGCTTGATTGGCGGATATCTGTATTCTCCAGGTTCCTCCATACACCAACCATGAGTTTGACCAGGTGTTCTGCAATTGAAATTGCNNTGCTATCTATTTCACCGATTGACCCTTGAAGTGTTTTCTTGAAACCAGTGTTTTCATCTAAATAATTGGATACAGAAAATCCAATATCTCGACGTAAGTAACAAAAGTACATATTCAATGAAGGGTCAACTCTCACATAATCACCAAACTTTTCTTCACAGACAAGTTGATGTTTGCATGAATTGCACGGCTGCATACTTCGATCAAGCTTGTCTCCAAGTTTTACTTCAACTAGACCACCACCTTGTAAATGGAATTGCAAACGCTTTCTGCCAATATCTTTTTTCACCCTTTGGATCGATACAGTGCTCGGAAGTATCTCCGATTTGACCACTGGTCTCCAGTCCTGATATTGCGACTTATAACTCTCATCGCTCTCAGGAGTCCAAAGAAGTGTGAAAAGTTTGAGTCGGCATTTGTAGGTATTCAAAAAAGATAGTTGTTCAGAGATGTCTGAGGTAAAACCCTTTAACAAAACTCTGTTGAAATCTACTTTAATACCCAGTTCGGAGGCTTCTGTAATTCCTGCGATAAACTTCCAGTAGTCTCCGTAACCACCAGCAATTTCTTTGAACATGACAGGGTTGGTAGAATGCCAACTAGTACGAATCAAACCTAAGCCAGCTTGGCTAAGGCTTTTGGCGTACTTATGTAGTAGTTGCCCATTGGTTGTCATGGAGACTTTGAATCCCAAATCTACCAATGCTTTCACCATGTCATCTATGCGATAACTCCCATCTGCCCATAATAATGGTTCTAAAGCCCCAATCTCGATATTAGAATTTCCACCTGACTGTAGCCATAGTTTACCAATCCTGACTATATCATTGAGTGATAATGGCTTCATTCTTACCTCCTCGCGATACATAGTCGTTAATCCAGTCAGACGTTTCTTTGGCAGTCATAACACCTGTATCAACATGGATCAAACCGAACGAAAGAAATACTTCATTAACTCGATCCAAAAATCCACTATTATTTTCCAGCTTTACATCGGACACACCGACATTACGATCTTTGATTCGTTTGTCACGAATCGCAGTCTCGCAATTTAAATGGAACGAAAAGTGTGGTTTTANNACCACTGGACCATTTTTCAATAATTCAGTAATAACCTGATGATCATGCTGCACAGCTAACATATAGAAGCAATATCTTTCTAAAGCTTTCGCCCCGAAATCAACTTCTTTCCTTAACTCAGAAAATATTCCTGATGGTGACTTATGATATTGGAATCCTTTCTCAACAAGCATCAAAGCTGTCGTAGTTTTTCCAACACCGTCTACGCCATCAAGACTAATAAAGATATTAGTTTTCATACCACCTCCAAAACTAATCTATAGATAAAATCAAAAAATTCCTTTTGGAGTTTTTTAATTTTACCGTAACCTCGTCATCCTCATGCTTGCCAATTAGCGCAGTGGCTATCGGTGAGCCAAGAGAAACAACAGTGATGGTTTTATTGTCATACTCATGTTCTGTTCCCCCGCCTGCCGGCAAAAGAAAATAAAACATTTTCTGTCCCGTGTCAGAATCTTCCAACTTCACAAGTGCATAGATGGAACCGTGTTCCACTTTTGGCGGATTGTTCTTTAAAACTTCTAAACTGCTCAGTTGCTGACGCATCTCTGAAAGCGTCCGCTCAAGCGCACCAGCCAAATACTGAGCTTCTTCTTTGAAGGTGTCATAACGAGACACCATTGCTCCTTTATGGAACTTGGATTCATTTTCAGCCGCTGTGAGACCACTTTCAGAAGATTCGATGTTTGAACGAAATTCCGCAATTAAGGTATCCAGAATTTTCAACTTTAATTCTTCCATATTTTCTCCTTAAAAATGTAAAAGTAAGCCATCTATTAACTATAAATGACTTACAATTATGGGATATTTTTATAGTTTTGTCAATGGTTTTAAATTCTAGGCAAATTACTCCGACCCTACTTATTTATCATTAAACCATCTATGAAAATTTATTTGAGAATAAATAAACTTACAGAGACAAATTAATGCGTTTAGTAATACTAAAGTCAAAATGACAAACGGTACTAAAAGCAAAACTACAACAGAAGTTTTTAGTGCTATTATATGCAGCCATTGAGCAAAATCGATCTTCGCACCAACGACACTCGCTATATAGGTAACCGCAATTCCATAGCACAAAAAAGCTGACAATAAACTGTAATTGATTAATTTTATTATCCAAGAATTGAAGTCTTTTTGACTTACCTGCAAGAAAAAATATCCCAATAGATAAACTCCTATACCAGCACTCCAACTCAAAACTGTTTTATTGATTTCCTGGTCAGACTTATTAGCTATTTCTAATAAAACTAGAATAATAGTGGGTAGAAAAATTGCTAGAGAGATAACAAGCTCAAACCTCTTTTCAACATTGTGCATTAATTCGTTTTCTGCTTTTTTCATAGAAAATTTTTTATACTTAAAATCCTTTCAATTAAGCTAAATTTTATCACTAAAAAGAGTAAAGTGTAAAGTTATCCACAAGCAAGCCTTGAAAATAAGTGCTATTATCTGCTCATGGAGATCCATATCAGCAATTCTAAAGTCAGTTCTGTTAGTTTTCCTAAAAGGAAAAACCAGAATGTGACTGAGAAGAATTGGGATAGCTCCAAAGACAACCGAATAGTTTTAGAGAAAAAGCAAGTCTACATTGACGGCAAAGACGGTGAAGTCAAAGTCGATTACAAGGTTCCACCGCATATTATGAAAGATATTGCGAATGGAAAAATTGACCTAAATGGAACCTATTTTACCGAAGATGCTGACCACGAAATTGAAACATTGCTAGACATAGCCTTGGAACAAAAGTATGCTCAAGCTACTTCTGAAAGCCATAGAAAAGTCTTAATGCTCTTGGATGGGACTTTAAAACTCTAAAACAAGAAGTTAGTGCCGCTTAAATAAGTTTATTTAACTCGCCTGATTTCATAGAAGATTTTAATATATCATTTTTTGATATGTTGAGATTTCTTATGAAGTCAGGTTTTTTTATTTTTAATAATTAAACAGAACAAAAATGCAAAAACTTACTTGGACAACGATCCAAAAACGGGTTGATGATCTTATCCCTCAAAAGGTCAATCCTCGCAAAATGTCTGATAAACAAATGTCAGACTTAAAACGCAGCTTAAAAACTTACGGGCTTGTAGAAATTCCTGCTTTGGATTTAGACGGCCGAATTTTAGCTGGTCACCAAAGATGTACTGCTTTAAAACTTCTCGGTCGTGGCAAAGAAATTATTGATGTTCGCATTCCAAATCGCAAACTTACTAAAAAAGAAGCGGATCAATATCTTATAGCTTCTAACAAAATTCATGGGGACTGGGATATGGAACTGCTTAAAGAGTTCGATTTCGGTACTTTAGAATTCGCAGGTTTCGACAAAGTTGAACTTGGTGATATATTCGATCAAGACAAAGAAGTTCAAGACGATAATTTTGACATTGAAAATGAGCTGAAGAAAATCAAAAAACCAACAACGCAGTTGGGAGACTTAATATACCTCGGTAAAAATCGGCTTCTTTGTGGCGACGCTACTAAACCAGAAAATCTGAAACGATTATTTGGCAAAGACAAAGCTAGTATGATCTATTCTGATCCAATATATAATTTACGAATAAATTATCGAACAGGTATTGGTGGTAAGCAAGACTACGGAGCTGATGTTGAAGACGACAGAACTCACGAAGAGTATAAAAAATTTCTCAAAGACAGCCTTGAATGTGCTTTAAGCGTAGCGCAAAAAGATTTACACGTCTTCTACTATTGTGATCAAGTACATATAGGAACGGTTCAAGACATTTACCGCTCGTTAGGGATTGAAAACAAGCGTGTTGCCTTGTGGTTGAAAAACTCACAAAATCCTGTACCTTCCGTTTACTGCAACAAAGTTTATGAACCAGCAGTTTACGGTATCCGAAACAAACCATATCTATCACCTTCCGTATCTAACCTTAACGAGGTTATGAATAAGGAATTCACCACTGGTAACGACCTAATAGACCAGGTCGATGATTTTCTTGAGATTTGGACTGCAAAACGATTGTCGTCAAAAGATTATCACCATGCAACCTCCAAGCCTCCTCAACTTCATCAAAAAGCAATTCTAAGATGCACTAAACCAGATGATATTATTCTAGATAGCTTCATGGGTTCTGGAAGCACCTTAATTGCAGGAGAATCTTTAGGTCGTAGAGTTTACGGCACAGAACTTGCTCCTGCGTTTTGTGATCTCATTATCCGTAGATGGGAAAAACTGACAGGCAAAAAAGCTAAAATAGAAAGAAATGAAAAAAGACAGGAAAACAAAATTTCTAGAGGTGCTTGAGAAAACTCCTATTATTCAATACGCCTGTGATCAAATAGATATTTCCCGCAATACTTACTACCGCTGGATGGAAGAAGACTTAGATTTTAGGATGCAAGTAGCCCAACGAATGCAAATTGGTATTGATCGAGTAAACGACTTTGCAGAGAATAATGTTCTCAAAGGAATTAAAAACTGCGATCCTGGTATGACTAAGTATTGGCTTGGTTCTAGACATTCTGCGTACCGTAGACCTTTTACGCTTCATCTACAGAAGAATGAGCAACAAGCTAAGCTTGATAAAGAGCTTGAAGAAGCTAGACAAGAAATAGCTGCCTTAGAGATTGAAGAATGGCAACTTGGTTGGCTTGAAATAGGTATCCCAGATGGTAAGACAAAAAGACCTCTCACCAAAGAAGAAATAGATAAAAAGCGAAAAGAGCTTATCAAGAGACGTAAATATCTTGAGGGAAAGTACGGGATATCTAATTAACTTTTACGAGCCAACCACAGGCAGTCCAGCCTTGTAAGTTTTTGTATTTAACAAGACAGTAATCAAGACTGCCTGTAAGTTGATGTTCAGTCACCTCCACTATATCGCCTTGCTTTAGCTTTCCTACAACAGTTCTGTCATTGTAAGAGCGAAATAGATTTAGCTCTTTAGGGTTTATATATTTGAACTCTTCAGACTCCACTTTATAAGTACCCAGTTCAAAGTTTGGCTGTGATACAACCGGTGCAGCAGTACCCACTGATTCAATCGGTGATTCTTCTACTATTGTATCTTGCTCGATTAGTATTGCTGTACCAATTATCATCACGATGATTGCAATAACAACTCTAGCTGGTCCAGAAAAATTTACATTCAAATATTTTTTGGAAAGCGTATTAGTTATTGGCAATATAATTGCTGCAGCTATTATTAAGGGAATATTCATTATGAGTAGCCCGGAAATCATGAAAGCGATTCCGATTAAATACATAATGATTATTCCCCCTGTGACTGATTTTGCAGTCTGTGTATTTTCTTGATCCATTTGCTTGATAGGACTTAATTATTAATTCCGTATGCGGGATACAAAAAGCCCGCCACGGGTAGAGGCCGAACCTCTCGTATCCGTTTCCAGATACGGCCTATCAAGCAAACCCCATGACGGGTTTATTATGCTTGATAGGTCTTTCAACCATATCCCAAAGAAAGCCTTTGGGGGTTAGGTTTACTATAAGTTGTAAGGAAATAATAGCAAAAATAAGGCTATTATTCCAGCCATATTGTATCGCATATCTTTAATTTTGCTAAGGCTAGCTGTTGGCAACTTGTTGGTAACTAACCTTAGCAAAACCAGTGGACTCTGGCATCAATATAGGTATGCAAACAGACCAAATTTCAGCCCTTATTGGGAAGCCAGTAGAAATACCAACTACAGCCGTTAAATACGTCTTATATGCCAGAAAATCAACTGAGCAGGACGAAAAACAGGCCTTATCCATAGATAGCCAGGTTAAGGAAATGCTTGCAATTGCAGAAAAAGAAAACTTGGATGTTATAGATATCAGGCGCGAAGCTCATTCAGCAAAAGATTCAGGCGAGCGTCCCGTATTCAAAGAAATCTTAGAAGATTTAAGGCGAGGACGATTTAATGGAATACTGGTTTGGCATCCTGATAGATTGAGCCGCAATGCCGGCGACCTTGGTTCCATAGTGGATCTTATGGATCAAAAACTATTAGTTCAGATTAGAACTTATGGTCAGACGTTTACCAACACACCAAGTGAAAAGTTTCTACTCATGATTCTTTGTTCGCAAGCCAAACTTGAGAATGATAACAAGAGCATTAACGTAAAACGCGGACTAAAGACCAGAGTTGAAATGGGATTATGGCCCGCTCGCCCACCGACTGGATATTTGAAAGAGAATCGATTAGATAGAAAATGCGAAACATTAATCGATCCACAAAGAGCACCTATTATTAAACAAATGTTTGAGAAAGTTGCATACGAAAAATGGAGTGGCAGAAAAATATACAACTGGTTAAAGTTTGAGATTAATTTCAAAACTTTATGCGGAAATAAAAGTTTAACTCTAAGTAATATCTATCACATTCTTGAAAACGAATTCTATTACGGAATATTTGAGTACCCAAAGAAAAGTGGTAATTGGTACACAGGTAAACATGAGTCAATAATCACCAAAAAATTATTTGATCAAGTTCAAACCCAGCTTAAAGGAAATGAAGCAAAAGTTTACCAAAAGAAAGAGTTCGCTTTTACTAAATTAATTACTTGCGGCTTATGCGGCTCTGGAATTACAGCGGATGAGAAATATAAAAAACTAAAGAGTGGTGAAATTAATTCCTATATTTACTATGGTTGTACTAAGACCAAAGATTTAAATTGTTCATCTGGATATATCAGAGAAGAAGAATTAATTAAAGAGCTTTTAAGAATAGTTGACGAAATTGAGATAGACAGACTGGAATTACAAGATAAGATAAAATCTGAAATTAAAAGGTATGAGTTTTTTACCAATGACGTGTTTGGTAAAAAAAGTTCTAAATTTGATACTAAAATCAACGCCAAGCTGTATATAAAGTATATACTCAAACATNNATTATCAACAAGAAAGTGAAATTATTGTATATGTAAAAAGACTCCTTATAAGAGAAGCTAACGCCACCAGCAGGTTTTCCATTAAAAAAGCGAGCTAAACAACAGCTCGCTTGAATACTGAAAAAATACATCAATGACTTGACCTTTCGATGGTAAAATTACCAACGTAATTCGGATCAAATGCCCCAACAGTGCAATTTACAGCTGAATCTAGCCTAATCCCTGTAATGGTACCTGACCAGTTAGCATTAGAACTCATGTTAACATGAATATCACTTGCTCCCCATGCTGGTAGGTTATACGACACAGATTTTGACTCTGACCATCCCGATGAGCTACTTGTAGTAAAGTAAACTTTTAGAGGATTGTTATAACAATGGTTGTACATATTTATGTGCACCTTATTATATACACTTGCCTCAGCAGAAATACCACCATCACAAGGATATGTGTCACAACCCCTTCTAATGAAGGGATCAGCATTTCCGTCAGTCCATAACGCTCCTCCAGAAACCCCCCAGCTAGAGAAATTGAAAAGATCCCAACCTTCTCGATCACCATTGTTATCGAAAGTCCACCTATATCCCCCTACTGCAAACACTACTGGATTATAAGTCTTGTTCGCAGCTTGAAAATCAGAATCTGCAGTATGAACCGACCTGCCGATCATTGAAGGAAACCAAGGTTCATTATTACCGTCGTTTCGATCAATTTGATAATGCAAATGGGGTCCTGTGGAAGCACCCGGACATGTATCTCCAGAACCGCCGCCGCTTTCACCAATTTGGGTTCCAGTGGTAACTGTTCCGCTTGAATAATATCGACTACGCAAGTGTGCATAAGTGAAATAAATCGTCTCACTAGTATTCCAAGGATTGGTAGACGCAATAACTATGAGTCCTCCCCAACCACTGGTATTACATTCAGAACGAACTATTGTTCCACCTCTTGTCGCATATACCGGAGTTCCGCTATTAACTGGGATATCTACCCCCGGATGACTTCCGCAACCCTCACCTTCGCAGCCCGATGTTGCGCCGCCATCTTGATTATCACGATACAAAGTTCCGCCAGAATACCCTTTAGTGCCTGTGCCTGGAGTACCGTAGTAAGTACCATTGTAATCTCGCAAATCAGCAATTGGCTTTGCCATGCCCGTAGCCACCAAATCAGCTCTCACAGGCACAGTCGCAGGGATTAAAATTAAAGCCAGCACGAAAGCTGACTGTACAATTTGATGTAAAGTTTTTCTCATTTTTCCTCCTGTTATTTTCTAGCAGATGCTAGATATGCTTACGCATTTCATTATTTTATACGTAAATATTATTAAGGTCAATAAATATAAAAACAAACACATCATTAGTATGTGTTTGTTTTTATATGTTTAATTCATTAGCCTAAAAGTGCCGATAACCGAATTAGCTTCTTCCGAAGTGATATTTTGACTATCTGATCGACTATACACTACTTGAACTACCCATCCATTATGTTCATAAAAATATGAAGTGCTATGCTCTAAATCTAACTTATAAACTCCGATACCGTTTAGTGTTGTATCAATTAAATTACTACGGTTATCGCCCAATCGTTCTAAACGCTGATGTAAACCTTCTTTGTGCACTACTATCTGCAACAAGTATGGTGCTGTACTGTAATTCACTGCTTTCTCTTTTGTAATATCATACACGCTTGATGCATAAGCCGTTCCCTCAGTTTCATCTTGAGTAAACCAGCTTTGTGGGTACGCAATTTGATAGCCAGCAGGATTACTATAGATTATCCAGCCTAATGGAATTCCATTATTCGGATCATTATTTATTTTAGTTGTACCAACTAAAATCTCTCGATTCGAATCAACTGGAACTCCTGGTTTATAAATAGACTCTTCATACTTTTTTAAGTCTTCTGCCAATTTTTGAGAATCAGATTGACCTTTTTGCAACCATTCTTCTAAGGTCATATTAGGGTTACTAATAGCTACTGCCAATACAACATTGTCAGCCGTGATATCGATTGATACTTTTTCTCCTTTTGCATTTGTATACCCAACTCTTTTTAATACTGTTTTATCTTCGCCAATGAAAGTTTCATTGTCTTCATAAGTAAGATCTTCAGCATTATATGCTTCTTCTAATATAGCCTGAGGATCAGAACCTAAATCATGCGCCAATGATTGTTTTTGATCATCAGTTAAAGTATTAAGCCTTTCAATAGCTCCTTTAACAATTTCTTTTGCTTGAGCTTGTTTTGTATTTACGTTTCCACCATTTAATGTGAAGGTGGTAATAATCAATGCCACCACTGCCAGAGCCGCTCCTAATGGTAAAAGTTTTTTAAAATTCATAGTGTTTCTTATTCTTTCCCAGAAACTTTCCTTTTTATTAAATACGTCAGAATTAAGCAAAGCTCTACGCAGATTCTGCCTGTGCTGAGAATTCTGAATGTTTGGTACATCCAGTTGTTCTAAAGTCTTGTTTAATTCTTCTGTATTCATTGGTTTCTGAACTTAATTTAATATAATTTCGACCTATAATAATACAACGGATTGGGTCGAAAAGGGTTGCACGGTTCTACATTAATTCTTTTAATTTATCTATTCCGCGGGACAATAAGGATTTAATAGTGCCTTCTTTTTTATTTAGAATCTCTGCTATTTCTGAAATCTTTTTCTTTTCAAAATACTTCAAAGCGATGACTTCCTGATATATGTCGGGTAACTCCTTAACTTTCTTATGCATTTGTATAAATGACTGATGCTTTTCCAGCTCATTCTGTTTTTCCATCAATTCAATTTCTAAGTTAGATTCTGATTGAATATCAAATCCACTATTTTCTTGTAATTCATTTAATGAAAGGCTAGTCTTTTGACTGACTCTGAAATGATCATTAAGCTCATTAATCGCTATACGATAAAGCCATGACGAGAAAGGCACTGCTTGCCATTTAAACTTCTTTAAGTTATTTAAGGCCTTGAAAAATGTTTCAGAAACTATGTCTTCAGTAAGTTGTACATTTATAGTTCTTTTCAAAATATACCCATAAATTTCTTGGTAATACTTATCAAAAAGAAGCCCAAAAGCTTCTGGGTCTCTTTGGGCTCGAAATACCATTTCTTTCTCTTGATTCAAATCCATCCAATGAGTAATTTAGTTTAGTTATATTATAACGCATCTGGGTAAAAAAGGTTGCAAAAATCAGCTTAGCAACGGTATCACTACGGTCTCCTAAGCGGATAGTCCGAAAGCCGAATATAAAAAGACCTCCATGATACAGGAGGTCTTTACAAGATTAATAGCGTGGCGCTACTAGTTGGAATCGAGTGTCTTAAGGTGGCCACCTTATTTGAAGTGCGAATTCAAATTTAAGACCTCTCCGCCGGTAATATTTCACGCTCTTAGCAGACTTGTTCGGAGGGATTACTCCAACCCCGTTAGGCAGTTAGCCACATAAAGTGACGCTGTCGTGCAGATATTATAGCATATAGTGTAGTTAACACCAAATTAATATTTCAAAAAAACCGCTTCTTCGGCGATCTTATCACGGCACTCGTGCGCCCTAATTCCATACGGTATTCGTGCTAGCACCAGTTGGCTGGGGTACCAGGATTCGAACCTGGGAATGAGCGGACCAGAACCGCTTGCCTTACCACTTGGCTNNTTGCCTTACCACTTGGCTATACCCCAATGTAGCTTCAATTATATAAGCTATTTAAAACTTTGAGTAGTTCTGGTCCGCTTGGCGGACCTCTACTATTAACGGCCTGCTACGCAGGCCTATGGCGCTTGCCTTACCACTTGGCTATATAACTAGAGCATTATAAGAAAAAATAAACTTTTTATCAAGAGCAGTGCAATTTCACAAAATGTGATATAATATAAAAAAGTACCGAGACTAAGAGCTAGAAACAAAATGTTGAAAATTGCAAAGTACGTTATATATCTGGTGATTGCGTTAGCGGTGGTAGGCTTGTTTTGGTTTTTACCCAAATACTCCTATGTGCAAAAAAATCCTGGTTACTGCGCTAACCTAACCAAACATTTATATTACTGTGGCACCCAAGCAGATTTAAAACAAATGTTTGAATCAACTTTGCAAAACAAAGATGAAATTTTGCAAAACAAAGATGAAATCAAAAAACAAATAGAAGCACAACAATGAGGCATATTCCCCACACTAGCCGAATTTTTATCGGCCTACTAATCATCACCTTGCTACTCACATATATCGTAATAACGCTTTCATATTACCAAGAACAGCGGAACTTTGATTACAGCTCAATTACAAACAAACCAGGCTCCCACGCCCAGCCACTTTCTAACATTGATACCAAAGATTGGAAAAACTACCAAGACAGGGCATACCCAATCGCCTTTTCCTATCCAGATAACTGGATTGTATCCAGCAAATTAACTGGTGATTTTTACGACATTCTGCTGAACATCCCTAAAACTAATGCTGATATCCACATCTACATTAGCGAGAATAGTTTTTACGGATTAGACGGATTAAAACAAGAACCTTATCAACTTCGTGGCTTAAAAGGTACTATTGTAAATAATAATTTAATTGGAATTAAGACAGGGGAGTATTATTATACTTTTGATGCAAGCCTTAATTCAACTCAGCTAGATGAGTTTCATGCTTTAATGCAAACTGCTACCTTTGAATAGGCGCTCGATCAATCACGCGGTCAGCACTAGGAACCCTATTGATAGAACGCTGTGGCTGATATTTTCCACCGCTATCCCATAGCCCACAAACAATTCCCCAGAACCCAAGCACTAATGCTCCGCCCAAATATAAATCTGGTAAAGATCCGTCAGACCTAAAAGCGAAGCCAATCAACCCTATAGCAAACAAAATCACACCCACTAATCTCGCGTAGTTTTTTGTTTGACTTAAGAATGGAAAGATTATAGATAAAACTTTTGATAATTTCATAGCAAACAGATAATAACACAAACCCCACCAAGTGGAAAGGTAAGGTGGAAAGATGAGCTTTAAAAACAAAGTCAAAAAATTTTACACTATNNCCTACACAAATTTTCCCATCATACATCACTAAGCTTTGACCACTCGCTACCGCCAGTTGAGGAGCCTTAAATTTGACTATGAAATGTCCTTTGGTTTTAGATGGAGTGACCGTGACTGTCTGTAATTCACCTTGGTGTCTGTACCGAGCTTTAAATTTTGCTGGCCGATCAGTCAACCAATTCACAGAATGGATTTCAATTTCCTGAGTTTCTAGTAACTTATCATGTGGATTGTTTGTTACTATGAGTTGGTTTTTCTTTAAATCTTTACCAACCACAAACCAGGGCCCACCTTGCCCAACGCGCACGCCTTGACGCTGGCCAATGGTATAAACAGCCAATCCTTGGTGTTCCCCAATTTTTTTATACTCACCGATTTCATTCATAGTCACAATTGCACCAGGTTTGGGTTTCAATTTTTGCTCCAAAAATTCTTTTAACCGAATTTTACCTACAAAGCATAAACCCATACTTTCCTTTTTATCAGCATTAGGCAATCCAATCTTTTTTGCCAAACTCCTGACTGCAGATTTTTTCATTGAACCGATAGGGAATAGGAGATTGGGGAGTTGGGGAGTGTGGATATTATAAATAAAGTATGTTTGATCTTTAAATTCATCAACACTTCGTTGTAAGGTGAAAGTAAGGTCAGTCTGCATTGCTTTGGGTTTTATTCCTGCTTTAAAAGTAGTAGGTTTTTTTGTTGTGCGCCACTTCCCTACCTTTTTTTCATTTTTTGAGTTATCCACAGGTGTCGCTTTTTTTGATACAACTTGTGCATAATGCCCAGTGGCTAAATAATCAAAACCATGATTCATTGCCCAATTGTATAACAATTTGAATTTTATCTCTTTGTTGCACATTACATCTGGATTTGGGGTTCGACCAGCTTTGTACTCATTAAAAAAATAGTTTAAAACATTTTTCTCATACTGTTTTTCAAAGTCTACCGTGTGTAAAGGTATCCCTAAAAATGCTGATACACGCAACGCATCTTGGCGGTCTTGGAGCCACGGGCATTCGTCATACTTGAGTCCGTTAGTTGATGACCAATTCTTCATGAATACTGCTTCAACTTCATAACCATCTTGAATTAACTTCCACGCAGAAACAGCAGAATCTATTCCACCTGATAAAGCCATTAACACTTTTTTTGATTGTTTTTTGGATTTTTTGGCTTGAGATAATTTTGATGTGTGTTGAAATGTCTGCTGATTCATATATTTATACGCAAAAAATTGTATGTTCTGATTCGCTATTCCAATATGCCTAGAAGCTAAATTATACGAATTTTGCGAGGTTTTGTCCATAGAATTGATGGGAATTGACATTTTTGGGGATTTATGATATAATCTTGAAAGTGACCCATTCTAGTGATAGAGATGGGTTAAAATCAAAAGCGGAGGAGAATAAAAAATGTCACTTAAGAGAATTCTGTTGATGATGATCTGCCTAGGAATCGGGGCATGGTTGATGCTTGAGGCTGGGTATACCAAGAGTTACGGGCAAATCGCCTTTCACTCTCACGCTAACGGCGAAATAGCCATCAGCATGCTGTTCGCCATAATCGTCTGTCTGGCGATGGGCTTCTTCGCAGGGCTGACCCTGCAAATTGTAAAGATCGCCATTAACGAACGGCTCAGGGTAAACAGCAGTTGGATGCTGTATGCCTGGTCAGCGATCGCAGGATTCCTGCTCATGGCATTCGCCATGACAATGATAGGTGCCTGGCGAACTGAGTCAACAGCGAACGCATCGTTGCTAGCGATCGTTGCGCTGTCAGCAATGTACGGAACTCTGTACTGCGCAGAGTTCTTCGACAAAAAAAAATCCGAGTCAGATTGGAAACAATCATCTAACCAAGATGCATCCCGATGATGATTAAAACAATCATTGCCGGGTACAACAAGAAAGCGGTAGAGAATAAATTCTCTACCGCTTATTTATATCTTTTTTCAAAATAGTATTGGTAAACAACAATGCGAAGTCTTCAGCAACTCCCCTAGCCCATCATACTACCAAATTTGGATTGCAACATTTTTTTGTGTTTATTGTTTACATCCTCAAATGCTTCACGAATATTCCGCGCAATTTCACCGCGATCACCCACAATAGCATCAGAAACTTCAACGCTCTTAACCTTGTGATTCCCATCAATGGTGATTTTAATCTTTTCGCCAGGAGACTTTCCTGTTACTTCTTCTTTTGCAAGCATCAGCTCAATTTGTTTAGCTTGCTTGCGCATCTCATTGATGTCTTTAATTTTATCAAATAGTCCCATAATAGAAGTATTATACCAAAACTGCAGAAAATATCAATGTTCAATTTTGTTAAAATGAGAGTTTTTCTTCCCCTAAAGCAATGACGGCTGGGCTGGCTTTGTTTTAGTTTTTGCCAATTTTATGGTTTTTTTACGAGGAAGTTTAGATTTTGTTCCTGAAGCTGGGGTTTCTGAGGCCGGCGAATGTGTACCTTGCGTTTCTAATTCAGTACGAGCATTAAACCACATGCAATATTCGCAGTTAGAACCAGATTGCGGGATCACATCACTTTCCAAACATTTTTTGATATCTGAAATTGTTTGCCCGACCCAACTATCATTCCCAGTATAAGGAATAACGTGTACGTCAAACTCAATTTTTTTATCAAAAGTTTCTTGGTTTGCCCGCCCGGTACAATACACAAAATAACCAGTATCAGAAACTGTTAAATTATTTTTACGCAACAACCACTGATAGATTTCCATCTGCTTGCGATAAGTATTATGCCAGCCATCATCTAATTCAGTTACTGGTGCATCTTTGGCCGTTGCTTTGTAATCAACTACAATGTACTCCCCCGCTGAATTAATCCAAAGGTCATCAATCGCACCAGAAATTGTCATTTGAGTTTCTGGATCAAAATATATTACTCCTTCAAAGTTTTCACGCCATTGATTGAGCAAATCATGTGGGGCTGGTTTTGCATCAATCTGAAACTCCTCCTGAAAAGGATGAGCTCTGCCTTCTCGGCGATATGCATCAAACTCATTTTTTAATTGTGTGTCAACAGCTGTATTAATTAAAAAAGATGGCATTGAAGGCCTCTTGGTACCAAGTTTATTATCTATATAAAAACACCTCGGACAAGTAGTAAACAGTTCTATTTTTGACCTGGACAGCTTCCACTTTGCGCCTCCATAATTCCATAACGCAGAACGTTTGGGATTATAAGAATTATAAGATGATGTTTGAACCATAAAAATCAGATTATCTATTTGAAAATTATGACAAAATTATATCATAATTTGCACTTTTATAACTTGATAAAAGTCTGGTTTTCGTCTATAATGATGAAGATTTTTACTATCCGCGTGATGCAAATTATATTGTTGGGGTATCGCCAAGTGGTAAGGCAGCGGCTTTTGGTGCCGCCATTCGTAGGTTCGAATCCTACCACCCCAGCCAAGTTCAGGCTGTAGACCGTCGGCTGTNNAATATCTGTGTATTGTTAGCTTTCTCCGCAGACCAACGTTGGGTAAAATAATCACTCCACGCTTTATCATCTACAGGAAACAAGACATTAGTTATATAAACTAAATATCTGTTGTTTACCTCTGTTGCTGTTTGATATATACCTGATCTTGGAATATCTGGGAAAACTACAGCTGTCAAGTTATAAATTTAACTGGTCTGGTGTTCTGCTGTGCACAACTCCAGTTATTTGCGTTTCAAGGTCGAAGCTGTTGGCCACAACAGCTTCTCCTGTCCAATATCCCCAAGAATTAAATACCTCCATACTAGGAAAACCCTTGCGTGCACCATTTTTCATGACATACAAAGTACCATTATCTTTAATTAAAGTGCCGTCAGGATGTTTTTGAGAAGCTGATTTGATAGGATCGAGTGTTTGCATAAATGAAGTATCTCCGGGGCGCACAAAATTATACGTGTAACCCATACCCGTGAACACAGAGTTGGATACGAATCCTGATCGCTTACCATTTGATACCAAATAAACCGTACCTTTGTCATTTATCAATGAGCCATCCCGAGGAGGCGTGTAAGGCGACAAGGGTTCTAGAACTGTATCTGTTGGTTTAGGTAACAAAACTTCTTTCCATGAATTAAATTTATATGACAGGAAAGCTCCTGCGGATGTATAAGCAGATCGCGAATTATCTATTAAAACCCGGTAGATTGTACCAGTTATGTTTATGTTGCTACCAACGGGATAAAAAGTCAGTGGCTGAGTCGATTCTGATGGGCTTTGACTACTACGCTTTTGCTTGATTCCCTGCGACCCATAAACTACACACCCAGAAGTAGAAAACACATCACCACTGCCATGGCTAGTGCCGACAACGCTTGTCGCAAAAGCTCTAAAGTAATATTGCGTACCACATGTAAGACCGCTAATTGTCATAGCAAAGCTCCCTGTGCTAAACCCAGCACCAGACTCGCTGACAGTCGTACCATAGCTTGGGCTAATGCCATACTCAAATCCACGGGTAGTAACAGGACTTGAACCAAAATTGGTTAAATCTCCGTTTAACTCTGCCTCTGTCTTATCAATATGTGTTGTAGATAACTCTGCAACCGCAGGAGGGATTGGAGCTAATAGTTTAACAACATAAATATCGGCAGACCCAGCGGAAGTTAAGTTAACTACACCAACACCTGGATCAAAATCAACAGTAGAGTAAAAAGATCCTGTGGCGTACACATTTTTAGATGAATCTAAGGCGAGACCATAACCTTCATCTAAACTGGGACCAGCAAAACCCTTTGCCCACACATAATTACCACTAGAGTCTAACTTAGATACAAAGGCGTCGGTATTACCACCTCCTGATATATTCGCCACGCCAACGCCGGGATCAAAGTCTACTGTTCCATAAAAATAACCGGTTGTGTAGACACTCCCCTCTGCATCAGTCAATATATCCTGGCCTTCGTCTGCATTACTACCACCACCAAAGCCCTTTGCCCATACATAATTACCATTTAGATCAAGTTTCAAAATGAAGATGTCTTTAGCAGAAACAGTAGGTACATATGCCACGCCGACACCTGGATCAAAATCCGCCCCAGCAAAACTGCCAGTGATATAAATATTTCCCGCCGTTACTGCAATAGCCTTAGCGTCTTCATTACCAGAACCGCCTATTGACTTGGCCCAAATAAAATTTCCAGAACTGTCCAATTTTAAAATATAAAAATCATACGAAGAGCTAACTGAAGTCATGTTAAACACACCCAAACCAGGATCAAAATCTACGGTCCCGATATAGCTACCAACCGCATACACATTTCCACTGCTATCGGTTGCTATATCGTAACCATAATCATAATTGCTACCTCCCACAGACTTGGCCCAAACAAAATTTCCAGATGAATCTAGTTTAGATACAAAAATATCGTTGTACCCACCAGAAGTTAAGTTAGCAACACCTGCCCCTGGGTCAAAGTCCGTTGTCCAGGTAAAATCACCGGTAGTATAAATATTCCCTGCTGTGTCTATGACCATTGAGGTTATTTGAGTAGCGCCGTTACCTGTAAATGCCTTTGCCCAAATAAAATTACCCTGAGCATCTAGCTTCTGAATAAATCCACCGCTTCCGTAAGTAGATGAGAGGTTAAACACAGCTGGACTAGGGTCAAAATCTACTGTTCCGCCGAAAACTCCGGCAGTGTAAACATTCCCCGAAGCATCAACCGTCATACTATTGCCTCGGTCTAAACTACCAGCCCCCATCCGATATGCCCAAGAATAGCTCACATCATCTGCCTTGACAGTAACTGGGGGGAGAAAAACAAAAATTACAGCTATCATTAAAATAGATGAAAAAATTTTAACAAATTTCATGATTAATATTTTTTTTATCCATTTTATTATAACATGTTTATTATAACATGTCATTGATTTAGATATGAAAAATAATTGTTTTGTTATTCAACTAGAAGGAGTATAATACATTTATGAAACAAATCGTTATCCTTGGTGGTGGTTACGCTGGTATAAATACTGCTCTGCAAGCAAATAAGCTCCTGCAAGAAAATGAAGCACGAATTACTTTAATAGACAGTCGTCCTTACCATTTGGCGTATACATACCTATATGAAGTGGCTAGTATGCCAAAAGGCAGTGCAAATTTACCAGATCTAAAAGAAAGTGTCACAATTCCCATCGCCAGTATCATAAAAAACACTCAGATCAACTTTATTCAGGCGACGGTAAAAAATATCAATAACAAAACTCAACAAATATTTTTAGAGGGAAAACAAGTTATTCCATTTGACTACTTAGTGATGGCTTTAGGTTCTGAAACTAATTTCTATAATATCCCAGGCGCAGAACAATATGCTAAAACTTTAAAATCTGTGCAAGACAGCTTAGAAATTCGCAGTCAAATTCAACTCCTCGTAGACTCTAACTGCAAGGCACTTACTATACCCCTAATTCGGATTGTAGTTGCTGGTGGTGGATTTGCTGGAGTAGAGTTAGCTGCGGAACTAAAGGGCATGTTAAATCGTTTAGTTGACCAAACTGGCTACCCACTAGAAAAATTAGAAGTGCGAGTTATAGAAGGTGCAAACCAACTAATGCCAGGACTAGGAGTAAAGGTTGGCAAAACGGTATACAAGCGACTAAAAGCTCTAAGCACTGAAATACAATTAGACTCTTTTATCACCGAAGTAAGTGATAGGCTAATTACACTAAAAAACGGGGAGCAAATTCAATACGATTGTTTAATTTGGACAGCAGGAGTAAAAGGTAAAACAATACCATTTGCAACACCCATTGAAACAGATCATAGCGAGAGGATTATTGTTAACTCAAAGCTACAACTCAACAACCATAACAACATATTTATCGCAGGAGATGTTGCTGCTGTTAAATCTGCTGATGGTACTACCACACCAGCAACGGCCAGACACGCTATAGCTCAGGGCAAATACATTGGGCAAACCTTAGCCAATATTGTAAAAAATAGACCGCAATTACCATTTAAACCAAAAACTCTTGGCTATATAGTCCCACTAGGTGGCAAATGGGCTATATTCAAAAGTCCAAAGATTTTTTTGTCAGGCTTTTTCCCATATGTTGCTAGGCAACTTGCTATGTTTCATTATTTTTATACAATTCTAGGCTTAACGAAATCTTTGAAGCTGTCATTTTTGGAAAACAAAATATATAGAAAAAATGATTAAACTAAACAAACTAAAAATCAAACAATATGTTATTTAAAATTGCTTCAGCACACGAAGCCTACGTCCTTCCAGATGGCTCATTTTGGGAAGGTATTAAAGAACCTTTAAATGCACATGTATTTTCTTCCCTCCAAAATCCGAACAACCTTAAAGTGACAATTATTATTGCGGTGTCTGTTTGGCTACTTTTAGGTTTAAATTTCTTTTTTAGGAGAAGCCAGATCGGGCAAAAAACTCATATGTTTTTTGAACGATTTGCCAAATTTGGTCCACATTTCGTCAGAATTGCTATTGCCGCCGCACTGTTTTTTTCTGCTACTAGTAACAGCTTCTTAGGTCCCGAACTACATGCTGGCCTTCTCCCCTACGCCCAGTTCACTAGAATCGTCTTACTTTGCATAAGTCTAATGATTGCTGTAGGTATTTTTACAGAGCTTGCTGCTTTACTGGGTATTGTTATTTATATAGTGGGGTTGTTTGTATACGGACCATATATATTTACCTACTTTAATTATTTAGGCGAGCTAATTGTCTTACTGCTATTTGGACTGCGTTCATTTTCTGCAGACGGCTATCTATTTGGGCCATTAAAAAGATTTGGGTCTTTGGCTAAATACGAAACGGTTATTATCCGAGCTTTCTACGGACTAGCTTTAATTTACGCAGCAATCACTGTAAAATTGCTCCACCCAGAGTTAACTGTCTCTGTGGTAAACATCTGGCATTTAAACCAATACCACTGGCTATTCCCTTCTGATCCACTATTAATCACTCTCGGTGCAGGAATTGTTGAAATAGTAATTGGCCTATTTATTCTTGTTGGTTTTCAAATGAGACTGACTATTTTAATTAGCCTCTTTTATATCACTTTGTCGTTATTGTTCTTCCGTGAATTGGTCTGGCCTCACTTCCTGCTCTACGGTATTTCTCTAAGCTTACTTGTTCAGCCTGAAATATTTGCAATTGACAATCTGTTGTTTAAAAGGAAACTTAATAACCCGTCCCCAGTTCCGGCCGATTAGGCAGTTTAACTTGTGGCTCCGTCGGATAGTCATTAGGTAGCCCGCCATAATCTTGATACGGTGAATTTGTAGAAACAGGATTTTCTGGTTGTTCTGTAACAATGTTGGTATTTTGTTGCACCGGTAAATTGGAAGGTTCTGTTAATGGAGAAGTTTGATTTTCATTGGTGGAAGTTACTGGCGTGAGCAAATTTTTATTTAACGAACGTGGCGCAGCGGAAACTTGCGCCTCTTTTGGTAACGCATACCAAGGGAAAGGTTCCATGTGTGTATTTTTACTCACGCGCGTTGCTGGCCTATTACTTCCTTGGTCGTATGCAATCTGTACAATTCCACTAGGCACAGGGAAATCAACGGCTGGAACCCCCTTTAGAGCCTCTTCCATAAACTTGTGCCACATAGGCGCCGCTACAAATACCCCATCCGCTCCTGCACGCATTAAACTACTGTCGTTGTTTCCTGCCCAAACTCCAGCAGCTAACTGAGGAGTAAATCCTATAGTCCAACCATCTTTCCAATTTTGTGTTGTCCCAGTTTTGGCAGCAACAATGCGGCCTGGTAAAGTTAGAGGATTTTTTGGTCCAAACACAAACTGTCTAGATTTATCATCAGTTAAAATACTAATTAGCTCATAAACCGCTTCTGGATTAACGCTTTGCACGGTAGGTTCTTTGTATTCTTCTAAAATATTTCCATTCTTATCTTCAATCCGATTAAATGGTGTTGCACCTGAACCTTTGCCACCGTTAGCCAAAACTGCGAATGCACCAACATGATCTACCAACTTCACTTCGCAACCTCCCAACACTAGCGAAAGACCGCAATTCTTTAACGGCGAAGTAATGCCTAAACTATGCGCTGTATTTNNTACGAATAGTTATTAATCCGTGAGAACTGCCGTCATAATTACGAGGGATGTACGGCCGGCCTCCAGAATAGCCAAAAGTGGTCGGCACATCTAACACTTTAGACATTGGGGTTAATCCATGCTCAGGTTTAAAGGCGGTTAAATAAGCATAAGGCTTAAAACTACTACCTGGTTGACGTTCAGAAGTGGCCACATTTACATTAGGTTCAAATTTACAATTCACACCTGGTCTACATCCTGCAGGCTCAGGACTACCAAAATAGTCCTTTCCACCCGCCATAGCTAAAATTTTTCCACTGGATGGTTCTACAGCAACGAGAGCAGCATTATATGCACCATATTTTTTATTTGCCTCAACCCCCTCTTTGACAACCTGCTCAGCTAGGTTCTGTAGGTTTAGATCCAAGGTTGTATAAACTCGCAAGCCACCTTGTCGCAAAAAATCTTTACCATATTTCTCAGTCAAATAATTTTGTATCCAAGAAACAAAATATGGTGCAAGAATCTCGGTTTTTGGCTCACGGAATACTACTTTTTGATTTAAAGCCTGGTGTCTCTCCAACTCCGTAATATAGCCTTGCGATAGCATTTGATCTAACACAAACTCTTGACGCTTTGCCAGTGCATCAAAATTTGCCCCAGTCGGACTGTAATAACTAGGCGCTTGTGGTAAGGCAGCCAAATACGCACTTTCTGCTAAACTTAATTCTCCAGCAGTTTTACCAAAATAACTTTGCGCTGCAGCTTCTGCGCCATAAGCATTTCTACCATACGGTATTTCATTCAAATATAATCCTAAAATTTCATCTTTTGTAAAATGCTGTTCAATTTTGTAAGCTAATAGCACTTCTCGAATCTTACGCGTGTACAATTTTTTTCTATCCAACAAGGCGTTCTTTACAAACTGTTGAGTAATGGTACTACCGCCCTGCGCTGGACTACCAGTTTCATAATTGGCTTTGATCGCTCTCGCAATACCAGTAAGTGACACCGCTCCGTGTTTATAAAAATCTTTGTCCTCAACAGCTAGAGTAGCATTTTTTAAAAATGGGGAAATTCTGTCTAAAGGCACACGAGTACGATTGTATTCGCCGTGGAATTCATACAATAAAGTTCCGTCACGGGAGTACACTCTACTAGACTCAGCAACGTCACGCTGAACTAGTTCATCATAAGAAGGGAGAGTTGAGTTTACGTAAATTAAATAACTAGCACCAGCAACTCCGATTACCAAGAACACACCAAAAAATCCTGACGCGACTGCAAGAGAAAAATTCATTACTGTCCAGCTAATTTTTTTTACGATTTTTTTTGCTCTCATAAACTTAATTTATACCTCTATTATATAGAATAACTTTGATAAAAACAAAAGCACGAGGTGAGGAATATCACTCGTGCTTACTAACGGTATTTCAGAACTACGATTTTCCAAAATTCCCGATCAAGGTTCTTGAGAAAATGTTCGCTCACATACCACCCCAACCAAGTTCCCGTCAAATGTAGAGCGCGCATTTTAACATTGCAAGGATTCGGTCCAAAAAAGAATTGATAACTTCCCTCCTGTAAGGGACGTCTGGTACGATCATCATCAAAAGCAATAACTATATGACTGTCATGGGAAACATTCAATACATGTGTTGCCTTTTTTGATAAAACATTAGGCTTTTTACTCATTATAACCTCCTTACTGCATTATAATGCCGACCATTGATGCCGCAAGAATAATAAAAATCCGCTATTTTGTCAAGGCTATAATTTTTATTTTTTGATAACTTGATCTTGTCGTGTAGGCACCACATTGTAATACTGCAAAAGGAATTGTGCCATTTTCCCAAATGTTGGAGCAGCTGTAGTTTCTGCGTACTTTACCGTGCGAGGATGATTAATTCTCACCAACATTACAAATTTTGGATCATCAACTGGAGCAAAGCCGGCAAATGAACCAATGTTGTTATTTTCTTCATAACCACGTCCATCCTTGCGTGGAACTTGGGCGGTACCAGTTTTGCCAGCGACATAATACCCTTTTACTGCTGCCTTAGCGCCATGGCCGTGCTCAACCACATTGACTAACATTGCAGAAACAGCACTAGCAGTCGCCACCGAAATTGGACTTCCGACTTCTATTGGTTTGGTTTCAATAATTTTTCCATTCGCATCGATACGTGAATTTACAACATATGGTTGCATCATTTTCCCCCCATTTGCCAAGGCTCCGTATGCCTGCACCATTTGAATAGGAGTCACGCTTATCCCCTGCCCAAAACTCGCTGTATGATTGTTTACCGCAATATTACCACTCAAATTATCCA